>Ga0153915_10004480_pt1 | contig 12860 bp, 11 predicted proteins | sample Opewatmetagenome_2_FD_107003 | JGI IMG/M metagenome (GOLD analysis project Ga0153915, IMG submission 107003) | Freshwater wetland microbial communities from Ohio, USA - Open water 3 Core 3 Depth 3 metaG | ecosystem: Environmental > Aquatic > Freshwater > Wetlands | place: USA: Ohio, Lake Erie... | reverse complement strand
TGGGGGGCTGCACCTCTCCGCTCCCGCTCCCGTTGAGGATCTCAAGATTGAGCGCACAGTTCTCAAGCCAGGCAGCATCGACCTGTTGGTGCGCAATGCCGGGCCGCAAGACGTGACCATTGCCCAGGCCGTGATCAACAACGGCGTTTGGCCCTTCAGCGTCTCGCCCAGCCCCTCCATCCCGCGCCTCTCCCAGGCCACCGTGCACGTGGATTACGAGTGGGTACAGGGCGAGGCGTATGCCGTCACCCTGTTTTCCAAAAACGCATTGCCTTTCAGCACCGAGATCCCCGTGGCGTTTACCACACCCCAACCGAACAGCCGCACTTTTTGGAGCTTCACCCTGATTGGGCTGTACGTGGGCGTGATCCCGGTGTACCTAGGGCTGTTTTGGTTCCCAGCTCTGCGCTTGCTTGGACGGCGCTGGATGGTCCTCCTGCTGGCGATCACCGCCGGACTGCTGGTCTTTTTGGGCCTGGATACGCTGTCAGAAGCCCTGGAGAAGGCGGGCGCCGTGCCCGCCCCCCTGCAGGGCATCGGCCTGGTAGGCATCGGGGCAGTGGCGACCTTCTTCCTGTTGGACGCGATCTCCCGGCGCCAGGCTTCCTCCGGCAAGAGCGAAGCCGAGCAGCGCCTGTCGCTGGCATATATGATCGCCACCGGAATCGGCCTGCATAACCTGGGCGAGGGGTTAGCGATCGGCGCAGCCTATAACGTGGGCGAGATCGCCCTGGGCGCTTTCCTGGTGGTGGGTTTCATCATCCAGAACATCACCGAAGGCCTGGGGATCATCGCGCCTGTGCTGCGCGACCGGCCCGGGCTGCGTTCGCTGGCGCTGATGGGATTGGTCGGCGGCGGGCCAGCCATCCTCGGGGCCTGGATCGGCGGCTTCGCCCCCAACGCTACCCTGGCTGTGCTCTTCCTGGCAGTGGGCACCGGGGCGATCTTCGAGGTGGTTTACGAGATCGCCAAACTGATCCAGAAGGACACGGCGCGCCAACCCATGCCGTTTACCGTCTTCTCGGGCATAGTTGCCGGGATGCTGCTGCTATGGGTGACCGGGCTGTTGATCAAGTGAGATATAAACCTTGCAAAGGTGATAAAGCTCTCGCAAGGATGCGGAATTCTTAACGCGAATGGCGCGAATGAAGCGAATAACACGATTACAGGTGAACACAATGAACACAGAAATCCTTTATCAAATTACCGCCATCGCCCTACTAGGGGCTTCTATGTCTATCTCCATATTCTTTCGCAGCCGAGCAGCACGCAGCGGGGAGAAAATCTCATCCCAGGATGAGGGCAGGCTGGTCCTCAACCTGCGCCGCGTCTTCGGCCTGGCGCTGTGGCTATCGAGCCTGGCCTATCTGGTGAACCCCGGATGGATGGCCTGGAGCAGCCTGCCGCTGCCTGCCTGGGCGCGCTGGGGCGGCGCGGGGATCATGGCTGTCTGCGTGCCGCTCTTCTATTGGTTATTCAGCAGTTTGGGGAAGAACATCACCCACACGGTGGCCATCCGTAAGGAACACAGCCTGGTCACACATGGCCCGTACCGCTGGGTGCGCCACCCGCTTTATACGGTAGGATTCCTGGCTTTCACCGGGCTTAGCTTGCTGGCAGCCAACTGGTTTATCTTTGCCGCGCTGCTGACTGCCTTCCCTATACTGATGGCGCGCACCGCTATCGAGGAAGAACACCTCATCGAGAGGTTCGGCGACGAGTACCGCCAGTACATACAGAGGACAGGTCGCTACCTGCCGAAATTGGGGTAGAGGCCACTTATGAACGAGACGCTATTCCATCTGACCTTCGTGCTCACCTTCCTTTCCTTTACTGCCATCCGGGCGGCTTACCAGCGCCTGGCCCAGAAAACCCAGGGAAATGTTGAATACCGCGAAGGCAAGTTGCACAAAGGGCTTCGCCTGGCGTTGGGCATCCCGTTTATGGCAGGTGTCTTTGCCTATATGATCTGGCCTTCAATCGCTTCCTGGTCAGCACTAGCTCTGCCAGTCTGGGCGCGCTGGACTGGCGTGGCATTATCCATTCTGAGTTTGCCGCTGATCTGGTGGGTGCAGCGCTCGCTGGGGAGCAATTTTTCCACTACCCTGCACGTGCGGGATGAGCATACCCTGATCACGCAGGGTCCCTATCGCTGGGTACGCCATCCTATGTACACTGTCTTGTTCGTCCAGCTTGTGGGAGTCTTGCTGCTCACCGCCAACGGGTTCATCGGCGGCGTGCCGCTTTTGGCATTCCTGTTCATCGTTGCGAGGCGCCTGCAGAAAGAAGAGGCAACGATGAGCGAAAAGTTCGGCGAGCAATACCGGCGCTACATGCAACGCACCGGGCGTTTCCTGCCTCGCTGGAAAGGGATTAGTTTATAATCACTGAAGCAATCCGCGAATTACGCTAATTTCACTCAATATCTTTCCAATCGTGTGATTCGCGAAATTCGCGGAAGCTTGATAGAGATAAATATGGAATGGATCATAGCATGCTCACCAACGTGCGCGAAAACCTGACTCAGGCTATCGAGGATTATCTCAAGGCGATTTATGAGATCACCCTCTCCGATGAGCGCGCCTCCACCAACCAGATCGCCGAGCGCATGGGGGTAACGCCGGCTTCGGTGACCGGCATGCTGAAGCGCCTGGCTGCTAACGACCCTCCCCTGCTGGAATACCACAAGCACCACGGCGTGGAACTCACCCCCGAAGGCCAGCGCGTTGCTCTGGAGATCATCCGCCACCATCGTTTGCTGGAACTCTTCCTGCACGAACGGCTGGGCTACCCCTGGGATGAAGTCCACGCCGAGGCCGACCGCCTGGAGCACGTCATCTCAGAGAACTTAGAGGAGCGCATTGCCCAGGCCCTGGGCAACCCGCGCCACGATCCCCATGGCGACCCCATCCCCAGCCGTGACCTGGACCTGCCGTTTGAGGCGCTAATACCTCTCGACGAGCTGCGCCAGGGCCAGCGTGCTATCGTCCAGCGCGTGCGCAATGATGACCCCGCCCTGCTGCGCTACCTGGAAGCTATCGGGGTGACGCCCCAGGCTGAGCTTAGCGTGCTGGATTACTCTTACTTCGACGGCAACCTGCGCTTGCTGGTTGGCGGACAAGTCGTGGTGCTGGGACCGGCGGTGACTCAGCAGGTGTATGTGGAGGTGGTATGAACTATCTGATCGACATAGCCCTGAGCCTGTTCCTTGCCTTCCTGCTGGCGGTAGTCTTCCACCCGCAGCGCGGGCTGCTGGCGCGCTGGCGGATCAACAGCCCGGCAGGGCAAAAGGAACTGGTGGAAGACGCCCTCAAGTTCCTGCTTAACCAGGAAAGGGAAGGGCGCTACGCTTCCACGGAGGCGCTGGCTGGTGCATTGCGCATCTACGGGCCAGACCTGATGCGCCTGGTAACGCGCATGGAGACCCGGATGCTGCTCCAAACGCGCGCCGGAGGGCTGCACCTGACCCCAGATGGCGAACGCATGGCCCTGCAGGTGGTGCGCGCCCACCGTTTGTTGGAACGCTATCTCGCTGACGAGGCGCGCCTGCCACTGGGTAAAATTCATTCCGAAGCTGAGCGCCGCGAGCACGGGATGACCCCGGAACAGGTCGACGACCTGGCTGCCTCGCTGGGCTATCCAGACTTGGATCCGCACGGCGATCCCATCCCCAACCGGGAGGGTGAGATGGTATCGGCTTCCGCCACCATGCTCACCGCATGGCCGGTCGGCGTGCCCGGCCGCATCACCCACCTGGAGGACGAGCCGACTCTGGCTTTCGACCAGATCCTGGCAGAAGGGCTGCGCCTAGGGCAGGTTGTACGCCTGCTGGAAACCACGCCCGCTCGCCTGGTGCTGAGCGACGGTGAGAACGAATACCGCCTGGCCCCGGCGGTCGCCGCCAATGTCTATCTGAATCCGTTGCCACAGGCCCTGGAGCCCCAATCGGGTGTGATGCCCCTTTCCGAGCTACCCGATAAGACGCAGGCCGAGGTGGTCGCCCTGGACGACACCTGCCAGGGCTTCACCCGCCGCCGGCTGCTCGACTTGGGGATGACCCCCGGCGTACGGCTCTCCGCGGAGATGCGCAACTTCTTTGGCGACCCACGCGCCTACCGCGTGCGCGGCACACTCATCGCCCTGCGGCGCGAGCAAGCCGCGCAAATTTGGGTCAAAATGGTCGAAATTTAAAGGTTTAAGGTCGGAGGTTGAAAGAACCTTCAACAGCATAGGACAAAAACATGAGCGATGCATGTGAAAGCTGCCCAGCCAACGCACGTTTAGCCCAGATGGGCTTGAAACTGGAAAATTTTGACCGGGTGGTGGCCCTGGCGGGCAACCCCAATACAGGCAAGTCGACATTATTCAACGCCCTGACCGGCCTGCGCCAGCACACCGGCAATTGGCCGGGCAAGACGGTAACCCGTGCCGAGGGCGGCTTTGAGTTCAACCATATCCGCTACAAGCTAGTGGACCTGCCTGGCACCTACTCGCTGCTTTCCGCCTCCCAGGATGAGGAAGTGGCGCGTGACTTTATCCTTTTCGGCCAGCCCGACTGCACCATCGTGGTCACCGATGCCACTGTACTCGAACGCAACCTGAACCTGGTACTGCAGGTGTTGGAGATCACCGACCGGGTGGTAGTAGCCGTCAATCTGATGGACGAAGCCCGCCGCAAAGGGTTGGATGTGGATGTGCGCAGCCTGGCGCGCGACCTGGGTGTTCCTGCCATAGCAGTGACCGCCCGCACAAGTGAGGGCATCCCCACCTTGCTTGGCGCTGTGGAGGGCGTGATCAGCGGCGATATCCCCACCAAACCACACCGCGTGCAGGGCACACCCGAATTCCAACGCGCCGTGAACGAGCTGGCGCCCATGATCGAGAGCCTGGCGCCGGGTGTTCCGAACGCTCGCTGGCTGGCAATCCGCTTGCTGGACGGCGATACTCGCGTGCAGCAAGCCCTGCTCAATGGAGAGCTGGCCGATCTGGTGGCGCGCCAGGGCCGGGCAGACACGAGCTTCAGCCGGAAGATCGCGCTGGAGGGGACGCAATAAAAATGGAATCAAACCTACAACCTGCCAACCTTCAACCGAATGATTTGCTGGCGCGAGCCGAAGCCTTGCGCCGCGGCCTGAGCGCCAGCTTTCGCGATGAGACGGTCCGCTCGATCTACACCGAGGCAGAACGCATCGCTCAGCGAGCCGTGCAGGCCAAGGACGAGCGCCGGTGGGACCTGGACCAGCGCATCGACCGGCTGATCACCTCGCCCTACCTGGGCCTGCCTCTCATGGCCCTAATCCTGGCGGTCGTGTTCTGGTTGACCATCGTTGCGGCCAATGTCCCCTCTCAGCTCATCGCCAAAGCCTTATTCTGGATCGAGGCGCAGGCCAGCGCTCTCTTCACTACCATCGGCGTGCCCTGGTGGATTACCGGGTTCATCTGGCATGGCGTCTACCGCGGCCTGGCCTGGGTGGTGGCCGTGATGCTGCCGCCCATGACGATCTTCTTCCCGCTTTTCACTATCCTCGAAGACCTGGGCTATCTGCCGCGCGTGGCGTTTAACCTGGACTTCCTTTTCAAGAAAGCCGGCGCCCACGGCAAACAATCCCTGACCATGACCATGGGCTTCGGCTGCAATGCTGCCGGGGTGATCGCCACGCGCGTCATCGATTCGCCGCGTGAACGCCTGATTGCCATCCTGACGAATAACTTTGTGCCCTGCAACGGGCGCTTTCCCACATTAATCATGCTGGCTACTGTCTTTGTGGCTGCTGCTTTCCCTCCAGCGCTGGCCTCTCTGGCAGCGGCTGGATCGGTGGTGGGCGTGGTGCTGATCGGCATCTTCTTCACGCTGCTGGTCTCGTGGTTCTTATCGCGCACTTTGCTCAAGGGGGAGGCCTCTGCCTTCACCCTGGAGCTGCCCCCTTACCGCCGCCCGAACATTGGACGCATCCTGTATACCTCGCTGATCGACCGCACCATCTTCGTGTTGTGGCGTGCTCTCCAGACTGCCGCTCCTGCCGGCGCGGTGATCTGGATCCTGGGCAATATCAATGTGGCTGGCGCCAGCCTGGCCCAGCACACTGCCAACTTCTTGAACCCGTTGGGGCTGCTGATCGGATTAGATGGGGTGATCTTACTGGCTTACATCATTGCCATCCCCGCCAACGAGATCGTAGTGCCCACCATGATGATGGTGTATATGGGTACCGGCATGATGACGGACATCCCCTCGCTGGAGGGTCTGCGCGCCCTGCTGGTGGGCGGGCATGCCTGGACGCTGCTGACCGCGGTGAACTTGATGCTCTTCTCCCTGCTTCATAATCCCTGCGCCACCACCATCCTGACGATTTATAAGGAGACACGCAGCCGTAAATGGGCGACCATCGGCGCGCTGATGCCGCTGGGTCTGGCATTTTTGGTCACGTTTATCACAGCCAGCATTGCTCGACTTATGGGGTGGGTATAATAGAACCTTGCGAAGGTTTATAACCTCACGATCTGCCAGTAGTTGATCTGCTGGCAGATCGGAGATGGAGGTCTGCCGATGCAGTTTCAACGCGTATCCTCGGGAGCGCCCTGGGAAGCAAAAGTGGGTTACTGCCGCGCCTTGCGGGCGGGTAACATGATCTATGTCACAGGCACAGCCCCGGTGGACGAGGATGGGCACTGTTTCGCTCCGGGCGATGCCTATGCTCAGACCCGGCGCAGTTTCGAGATCATCCAGCGCGCCCTGCAAGCTTTGGGAGCGGACTTGAAGGATATCGTGCGCACGCGTATGTTCGTCACCGATATCTCCCGCTGGCAGGAGTACGGCCGGGCGCACGGCGAGCTGTTCGCAAACAACCCACCCACAACCACCATGGTGGAGGTAAAATCATTAATTGATCCTGAAATGTTGATCGAAATCGAGGCGGAAGCGGTATGTTAGAAATCCTTGGGATAGACATCGGTGGCTCGGGCATCAAAGGGGCCGCCGTAGACGTGGATAGCGGGAGACTGCTGGCCTCACGTTTCCGCATTCCCACACCCAACCCGGCCAAGCCGCGCCCGGTGGCAGAGACGGTAGCACAGATCGCGCACCACTTTGCCTGGAACGGCCCCATCGGTTGTGGTTTCCCGGCGGTGGTGCAAGCTGGCGTAGTGCACAGTGCCGCCAACATACACAATAAATGGATCGGTGTGGACGCTCAAACTCTTTTCACCGACGCTTGTGCTTGCCCGGTCACTGTGATGAACGATGCCGATGTCGCCGGGCTGGCGGAGATGGCTTTCGGTGCAGGAAAAGGACGGCAGGGTGTGGTGCTCCTGATCACCATCGGCACCGGCTTAGGGTCTGCCCTCTTCACCGACGGGCACCTGGTGCCCAACACGGAGCTTGGACACATTGAGATAGACGGCGTCGACGCCGAGTCGCGCGCCTCCGATGCTGCCCGCCAGCGCGAGGAACTCTCCTGGAAAAGTTGGGCCAAACGCTTTAACCGCTACCTGAGCACGTTGGAGTATCTTTTCTCACCCGACTTGCTGATCCTGGGCGGGGGAGCCAGCAAGGATTACCAGAAGTTCCTGCCTCACCTGCAATTACAATGCGAGGTTGTACCGGCCCAAATGCTCAATGAAGCCGGCATCATCGGTGCAGCGCTCGCCGCACGCCCTACGCCGGCCGCACCCGGCTCGTAGGCGGCTGTTCAAAAATTGGGGTCGGTTTGACAAACCGATCTACATAGTGGATCGTCGTTGGTCATTTTGTTCTTTTAGGAACGCCTGGGGTACTGATCAAGCCAGCAGCAAGTGTGGTTTTTCCTATGGGTGAAAACATGTTCTTCTTCTCCGCTAAGACTACCGAGACCGAGGGGGATCGCGCCGTGGCCTCCCTGGTGGAGCAGATCGACGCCCAGGCGATCCTGCAGCTGGGGGATGACCCACCCGCCGGTTGGCTGGACCTGGCAATTGCTTTCGTTTCCGCTCATTTTTCAGATTCCATCCGGCCGATCGTCGACGGCTTGCGTGCTGAGCTGCAGCCCAGGGTGCTACTGGGATGCACTGCCGAAGGCGTCATCGGACGGGATCAAGAGATCGAGGACAAACCCGCCATCACCCTGGTAGCAGCTCACCTTCCGGGAGTCCAGGTATCTCCCTTCCTGTTGCAGCCTGCCGATACCGATTGGCACAAACTGCTCCTGGATTCAGAGGAGTTCCGCCGGGTGGTTGAAGCCCCACTGGATACGCGACTGTTCCTGCTGCTGGGAGACCCTTTCTCCACGCCAATGGATGATGTGCTGGAGGCCTTCAACACCAATTACCCCAACATTCCAATAGTGGGTGGCATGGCCAGCGGCGCGTTGAAGCCACACGGCAATGCACTGTGGGTGGGCGAAAACATCACCCACGAGGGTGCCGTGGGCGTAGGCCTCTCAGGAGCACTGGATGTGGATGTGTTAGTCTCGCAAGGCTGCCGGCCGATCTGGCGGCCCTTCAAGGTGATTGCGGCCCATCGCAATGTGATCTTCGACCTGGAAGGTCGCGCACCACTGGCCTGGATCGAATAACTAATCCCGTAGCTATCCGAGGAAGACCGTCTGTTGCTGCAAAACGGCCTGTTCGTAGGGCGCTCGATCAAACCCGGGCAGGAGGCGCCGGGGCGAGGCGATTTCCTCATCCGAGGCGTGATCGGTTTGGACCAAGAGAGCGGAGCCATCGCCATCGGCGATTCGATCATGGACGGGGAGATCGTCCAGTTCCACTTGCGTGACGCCATCGCCGCCAAGGAAGATCTGGAGATGATGCTGATCCCGCAGGCTTTCCGCATGCCCCCCAGTGGGGTGTTGCTCTTTTCGTGTAACGGGCGCGGCACGCACCTCTATGACCACCCCAACGGAGACATCTCCGTTATCCAGGCCAACCTGGAGGGCGCCCATCTGGCGGGCTTCTTCTGTGCGGGCGAGATCGGCCCCATCAGTGGAGCCAACTTCCTACACGGGCACACGGCCAGTCTGGCAATCTTCAGACCATTGGAAGAGGAAGAGAACTGATATTTCAATTCTCTCCTGGCGGAAATACCCGCTAAATATAGAAACTTGGTATCCTTCTCCCATCCCCCTACCCCCTTCCCTCTCCTACTGACGTGGGCAAGGCAAAGGGGAAAAGCCGCAAATTGGTTAATTGGGGCGGTCATAACCATCCCAATTTACCAATTTGCGGTTGCTTATCCCCCCTCTCCTGCAGGGAGAGGAGAGCAGTGGGGTATGGGAATGAATAGGCAGGGAAATCAGGGCTGCTTATGCCGAGCATCGACTTGAGCACCCTGATCATTTTAGGGCAAGGGGCCATCTACCTGCTCATTGCCCTCTTCGCGCTGCTGAGGCAGAAAGCGTTCCCGCGCCCGGCGAGGGTCTTGGCCTTGTACGCCTTGCTCTCTATAGCCTGGCTGGCCGCGCAGCTTGCCCTGGGCAGGAAATGGCTGCCCTTCTTGTCGGACGATTTCGTAGCACGGTTGCCTCTTTACGGGCTGCTGCTCCTGGCAGTGGTTTTCCTGTGGTTCGCTCGCCTTTACCTTAGCGTCGAAGGAGCCGGTTGGGGATGGTGGGCACTCGGCTTAACCTGGATTGCCGTGCTGCTCTTGCTGGACAGTAACCGGCTCACCACGGCTGAGGTTCTGTGGACAGGCGATGGGTGGATCATCCTGCGCAAGGACTTTATCCTGGGTGGTATTGCCTTTGGCTGGTGCCTGTTCATGGGCGCAGCAGCAGTAACAACCCTGCAGGTATACCGGCGCACACGGCAGCCGCTGCAACGCAACCGTTCTCGCTACCTGGCCGCCATGATTCTCCTGGTCTTCGCCGCCGAAGCGGTCTTCATGGCTGCCTACTGGACCTTGGGCAGCATTTTGCGCCCTCCAGGGGTTCTATTGGCGTCTTATGCTGTGCTTACCCCGCGCCTGCCCTCCTTCCGCCGGGCCGTGCTACGCAGCCTCAGTTATATGATCACGACCGGCCTGGGGCTACTGTTTTATCTAGCAGCCCTGATGGTGGCGCACACAATCTTCCAGGCCACCTCAACTTATAACCCCTGGCTGATCGGAGCGCTGCTGGCGGCGCTCCTGGCCATGCTCCTGACCCCGCTCCTGAGCCAGTCGCAGCGCTGGCTCGACCGCCTGATCTCCGGAGTCAGCCACGACCCCAGGAGTATCCTGCGCCAATACAGCCAGACCATCAGCAATATCCTCGACCTGGGGCTGTTGGCGAAAGTGATGATTGAACTGATCGGTGAAGCTTTGGACATCCGCCGCGGCTGGCTATTCACGATTACCCATGAAAAAGGACCGGACGGCTGCAAGTGCTACCATCTACGCCCCGTCAAAAACTCTGGAGAGGAAGGCCCTGAAGCAATCATGCTGGAAGAAGGGGGCTCCCTGGCGGAATATTTGCGCCTGCAGCGCCTTCCATTGGCTCAGAGCGATATCGACGTCTCTCCGCGCTTTGCAGATACACCAGATACGGAGCGCCTGTGGTTTTCGTCATTACAAATGGAGCTCTTCGTCCCAATTCACTCCCAAGAGGAGTGGATTGGGCTGCTGGCGCTTGGTCCAAAGAACTCCGGCGAGCCGTTTTGGGATGATGACCAGTTCTTGCTCAGCACCCTGGCCGACCAGACGGCCGTGGCTTTAGAAAATGCCCGCCTGGTAGAGAACCTGGTGCGTTTGAATAACGACTTCCGCCGGGCGATCACTGCCCTGGACCAGGCCAACCGTAACCTGGAACGACTGGACCGCACCAAGGCGGAGTTCATCAGCGTGGCCTCCCACGAGCTGCGCACACCTCTGACGCTGGTCAACGGGTACAGCCAATTGTTGCTGGATGAGCCCGGCCTAGCAGAGCACCCGTATTACGCCAAAATGCTCTCCGGCATCCGTAATGGCGCGCAGCGTCTGCATGAAATTGTAGAGAGCATGCTAGACATGGCGCGTATCGACACGCGCGACCTGCAGCTCGACCTGCAACCCATCCCGCTCGAAGCACTGATTAGCGAACTGTACGAGGAGCTGAAACCGGCACTACTGGAGCGCAACCAGACTTTTGAGATGCTGGATCTGGCCTCCCTGCCGCCCATCCAGGTCGACCGTGAGGCGCTGCGCAAGGTTTTCTATCACCTGTTGCTCAACGCCATCAAGTACACGCCCAACGGCGGGCGAATCACGGTCAGCGGGGGCGCGGTATCCCCCACAGCAGAATTCTTGTTCGAAAGCGGGGTAGAAATCACAGTCAGCGATACCGGCATCGGCATCGACCCCAGCATGCAAGAGGTCATCTTTACGAAGTTTTACCAAACGGGAGAATTGGCCCTACACTCCAGCGGAAAGACTAAATTCAAGGGCTCCGGGCCAGGGTTGGGGTTGGCGATCGCCAAGGGCATCGTGGAAGCCCATTTCGGCAGGGTTTGGGTGGAAAGCCCCGGTCACGACGAGGTCCGCTGCCCCGGCAGCCAGTTCCACGTCTTCCTGCCTTTGCACCAGCCGGAGAAGAGCAGTCCGTGAGGGGCCTTTAAAACCAAACTGCGCCTGGGAGAAGACCTGGCCTCTTGCTCCTAAGCGCAGTTTTGAGTGAGGAGAATGCAATTCTCATTATACGCAAATAGCTAAAGGGGTCATGAAGAGAAGATAAAAGTTCGGTTAGAAGATAAAAAAGTGAAATTGGGATTGATGCGGGCGCTGATGCGCCCGCATCAATCCCAATTTCACAGTTATTCGGTAATCAGATTAAAGCTTCGAGAATTTCATCCAGTGAAACCGGCCCGAGTCGGAGAATTTTCGGCTCCGGGCCGGTGCAGTCTACAACAGTGGAGGAGCTGCCGCCGGGGGCTCGCCCCCCATCCAGGATGAGCTGGATACGCCCGCCGAGCTGCTCCAAGACCTCCTGGGCGGTAACGGAGCTGGTAGCGCCGGAGAGGTTGGCGGAGGTGACCGCCAGCGGACCAGTCTGGCGCATCAGCTCCAGGGCCACGGAATGGTCGGGCATGCGCACGCCCACGGTAGCCCCAGAAGAGATCTCCTCGGGCAGGGAGGGCTGTATGGGCACCACCAGGGTCAGCGGGCCCGGCCAAAAACGCTGCGCCAGGCGCTGGGCCATGTCGCTGACCGCAACGGCCACCTGGTCCAGCTCGGATGGGTCGCTGAGCAGGATGGGGATTGCTTTGGCGCTGTCGCGGCCTTTGATCTCGTAAAGCTGTGCGACCGCTTGCCGGTGAGACGGCAGGGCGCCCACGCCATAGACCGTGTCGGTGGGGAAAGCCACCAGCCCGCCGCGCCGCAGGACCTTCACAGCCTGATAAATGGCATTCGAGTGAGTGGCGGTAAGGATCGTGGTCTCCATGGCAAGATCAATTCGTCAACGCCCACATCTCCCCTGATGCTGCGTCGATAAATACCCGGCAACGCTTGAAAGTTATCGGCAATTGGATTACCAGAAGTCTTGGCACGAAGCTGGCGCGCTCGAGCGAGCATCTCTTGCAGGTCGGCTTACTCCGCATTCAAGGTGCTTTCGATACAGGCAAGGATCTCGTCGCAGAGACTAAGCCGGTGCGCTTTGGCAGCCAAATAGAGCCTCACGTAAAGCTCAGGTGGTCAGTCAATCTTAACCGTACGTACAGCGATCCTCTAATTATGACACTTGGACCCCAAAGGTATCTAAAACCTTTAGGGTCTGATCGACGATCTATCTGGGTTGATTTAATTCCCAAATGATACGCAGCCCATCCAGCGTGAGCCAGGGAGCGATGATCTGCAGCACACTGGTCTCTTTGGCAACAACTTCCGCCAGTCCGCCGGTAGCGATGACTTTCATCGTCGCGCCCAACTCGTTACG
>Ga0153915_10004479_pt1 | contig 12861 bp, 10 predicted proteins | sample Opewatmetagenome_2_FD_107003 | JGI IMG/M metagenome (GOLD analysis project Ga0153915, IMG submission 107003) | Freshwater wetland microbial communities from Ohio, USA - Open water 3 Core 3 Depth 3 metaG | ecosystem: Environmental > Aquatic > Freshwater > Wetlands | place: USA: Ohio, Lake Erie... | reverse complement strand
GCTTTACGTGACGCAGACCTGGAAACTTCCAAGATCAACGAAGTGGTATTGGTGGGTGGCATGACGCGCATGCCGGCAGTACAGGAAGCTGTTCGTAAATTATTCAATAAAGAACCGCATAAAGGGGTTAACCCGGATGAGGTGGTGGCGATTGGAGCGGCGATTCAGGCAGGCGTATTGGGTGGGGATGTGAAGGACATCTTATTGCTGGATGTTACGCCGCTTACCCTCTCGGTGGAGACATTGGGCGGTGTGGCAACGCCGCTGATCGAGCGCAATACTACCATACCTACTCGTAAGAGTCAGATATTCTCAACCGCCTCCGACAGCCAACCCCAGGTAGAAATCCACGTCTTGCAGGGTGAACGCCCAATGGCAAACGACAATAAAAGCCTGGGTAAATTCATCCTGGATGGTATTCCACCCGCCCCACGAGGTCTTCCGCAGATCGAAGTGACCTTCGATATCGATGCCAATGGCATCATCAATGTAACTGCTCAGGATAAAGCCACCCAACGCAGCCAACATATTACCATCACAGCTTCGTCGGGTTTGAATGAAGCGGAGGTGGAACGCATGCGCCGTGAAGCGGAGGCGCACGCCGATGAAGATAAAAAACGCAAGGACCTGATTGAAGCTCGGAATACGGCAGATAATGCCGTGTATACCGCTGAGAAGGCGCTGCGTGACTTTGGAGACAAAGTACCCGCGGAGACGAAGAGCAAGGTGGAAGCGGAGATTGCCAACGTTAAGAAGTCATTGGAGAGCGATGATCCCACCAAGATCAAGAGTGCGACAGAGCAGCTATTCCAGGTTGTACAGCAGATTGGGGCTTCTGTCTACCAGCAGGGTGGTCCACAAGCCGGTCCGGCTACAGGCGGGCAGGAACCGGGTCCTGAGGGGGGTGACCAAAAGCCCGGTGGTGATGATGACGTAGTGGATGGTGAATTTCGAAATGCATAAGCGTTGGAACCCAAGATATGGCTCAACGTGATTATTACGAAGTCCTGGGCATTCCACGCAATGCCTCGCCAGATGATATAAAGGGAGCATTTAGAAAACTGGCGAGGCAGTACCATCCGGATGTCAGCCAGGAACCCAATGCGGAGGAACGCTTCAAGGAGGTTAATGAAGCGTATGCAGTGCTATCCGACGCGGATAAGCGCGCAGCTTATGACCGCTTCGGTCACGCGGGAGTACAAAACACCGGAGGCGTGCCCGATTTCACCGTAGACTTTGGAGATCTGTTCGAAGAGTTTTTCGGTGGCTTTGGAGGCTTTGGACGGACTTCCAGCAGGAGGGCACGGAATGCTCCACGTCGTGGAGCTGACCTTCAATATAATGTAGACCTGTCCTTTGAAGAGTCGATTTTTGGGGTGGAGAAGGATCTCGAGATCACGCGGGACGAGGTATGTGAAACATGCGGCGGCAGGGGAGCGGAACCAGGCACCAGTCCAGTGCGGTGCACCACCTGTAATGGAACAGGCGAAGTACGTCAGGTACGCCAAACCTTGCTAGGCTCCATGGTTCAGGTATCTACTTGCCCGGTCTGCAATGGGCAGGGTGAAACAATCGCCACACCTTGCCATACTTGTAGTGGGCGGGGATTGGTAAGGAAAAACCGCAAGAAGGTGGTATCGATCCCGGCGGGGGTCGATAATGGCAACCAAATCCGACTGGCAGGTGAAGGGCAGCCGGGTGAAAATGGTGGCCCCAATGGGAATTTATATCTTATCATCCGGGTTTTATCCCATAAGTATTTCCGACGACGTGAGAATGACATCCTAATGGATTTAAATGTTAATATTGCCCAGGCTACACTTGGGGCAGAAGTGGAAGTACCTACCGTGGATGGACTTACCAAACTAAAAATCCCGGCAGGCATCCAACCGGGTAAAGTATTGCGCATGCGGGGTAAAGGCGTGCCACACTTGCGCGGTAATGGACGCGGGGACCAGATGGTGGTGGTCAACGTAGAAATACCTAAAAACCTGAGCGCTGAACAACGCAAGTTAATGGAACAGCTGGCTGAAAGCCTTGGCAGCGAAGTGCGTCCAGCAGAGCGCGGTTTTCTGGATTGGCTGAAGGACACCTTGGGTGGGTAGCCCTACCCTACTGATGATCAGCCCTCCAATAATCATCACTAATCTTTATTGGAAATTCATATTCATATGACTGAAAAACACTGGCTGGAAGTGAGCCTGGTTGTGGATGGCGAGCTAGCAGAAGCGGTGGCTGAAGTATTGCAGCGTGATCTCCCTAATGGAGTGGTGATCGAATCAACCGCGGTGATGGCCGGACCAGCCGATGAAAATGGACAGGCCGTTGGACCTCTCAGGGTGTGCGGATACATCCCGGCAGATGAAAACCTCGTGGAGACCCGGAAGAAAATCGAAGAGGGTTTATGGTACTTAGGGCGGATCTCGCCATTACCAACACCTGAGTTCAAGCTGATTCGTGAAGTCAATTGGATGGAAGCATGGAAGGAGCATTACCATCCCATACCAATTGGAAGGCAGTTGCTTATCCTACCGGCCTGGATCGCTGCTCCAGATGCTGAACGGATTTCCATCCGAATCGAGCTGGGGATGGCATTTGGCACCGGCACCCACCCTACCACCCAATTGTGCCTGGCACTCGCCGAAGAATATATCGCATCCCAGAAGATTGCGAAAGGAATTAAGGTGATCGATATCGGTTGTGGATCGGGGATCCTTTCCATAGCCAGCTTAAAGCTAGGTGCAGAGAAGGCGCTCGGGGTGGATATTGACCCGGAAGCGATTCGGGCATCGAGTGAAAATGCATCCCTCAACTCTGTGGGTCAGCAGCTCGAGCTTGGAACTGGCTCGGTGATTGATGTGCGAGCAGGAAAGTTCAGTATTCAAAAAGCCCAGTTGGTGTTTGCCAATATCCTGGCACCAGTATTGGTGCAGTTGCTAAAGCAGGGATTGGGCGAGCTGGTGACACGAGATGGCTGTTTGATCTTGTCTGGCATCCTGGCAGAACAAAGCCCAGAGGTGGAAAGGGCTTTGAATGAGCACGGTTTCGAGCGGATTAAAAAGTCACAAATGGGGGATTGGGTGGCACTAGCTGCCCGTCATTGATTGAGTTTTTAGTAAAATCATCTGACCCCAAAAAACTAACCCCAACGTTGCGCAGCTCACTTTAACATGGGTATCTTAATACCATGGCGCTTGGCTGCATTGATCGCGATCTGGTAACCTGCATCGGCATGGCGCACAATGCCCATACCAGGGTCAGTGGTTAAAACCCGCTTAAGGCGCCGGGCAGCATCGCGTGTGCCATCAGCTACAATCACCTGACCAGCATGCTGGCTATAACCAATCCCAACACCACCGCCGTGATGGAAGGATACCCAGGTCGCGCCTCCAACAGCATTGATCAATGCGTTCAGGATAGCCCAATCACTGACTGCATCCGTGCCATCGAGCATACCTTCCGTCTCTCGATTGGGGGAAGCAACGGAGCCTGCGTCCAAGTGGTCACGGCCGATCACGATGGGAGCTTTCACAATTCCTTCTGCGACCAAGTTATTGAAAAGTAAACCAGCCCTGGCTCGCTCACCATATCCAAGCCAGCAAATGCGGGAAGGAAGCCCCTGGAAGTGGACTTTCTCACGGGCCATCTTCAACCAGCGATGAAGGTGTTTATCACGGGGGAAGAGCGCCATGATGGCTTCATCCGTACGGTAAATATCCTCCGGGTCGCCTGAGAGTGCCACCCAACGGAAGGGTCCTTTGCCTTCACAGAATAATGGGCGAATATAGGCTGGGACAAACCCAGGAAACTCAAAGGCATCTTTCACACCTTCGTCATAAGCCCGCTGGCGTAAGTTGTTGCCGTAATCGAAGACCTCAGCACCATGGCGCTTGAATTCCAACATCGCCTGTACATGCCGCGCCATAGACTGCATCGAACGACGGTGATACTCTTCCGGCTTGCTGTTCCGTAGCTGGTTAGCCTGCTCAACGTCCATGCCTGCCGGCACATACATGAGGACATCATGGGCGGGGGTCTGGTCGGTAACGACATCGGGGGTCACCCCGCGTACAAACAGCTCAGGATATATCTCTGCGGCGTTGCCAATCAGCCCGATAGATTTGGGTAGTTTTTTCTCCTTGTATTCTTCAACCAGGGTCATGGCTTCTTCGAGAGTATCCACCACCATGTCCACATAGCCCATCTCCAGGCGCCGCTGGGCACGCGTGGGATCCACTTCGACGATCAGACCCACGCCTTCGTTCATCGTGATGGCTAAGGGTTGAGCACCACCCATCCCGCCCAAACCAGCAGTTAGCACGAATTTACCTTTTAGGGAGGCCCAGCCACGCTGGCGGGCGAGCGAACTGAGGGTTTCATACGTACCTTGCAGGATACCCTGGGTGCCAATATATATCCACGAGCCAGCGGTCATCTGACCGAACATCATTAAACCACGGGATACTAGCTCATCAAAGTGCTCCTGGGTAGCCCAATGAGGCACCAGGTTTGAATTTGCAATCAAGACGCGAGGCGCGTCCGGATGGGTTTTAAATATAGCCACCGGCTTACCAGATTGCACAAGGAGAGTTTCATTATTCTCGAGATTTTTAAGGGAGGCCAGAATAGCGTCGAAGCATTCCCAATTGCGGGCTGCCTGCCCACGACCGCCATAAACCACTAAATCTTGAGGCCGCTCGGCTACCTCCGGGTCCAGATTATTCTGGATCATGCGGTATGGCGCTTCGGTTAGCCAGGATTTACAGGTGAGTTGAGTGCCGCGCGGGGCGCGGACAATGCGAGGAGCAGACATGAATCCTCCTGGAATCAATTTATATGGGAAATCATTTCTTTAGAGAGGCGTGCGATTATAGATTTTAACCAAGCATCCCCTCCTGGATGATTATACGCCAGGAGGGGAGAGAATAACAAACTTTATTCGATTGAAGGGATCGGGCGGTATTTAGCCTAATGCTGCTGTTTGGGCAAATTGGGCAAAATTAGCTTTGGAGAGGTGATCGAGCAGCATCTTCTGCGCATCACACCAAACGGGCTTGAGTGGGCAGGTATCATCATAATTGCACGTTGACATCTCACCAACACAGTCGTTCAAGAGGATCGGTCCATCGATGGCTTCGACTACATCCAGCAGGCTAATAGCGTCAGCAGATTTAGCGAGTGAAACACCCCCACGTGCCCCACGCGAGGTTTTTAGTAATCCAGCGACTGATAATTGTGATACGATTTTAGCCAGGAAAGAAGGAGGAATACTTTTTTCCTTGGCAATTTGTCCAGTAGCTGCCCGCTCATCAGGCGCTAACTGCGCCAAATAAACCATTGCTCTTACCGCGTAATCTGCCTGTCGTGTTATCTGCATTGTAATCTCCCATATTTTGATATAAATTAGAATGATTAATTGTATATATTTTAGACTATATTTGCCCAATTTACAAGTGACAGGTGTCACATACACAATATGACGGTCATCATTGCTTACTTCAGATGCAATCACAGCCGATTGAAAGTAATTACTCACCCATCCGGTTATCCTCATTCAAATTTAAGCAGACGATAAGGAAATTTATAGGTTGGTGAGCAAGTACGATCCAAATGGGTAAAACTTACCAATTCAACTTACATATGATAAGATAAGCAATTAGCCCGGAAAAATTGGAGGATAATCAATGAAGCAAATCTGTGTAGTGGGTGTGGGCTACGTCGGATTAGTCACTGCAGCCTGCTTTGCTGACCTGGGAAACCGTGTGATTGCCTTGGATGTAAATGAAGAAAAAATCAATGGCTTAAAACAAGGGAAGCTCCCCATCTATGAACCAGGATTAAAAGAATTAGTAGACCATAACGTCCAATCGCAGCGATTGACCTTTACCACTTCTTACGCAGAATCCCTGGATGGAACGGAGTTTGTATTCATTGCAGTGGGGACACCCATGGGGGTGGATGGGGAGGCTGATTTGCACTATTTGGAAGCCGCAGCGCGTGATGTTGCAGAAAACATGACTGGTCCACTGGTGATCATCAATAAATCGACGGTACCTGTGGGGACTGGTGATTGGGTGGCAGATATTGTACGTCGTTACCAAAAGCGAGCGATACCCTTCTCGGTGGTATCTTGCCCTGAATTTTTACGTGAGGGCTCAGCAATTGGGGATTTCATGCAGCCATATCGGACTGTTTTGGGATCATTAAGTCCTGAAGCGGCTGAAAAAGTTGCTCAATTGCATCTGCCTCTACGTTCACCGATCGTTATCACCGATTTACGCACTGCAGAAATGATCAAATACGCATCGAACGCCTTCCTGGCGACCAAGATTTCATTCATCAACGAGATTGCCAATATATGTGAAGCATTGGGAGCAGATGTGAAAGAGGTGGCGATAGGAATGGGATATGATGCGCGCATTGGGAAGCAATTCCTGGATGCAGGCATAGGTTATGGGGGCTCATGCTTCCCCAAGGATGTTAAAGCTTTGGCATATATGGCATTAGAAAAAGGACGCCACCCGCAACTGTTGTATGCAGTGATGGAGATCAATGATGACCGCCGTGAAATGGCAGTTGAATATATCAAAGAGATGGTTGGCGATTTGCAGGGCAAGGTCATTGGCTTACTTGGACTTTCGTTCAAGCCTAATACTGACGATATGCGCGATGCACCTTCGATAACCATTGCCCAAAAATTGCAGGCAGCTGGAGCAATCGTGCGGGCATATGATCCCGTGGCAATGAATGTGGCACAAACACTGCTCCCGGGTGTGGAAATGATGCCCGACCCTTACACATTAGCGCAGGGATGTGATGCCTTAGCTGTTCTCACGGGGTGGAACGAATTCATGCAACTAGATAAACCTCGCTTACGTGACCTGATGAGCCAGCCGATCCTATACGACGGACGGAATATTTACGAGCCGGATGAAATGGCTAAATGTGGTTTTATTTATCGAGGCGTCGGAAGAGGCACCCCATCGATAGACCTGAAAAACTCGGTAGAATCAAGCGTAAATCCTCCGGCAGAATAATCTGCAAAGGCAATCTTCGGCTAGTGCACAGGTTTGTGGCTGGTTATACAATCCGAGACGATACCAAACGGTAGTGACAGAACCTCAACCCCCAATTTGCGATTACGAAGGCTCCACTTACCAAACCAGTTTTTGGGAGCAGGGCGGACGCGCCTATGAAGACCAGGCAGAAGCCATTGCCCTGCAGCGATTAATGCCAAGGGGAGGGGAACTGTTATTGGAGCTGGGTGCCGGAGCCGGACGAAATAGCTTGCGATATACCGGTTTCAAACAGGTTGTTTTACTGGATTACTCGCTTACCCAGCTCCAGCAAGCACTCCAACGGTTGGGAAAGGATCAACATTTCATTTACGTGGCGGCAGATATCTATAAATTGCCGTTCGTAGAAGGTTTATTTGACACTGCAACCATGATCCGCACATTGCATCACATGACAGAGCCGCGGGTTGCCTTGGAGCAAGTGCACCAGACTCTTCAACCTGGGGGGATTTTTATCCTGGAATATGCCAACAAACAGAATATAAAAGCCATTATGCGTTATCTCATCCGCAAGCAAACCTGGTCGCCTTTCAATTTGCAGAGTGTAGAGTTCGAAAAACTGAACTTCGACTTTCACCCCAAGGCTGTGCGTGGCTGGCTGAAAGAATCTGGTTTCATCCTTCAACAACAGCTAGCCGTCTCCTATTTCAGGCTGGGGATGCTAAAGCGGAACTTGTCGCTGAAGCTATTAACGAGGCTAGAGGCAAGGTTACAACCGACAGGCAAATGGCTGCAACTTTCTCCGAGCGTATTTACTCGCAGCCTGGTAACTGGTAAGCCCCACATAGCACAAGCGGGCACATTTTTCAAGTGCCCGGTTTGTGGGGCAGCTGAGCTTAACCAGCATGGTAGCAACCTCATCTGCTCCAAGTGTTCCAGGGCATGGCCAATCCGAGACGGTATATTCGATTTTCGGATTGAAGCAGGTTAAATCAATTCTTTTCGATCACCCAGAAATGGGATAAACCGAATATTTTTAGAGGAGTTTTTTCCATCCAACGGAGCACATCACGTAAGATGCGACCCATGATGGGGAAGCGATAGATTACATTATCATATGCCCCGAAAATAATCTTGCGCTCGAGGATATTTACCGGTAATTTTCTAAAAAGCTGCTCGAGGTCGAATCTTGAATATGCGCGGACGTGTGGGGTAAGATGTCGACGCCATCGAGAAGGCAGGTAGTGGACCAGGGGTATATTGCCAAAATGATAGCGCTCGTGCCAATAAATACCGTGAGTCTCATAAGGATAACCAAGGTTGGGGACGAACAGCACGATGACCCCGCCGGGTTTGAGGACGCGCACCATTTCCTCAACACTACGGCGGTCATCTCTGACGTGCTCGAGCACTTCATGGCTAAGAATAACTTCGAACGAACCGGCTGAAAAGGGTAACTGCTCGGAAGCGCCATTGATCAGGTTGGGGGCATGGCTGTGGGCTACACGAGCACGCTCCGGGTCGTATTCCAACCCAAATACCGAGGCGGCATGTGGAATAAGGTGCTGCAAATAAATCCCGACCCCGCAGCCGTTCTCAAGCACACGACCCTTCAAGTGATCCTCTGCCGCAGACAGGAACATGTGCAGGCGTCGTTCCTGCCCTGCCCGCCAGACATAGGAGGGTTCCCCACGTAAAGCGGCTTTATCAAGGTCACGGGTGGTCATCGATTCACCCAATAGACTTCCCCTGCCATTCCTGAACCAGGTCGTTTTCAATCCCCAACCTTGCTAAAATACGGCCAACGGTATTATTGATAATTTCGTCCACGGAATGAGGGCGGATGTAGTATGCGGGAACGGGAGGGAAAATTACTGCGCCTGCGGCGGTGGCTTCGCTCATGAGGCGCAGGTGACCTGGATGGTAAGGGGTCTCGCGGACAACTAATATCAGCGGGCGACCTTCTTTGAGAGTGACATCGGCAGCGCGTGAGATAAGGTCGTCGGTGTAGGAATTAGCGACTGCGGAGAGGGTCTTAATTGAGCAGGGAATGATCACCATCCCTCGGGTAGCAAAGGAGCCAGAGGCGATGGATGCACCTACATCGCGGAAATCATAGCTGAAATCTGCCAACGAAACAACATCCTCAACCCGCCAATCGGTCTCTTGTTGAATGGTGAGGGGTGTTGACCCTGAAATTATCAGATGAGTTTCGATGGGAGACTGTTTCATGGCCTCCAATAAGCGAATCCCAAGGATGGCGCCTGAGGCACCGGTAATAGCGACAATCAGACGCGAAGGAACGGAATTATGAGCCCGAGGCAGATTATTGGGTGTAGGGTCCATGATTAAATTTTTAATTCCCAGTAGTTTTACACCGGCACTGCAAAGTTGAGCATTAGGATTCCGAATGCCAGGATACCCCCTCGATTATAACAGGTGTAAATTATGCCCTAATAATCAGGTGAAATGGGCACCATCCAAGTCGCTATGGGATGATATGCAAATTGGTTTTTATTCCAATGTCCGGTCTATCACATGTGCGAAGCGGTCGTGTCTAAGGCTAAACCATAGCCTTTGCCTTGATGGCTGGAATAGCTTCAATTGCAATACGTTCCAACATCTTACGATCCAGGAACTTATCTGTACCCATTTTAGGATAATCGTAATAGAAGATAAATTCGGTCATTCCAACTTCACACATGCGACCCACAAAATCATAAAATGCGTTCATGGAAGCGAATGGGGTATCCTGTGTTACTCCGACCAGGAGAGAGCGAGTAATATCATTTGGATTTCGTCCTAGCTCAGCACAATACTTGTCAAGCAATTCATTACGCTGACGAAGAAAATCCAAAGTTTGTTTAGGCGACAGATCCCAGCCTGCGTAAGTATTCCAGGTATCGGCATACTGGGCGGCAATTTTTAAAGTTTTTTGACCGATGGATGCGATGACTAAACGCGGGCGAGGCTTCTGTATTGAAGAAGGTTTCATTCGTGCCTCTTTTACGGAGTAAAAACTTCCTTGATAGGATGTGACTTCATTCCGTAACATCGCATCTATGACCTCGATCACTTCATTGAAACGTTGGACACGTTCTCCGGTCTCCCACTCATCAACGCCCGTCATGTAATGACTTGGATCACCTTTTGAAGTAGCCCCGATTCCCAATTCTAATCGCCCGTGGGAAATGTGATCGAGGGTTAACGCCTCTTTAGCAATTACTGCCGGGTTGCGGTAAATGATATTGGTCACCAATGTTCCGATGCGTATGGTGTGTGTTTGGGCTGCCAAAGCCGCAAGCAGTGTCCATCCATCAAACCAATCTTCATCAATGCTGTGAGGATTAACAAAATGGTCAGCGATCCAAACGCTATCAAAGCCGAGGTCCTCGACAAGTTTCCAATTTTCAAGCATCCTGATCCATGGCTGGTTCTGTACGTTGATGATACCAAAACGAAGGGGGCAATTCATGGATATATCCTCTCTTGCTACCAATAAATATGCATAAATTGAGTGGAATTGCCCATTTTACCCTCAATTGAGGCAAATGAGTAGGTATTCGTAAGCAAGCGAGTGCACTTAGAATGAGGGCGGCGAAGGTTTCTCTGAGTACATATAAACAGCGTGGATGGGTTTTGGCAACCGTTCCCTACTTAATCATGCAGGCACCGAAACGGTCACAATCACAGTTGATCTGCACATTTAACTAGCTAATTGGGCTTGTTGCGACAGGGTTTCGTTTTATTCAATTCAGCCCCCTCTTAAGTTCGTTAAATTGTAAATCAGTCACAATGTTTTACTTCCTATTGTGAAATTATCCAACCATTAAGCGATATAATATCCAAAGAGTTAAATTGCGAGACTCCCGGTGTGTATAACCCTCACCTGGTCAGTCACCTCAAGCACTTATTGTCATTATTTGATCATTCGTAGCATGGGTGAGGGGAAATATGAGCAACCCGTCCTGGCATCCTAAAAACTAGAACGGAATTCAAGCACTCCAAACCTTGGAGCCTCGCGCAGCTAAGTTCATTTATTAGGGAGGCTGCTATGAGTGGTGATTTTATTTTTCGGCTCATCGGAATGGTCGTCTTTGCGATTGGGGGGGCGTATCTTGGGGTTTATATAGGAAATTCCACCGGAGAATCCCCGGAAATTACCGGTTTCTTATTTTGCATGGCGGGAATATTATTTGGATTGATCTTAACACCATACTTCACATCCCGACCCATGCGATTGATCCGCAGAACCCTGTTGAGCGTCTCGAGCCAAACCTTAGCGTCTGGGCTGACAGGGTTGGTGGTGGGTTTGGTCATTGCGGCGCTTCTGACGTTCCCATTATCCTTGTTACCAGCGCCATTAGGAAAGGTGCTGCCATTTGTAGGCGTTCTACTGTTTGGGTATTTAGGTATTGCAGTGTTTGTCATGCGCCAAACTGATCTCTCTTCCCTGGTACGGCTGACCCCAGCACGCTCTAACGACGAAGCGTCTTCCACGAACCTGCCAACATACCGGACCGTACTTTTAGATACAAGTGTGATCATTGATGGACGAATTGCCGATATTGCTCGTACAGGTTTTCTGGTCGGAACCTTATTAATTCCACGATTTGTGCTCAACGAGCTTCAGTTCATTGCAGATTCATCCGATAATCTCCGCAGGCAGCGTGGGCGTCGAGGGATTGAAGTGATCTCACAACTGCAGAAAGACACGAGCACACCCTTGCGGATCAGTGATATGGACGTTGAAGGAGTACGAGAGGTGGACGATAAATTAGTGGTCTTAGCGCGTCAGTTAAAATGCCCAATATTGACCAATGACTATAATTTGAACAGGATTGCCGAGCTCCAGGGTGTGAGTGTACTTAATGTAAACGAACTTGCCAATGCAGTCAAACTGGTCTTTTTACCAGGTGAATCCATCGAGGTCAACGTAATCCAGGAAGGTAAGGAAGCTGGCCAGGGGGTGGGGTACCTGGATGATGGCACGATGGTGGTTGTGGAAGATGGGCGGAATCATCTGAATAAAAAAATAAATGTAACCGTTACCAAAGTATTGCAAACCGCAGCTGGGCGGATGATTTTTGCCCGTTTAGAGAGAGAGGATTAAAGTAGAGGAGTAAGGATGGCTTTGCGTATTTATAGTACCCTTTCGCGTCGCAAGGAAGATTTCCAACCCATTGAGCCGGGCAAGGTACGCATGTATGTGTGCGGCCCGACCGTGTATGATAAAGCTCATGTTGGGCACGCCATGTCTGCATTGGTATTTGACATTATCCGCCGCTTCCTGGAATATCGCGGATATCAGGTGCAGCATGCGATGAACTATACCGACGTAGATGACAAAATCATCAACCGGGCGAACCAGCTTGGCGCGGATCCTATCAAACTAGCGGAAAGATATATCGATGAATTTAGTAAACACCTGATCGATCTTAACATCCTGCCTGCCACGATCTACCCACGCGCCACGCATGAGATCCCATATATCATTAAATTGATCACTCAATTAGGCGAGGGGGGATACGCATATGAGGTCGATGGTGATGTATATTTCCGGGTCAGCCAAGATAAGGATTATGGGAAATTATCATCCCGGCAGCTGGAAGACATGCAAGCCGGGGCACGGGTTAACGTCGACGAGCGCAAAGAGAATCCCATGGATTTCGCCCTATGGAAATCATCCAAACCCGGAGAGCCAGCTTGGGAAAGTCCGTGGGGGTCAGGCAGACCTGGGTGGCATATCGAATGTTCTGCGATGAGCATGCACCATTTGGGAGAACAGATCGATATTCATGGTGGGGGGAACGATTTGATCTTCCCGCATCACGAAAATGAAATT
>Ga0153915_10004478_pt1 | contig 12861 bp, 12 predicted proteins | sample Opewatmetagenome_2_FD_107003 | JGI IMG/M metagenome (GOLD analysis project Ga0153915, IMG submission 107003) | Freshwater wetland microbial communities from Ohio, USA - Open water 3 Core 3 Depth 3 metaG | ecosystem: Environmental > Aquatic > Freshwater > Wetlands | place: USA: Ohio, Lake Erie... | reverse complement strand
AGGTACATCTCCCCACAACTAAATTGCTCGCCAACGTAATTCACACCAGGAATAAATCCTTGGTTCAACGCCTCTAGAGGATCAATACCTTCGGCAAGAGCTTTACTGGCTAACTCTTTGGCAAGCTCGGGTTCCCCATCGACAATGCTTTGTTTCATAGAATTAAATAGTTGTTCACTCATCGAAGCCTCCTGGTTTATTAGTGTATCTTGTCTGGAATGACTTTCATTTTACAGTTTTTCGTATAATGTGTCAAGAAATAGGCTGATTTTCATTGTTATTCGATTGTGAATCTGCGAATTTCGTATTAAAATAAGGACATGGATGAGATTGATCGTCTTATAATGCATGCCCTCCAGGATGATGGGCGCACCCCGTTTACTAAGATCGCCAAGAAAGCAGGGGTTTCGGAATCGACTATCCGTGCCCGTTACCGCAACCTGGTGGAGGGTGGGTTGGTTCGGACTGTTTCCATTGTAAATCCATATGCCTTAGATTTCCAGGCTCCTGCCATTATCGCCATCAACACTGAGCCTGGTAAGGTAGAAGAAGTGGCAAAAGCCATTGCCGGGTTGCCTGAAGTGGCTTATCTGGTTATGACTCTGGGCTCATATGACCTGATTGCTGAAGTCTATTGTCATGATTTGCATCACCTGACTTCTCTGGTCACTACCCAGATGCAAGTTATCCCCGGAGTCCGTTCTACAGATACATTAATGATTGCCAATATCTTCCGGATGAGCTATCGTTGGTCACCTGTATTAGACTCTGAAGACCTATAGGCTAATGGGATTTAGACCCTAATAATTGTACAGGTTTTCCTTTGACTCCGTCCCGGACTCGCCTTAAAGCAGATTTTACGTTATTATTGGTATCCATCTTTTGGGGAAGCGCTTTTGTAGCTCAAAGGGTGGCTGCCAGCTATATGTCCCCTTTTTTCTTTAATGGAATTCGCTTCATTCTTGGGGCTTTAATTTTGATTCCATTTTCTATAGGTACCTTTAAATCATTTTTTATGAAGAAGCTTGTTCATCAAAATGCTTTAAAAGGCAGCTTAAGCAGCCAGGGTATCCCATTTTATGGACTTTTCCTAGCAGGTTTACTCCTCTTTATTGGAAACACATTTCAACAGATAGGGTTGAAATATACAACTGCTGGAAATGCTGGCTTTATCACTGGTTTATATGTTGTCTTTACCCCTCTTCTCGAATGGTTAATTTGGAAACGTAAACCTGGTCGGTTAATTATATTTGCGGTTATATCCTCATTTATTGGTCTCTTCTTGTTAACCAGCCAAGGCACCCTGGTGAATCCAGGTGAATTGGTGAAGGCACTTAACCAGTCTTCACCGATTCACCAGGCGGTTTACGTTGGCGATGCCTTAGAATTGGCTGGTGCATTGATGTGGTCTTTTCATATGATCCTGATCGGGTGGTTGGTTAAAAAGGTGGATATCTTCCCATTGGCTATTATTCAATACCTGGTGTGTGGCATCCTTTGTATGGTTGTCTCAACCACCCTCGAGGGATTTTCAACGAGTGGCTTAACTCAATCCTGGTGGACAGTCGTTTATACAGCTGTTTTTTCGATTGCCTTAGGATATACACTTCAGGCAGTTGGGCAAATATACGCCCCAGCTACAGATGCCGCGATAATTTTGAGTATGGAAGCGGTGTTTGCTGCTATCTGTGGTTGGCTATTTATAAACGAAAAATTATCAGCTATCCAAATCCTTGGATGTGTGCTAATGCTGTTCGGGATGCTTATCGCTCAACGCCGGAAGCAGGTGATCTAATGCTTTAATGAGTGTATTGATTTCCTCCGGAGTGTTATATCCTTGGACCGACAATCTTATAAATGGCTTTTCTTTCCACTGCATCAAGGGCACTTCGATGTGGTATTCATCATATAACTTGTTTTTCAAACTACTAAGGTCTTGAATGGGTGGCAGGGGGATGATTGCCATTTGTTGATAAAAGGTATTCCCATAAGGATAAACGGGCGGTAAACCTATCCGGTTACATATCTCGTGAATAGCGGATGTCAATAACTGGTTGCATTCTTGGCGGATATCGTCCCAATGGTTTTCTTCCATGAACCGGATTGCATATGGAACGCTCAAGTAGCTAGCCGGATCCCTGGTTCCCGTCCATTGTAGATAATCAATATAGATTGATTGCTTGGGCGAACTACTGTCAACCTTTCTGGAAGTCTGAGGTTTAGTGCCGTATCCCCAGCTGACAACCAACGGCTTGATTAAGGGCTGCATCTCACGCCGTGTATAGAGAAAAGCCGAACCCTTGGGAGACATCATCCATTTATGGCAATTTCCGGTATAAAAATCGGCGCCGATGGCATGCATATCGATTTGGATCTGGCCCGGCGCATGAGCGCCATCAACCATAGTAAGGATGCCAGCTTCCCGGGCACGCTTACAAATTAATTCAACTGGCATGCGCATAGCCGTGGGAGAGGTGATGTGGCTTAGGAATATTACCCGTGTCTTGGGGGTTACCCCTTCCCAAATTTGCTCCGCGATCTCCTCTTGGGAAGACACTGGCAAAGGGATAGGTTTACGCTTATATATACTCCCCACCTGGTGACATAAGTACTCCCATGTATAATCGCAAGCCCCAAATTCATGATCGGTTGTTAAAATTTCATCTCCGGGTTGTAAATACCTCCCTCGGGTGTCTCCTCCGGAGAGTTCACCCAGGCTGCGAGCGACAATATTAACCCCATGGGTTGCATTAGGGATATAAACAACCTCGTCTGGATCGGCGTGGATGTAATTTCCAAGTGTGTTACGCGCTTCAGTAAGATGAGCATCCAGCTCGCGACCCATAAAACGTACCGGTTGTTGTTCCAGTTTAATTTGCCATTTTTGGTATGCCTCGAATACCGGGCGTGGACAAGCGCCAAAAGAACCATGGTTCAGATAAATAATTTCTGGATCTAAGAGAAACAACTCTTTAATTTTGTTGTGATCTCTGCCTATATGATTTGATCTCATATTTCCTTATGGTATGGTTACCGGTTTTGCGGTCTTGGATGATTCTAATAAAGCCAGGATTGTCGCAATATTTCCTCGGCTGTCTTCCAGGCTGATCAGCGGTGGTTTATTATGAATGATCGCATCTGCCATATCTTCAACCTCACCGATGTACAATTCGGGTGAACGAACCGGTATTTTTACTACACCCTTCTCGCTTGCCAGGATTATTTGCTCCCTTTGTCCGATCCGAAATGGGTTATTGACTCGGATAGTCCCTTCTTTGCCAACGATTTCTATTAGAACTCTTGAGGGAGATTGAAATCCGCAATCGAATTGAGCTAACACATCTCCTGGGAAACGTATTTGCCCAATAAATGTTACATCTACTCCACTGGATCCCTGTATTTGCCATCCGAAGACCTCAGTTGGCTCTGCGCCCACGATATACCGCGCGTAACTGATTGGGTAACATCCAATATCCCATATACTTCCACCACTCAAGCTTGCATCGAGGCGCACGTCTGCCTCACGGGTCAGATTGAATGTAAAAGCCCCCTTTATTAATTGCAGTGTGCCAATCGCTCCAGAATCTACCAACTCCTTGACTTTCAATGTTTGCGGGTGGTGGCGGTACATTAATGCCTCTGCCACGAATCGACCTGATTTCTCTGCCGCGTTTTTTATTGCCTCGACTTCGTCGACAGAAACAGCCAGTGGTTTTTCGCACAAGACATGTTTTCCAGCTTGAAGTGCCTTGATTGTCCATTCCGCATGTAATCCATTGGGCAAGGGAATATAAATTACATCGATCGAATGGTCTGCTAACAACTCCTCATAACTCCCATAAGCTACAGGAATTTCCCATTCTCTGGCAAATTCCTCCGCGCGTTGTTTCATTCGGCTTGCCACTGCGATTAATTTTGCGCGTTTTGATCTTTTCAAAGGTGGGATCAAAGCACGGTTTATCCGGGCAGTGCTTAAAAGCCCCCAATTCAATTGTTTATTGGTCATGTTATACTCCTGTTATTCTAAAAAAATTTTCTTTACGCGATTAACCCGAACAAGTATACCTCGTATTATCCGATGGGATTTATGTAAAAAATAACAGGAAAATATAGATATATGAATAAAATTCATCGTTATGCTGCCATAGAGGATTTTCACCACGCCCGTCGGCAGGCTTCTTTAAAGGCAATTTTAGCCCGCTTCACAGGGGAGAACATGGATTTGTTACCTTACGATGAAGTAGTTAAGACTTTAAAGATGCAAAGTGGTGTTGATCGCGGCCAGATGGATGTGCCACTAGATGCCATCATTGGCAGTGTAAATCGTTATGAAGACTTTACCAGAAGTTTTTTACCCCGTAAGAATGTGGATGCTTACCGGTGGGCAGGTGTTGAAGCGGCTGTCACAGAGGATGCTGGCCTTTCACCAGTTGAGTTATATAAAATTGGTGAGACTTATTTTGTGAAGGACGGCAATCATCGTGTCTCGGTCGCGCGGCAAATGGGAGCCACTCATATCGACGCCTATGTAACCGAAGTCCATACGCGGGTGCCATTAACACCCGACACCCGGTTAGAAGATTTGGTCTTGAAAGCTGAATATGTAAAATTCTTAGAAGATACCCATCTGGATGAGATCCGTCCAGATGCTGATCTGACCGTCTCAGTTCCGGGGCAATACCAGGCATTATTAGAGCATATAGCAATGCATAAATATTTGTTGTGGATTGATTATAAAAAACAGATTTCACCTGCTGATGCCGTCGCCAATTGGATTGACACCGTTTACCTGCCTGTTATCCAGATTATACGGGAGCAAGGTATTTTACTTGATTTTCCTGGGAGGACAGAGGCCGATCTATTTTTATGGCTTGCTGAGCACCGGGCTACTTTAGAGGAAGAGTTCAAACAACAAATCAGACCTGAAGACGCAGTCCGCGATTTAACCAACCAGTTTTCCTCCAGACTAAAGAGGGTTTTTACTCGCGTTAGTAGTAAAGTAATGGACGCCATCTTGCCCGATCAGATTGAAAGTGGCCCCCCACCCGGACAGTGGCGTATTGAAAAAAGATCTGGGGAGCCCTCAGAGTTCTTATTCCAAGATATCCTTATTCCGATTGACGGACAGGCAACTGGTTGGCGTGCCTTAGACCAAAGTATCATTGTCGCTCAACGCGAGCGAGCTCGTTTACATGGCCTTCATGTAGTTAATTCTAAATCCAAAGAGGATAGCGATGCTGTTAAAGCATTGACGCTTGAGTTCGAAGGACGCTGTCAGGCAGCTGGGCTTGAGGGTTCGCTTACAATTACCTCAGGGCGGATTGCCAGGAAAATATGTAATCAAGGTCGGTGGAGTGATTTGATCGTGTTAAATCTCAAGTACCCTCCATCTTCACATTTCCTGCCTGCCTTGGGTTCAGGTTTCCGGACGGTGCTGCAACGTTGCCCCCGACCAGTACTGGTTGTTCCGAATTTAACCTCCCCTTTGCGATCTGCGCTGCTGGCGTACGATGGTAGTCCTAAAGCACAAGAGGCGTTATATGTTGCATCTTACCTGTGTTGCTGCTGGGAAATTCCTCTATTGGTACTAAGTGTACTTGAACGTGACCATGTGACCACCCAAACCTTATCCAAAGCCAGGGAATACCTGGAAGGACATGACGTAAAGGCTACTTATCGGGAAGAGAGTGGGGCAGTTGTTGAAACAATATTACACGTAGCCGACAAGCAAGGAGTTGACTTTATAATGATGGGGGGTTACCCACGAGCTCCCTTGCTGGATGTGGTGCTGGGAAGTGTTGTGGATAAAGTTTTGCGGGGGACGCATATTCCACTGCTAATTTGCCGTTAAACTAGTTAATTGCTTTTTTAGCTCGATTTTTATTAACCTGTATCCGAATGTGTTGAGTACCTGGGTTGACCCAACCTGGGTTTCTGTAATCGTGTCAGGGCGGTAAACATGGATATGTCCATGGATGTGATACCTGGGTTTGAACACTTGGATGAACCATCGAAAAGCTTTGATCCCTTGATGAGGTAGATCGGGTTGATCGTGTATACCCCACGGAGGAGCGTGGGTAACAAAGATATCAAGATATCGACCATACAAGATCCGGTTGATAAGCAATCCAGGTATTAGCAAAAAAACATGGAACCACATCTCACCCTGTGAATATTGGTAAGGACCTTCCCGATATCTTCCGCTACCTTCGATTCCAGCTAAAAGCAAACCGTGGTGGTTAATAACTCTATGATGTAAATTTGTACCGCCCTTTATTTTCGGTTTCTCGTCTGTGCTATGCAAGATGATATTATGAGAGTGATTGCCATAGACATAAAATAATACAGCATTTAAATTGCAGGCGACATATTCGACATAATCGTGGGGTAGATCACCACAATCGATTACTACATCCACATCCGAAAACCGTTGTGTTATTTGGGGGGTATAAAGAATGGGTACCAGCACATCGCTTATAGTGAGGATATTCATAAATTATTCATTATTCAATATTATTTATCCCCATCTAACTTATCTATGGCCTTATCATCTGCTAATTGACATATTCTATCAAAGCCATCGGATAAAACTTGATCCACCTCATCCGCGGTAACGCGATAATCATCTATTTTGCCCCCATACGGATCATCTATATCGAATGTTCCCCCAACCATCTCGCTTAGTAAATATACGCGTTCAGCCAATTTAGGAAACTCTACTTGTAAAGCCTCTTTATGACCTTTTTCCATGGTTAGAACCAGGTTGTGCTTTTGTAAAAGCTCGCTACTAACAATTTGGGATCGATGATTTTGGATATCGATGCCTTTCTCTCCCATCACTGCGATGGAATTAAACGAAGCGGGTATTCCATCTGTTGCCCAGGTGCCAGCAGATGTTATAAGCCAATTATCATCACCGTATATTTTCCTTATTTTTTTTCTGAATAAAGCGCTTGCCATGGGTGAACGGCAAATGTTAGCAGTGCAGATGAAAAGTACAGATGGCATTTTATCCTTTATATTTTGTTTTTGATATTGCACTGAGTTTTAACGGCTTATTTATCCATACTGATCATCTGATCAGCCCACTGGTGCCATTTTCCATGGTGGGCCTCCATGATCCGTTTCCCTTCACCGGAGGAAGAAAGACCAATAAGCTCAAGGTCGGCATCCACCATTATTTTAACGAGATCCTTGAAGAAGATTCTCGGTTCCCAACTGAGGATTTTGCGCGCATATTGGGCATCTGCGCACAGGTGATCAACTTCGTTTGGACGAAAATAACGAGGGTCAATCATGACGTAATCGTGCCAGTCTAAACCCACATAGCCAAAAGACTCATCAAGAAATTCTCGAATAGTATGGGATTCACCTGTTCCGATTACGAAATCACTGGATTGGTCTTGGTGCATCATTTTCCACATGGCTGCTACATAATCAGGAGCGTAGCCCCAATCTCTTTTCGCCTCCAAATTTCCCAGGTAAAGGTGTTTCTGAGTGCCGGCTTTAATCGCTGCAATGGCTCGTGTTATTTTTCTTGTAACAAACGTCTCCCCACGCCGGGGTGATTCATGGTTGAACAGGATCCCATTAGTCACAAACATGTTGTAACCTTGCCGGTAGTTGCGAGCGATCCAGTAAGCATAAACTTTCGCGGCTGCATATGGGCTTTGTGGTTGGAAAGGGGTAGTCTCATTTTGCGGAGCAGGGGAAGATCCGAACATTTCACTGGATGAGGCTTGATAAACCCGTGTTTTAATCCCACTTTTTCGGATCGCCTCGAGAATCCGGGTAGTACCTAAACCGGCTACATCGCCTGTATATTCCGGAAGATCGAAGCTAACTCTTACATGGGATTGAGCCGCCAGGTGATAAACCTCGTCTGGGCGTAGTGAATAGATCAGGTCAACCAAATTCCCACAACTGCCCACGTCCCCATAATGGAGGTAGAAATTTACCTTACCTCCATTACCATGTGGATCGTTATACAGGTGGTCTATTCGCCGAGTGTTGAATGTGCTGGCACGGCGGATCAAACCATGAACTTCATATCCTTTTGAGAGTAATAGTTCTGCCAGGTAAGAGCCATCTTGACCGGTAATTCCAGTTATAAATGCTTTTGTCATGGATAATATCCTCTTCGAACACGTTTTAGTATGTCAAAACTTAACTTTCGGTGCTTTTTCGCTCTTTTTGTAGATACTGGCAGAATCCAATTCTACCGCCACCCGCCTCTGATTGCTTAACAACTCTAATAATACCCGCACACGTTCGTTTCCTGGTAGCCTTTCATCAAAAATCGCCTCGTAACCTTCAAATGGTCCATGAGAAATCACTACCCGATCTCCTCGTTTTAGACCATCGAATAGTTCCCCTCCCGCTGTAGCGATCTCTTCTATCCGATTCTTTATCGCGATTATTAAATTTTCGGGAACTTGGGCAGGTTCTCCGCCAAATGTAACTAAGCCGGTAGCATGTGGCAACCACTGGAATGTGGATAATCCAGTGAAATCTAAATCCACATGAACAAACATATATCCAGGAAAATAGGGTTTTAACTTTTGGGACCGCGGGTTTACCGGATGAACTCGGATGCGCGGGTAAAAAACTTCATATCCGTGATTTTGTACTTGCTTCCAAACGACATCTTCTTTTCGCGGCTTACTTCGCAAAGCGTACCAAAAATTTGACATTCGTTATTCCTGAACCTGCTTTATCCTTTGATTGTACCTTAAAATGTGGGAAACCTGATTTTTCGATATAGGATCAATAGGTTTTTTTTATCCTACTTGCAGGCCTGTCAGCCGGGTGAGTATACGTCTTAGTAGATATAACGGCACTAACAGGATTAAATGGGCGGAAACACTGATCCCTACTACAAGAGTCAACGCTTGGAAGGCTTGAACTAAGACAGGAGCCAGGTGGGAGGCCATCCATGGACCAGCTCCTGCCAGGAGGCTTATTGTTATCAGGCTTATGAAAATCAGGCTTATAGGAAGCCAGGCGCGTCGGTCCGAAGCAGATGGGAGCATTGTACTGCTGACTACTAGGATCAAATAAAACCACACCCAAAAGTCAGGTAGTGTATATAAGGAGGTGATATCAATAAATAGTTTATTGATATCACCTTTCACCATGCTCTCCCAAACTTGGCCTAGGTGAAGTTGTATCATCCCACCATATGTGATCAACAACCCACCTGTAAATAATGGTGCAGCCCCGATGAATGCATCGCGAAAGATATCTGTCGAAGATGTTTCGACTCGGCCTAATTGTAGATGCGGTGGTTTACCTGTACCGGAAGGTTCTATCACCCGTGGTAGCAGAGAGATACTCCCTACTCGTACCCTGAGCAGGAATGCAATTATCAGGTGACTTATTTCATGCAACAATATCCCCGGGAAGAACAGTATAAAGAATAAGATCGCGGTGATATCGGTTCGGCGAGTTAATAGTAATAAAATTGCCTGGACTTCATAATGCAGGCGATTTTGTAAGAATAAAAGTGGCCCCATCAATATCAGGAGCCACAATAACTCACTCAGGCCAAACATCATAGTTAATCAGTGGATTATCTAATTTTAAAAACCCGTAAACATCTGAACTTGCATTAAAAAGATGCTTGCCTACTTCGCAGCTGCTTGTGTTATCGGGATGAATTCCCCAGGTTTTAAGCTGGCGCCCCCAACCAAAGCTCCGTCGATATCGGGCTGCGAGAAAAACTCTTTCGCATTCTCGGCTTTCACTGAACCACCATATAGCACTCTCATTGCCAATGCCACCTGTTCCCCAAATAATTCTTTGATAGCAGGACGAATAACATCGGCAATAACGGAGTTTGCTCCACTTCCAGTAGCTGCTTTGCCGGTGCCAATCGCCCAAACTGGTTCATAAGCAACAACCACTGTATCCCCATCAATCGGACCAATTTCAGCAAATCCCAGCTTAACTTGCCGGTATACAACTTCTTCAGTTCTACCGGCCTCATATTCATTGAGAGTTTCCCCCACGCAAACGATTGGGATCAAGTTGTGGGTGATGGCGGCGCGCACTTTTTTATTGACGGTGGCGTCAGTCTCACCGAAATAAGTTCGTCGTTCTGAATGTCCCAGGATTACGTAATGGCAAAGCTCAGCAACCATCGCGGGTGCGATTTCTCCCGTAAACGCTCCGGAGGATTCCCAGTGCATATTTTGTGCTCCGAGGCCGATATTGGTGCCTTCCAGAAGCGCTGATACAGCGAGTAAAGTTGTAAATGGTGGGCAAAGGACTTTTTCAACACCATTTACGGCTTGTAAACCAGGGACCAGCTCAGATACCAGGTGGCGTGCCTCTGCCACAGTTTTAAACATCTTCCAATTTCCTGCAATAAATGGTTTCCTCATATGTAACCTCATGGCTTGTTTGAATTTAAGATCTGGGTTGCTTCCTTTTGAATCCAGTTGGCTACCCCACTATCTCGTCTTAACTTCTGTAAAATTTGCTTGGCTAAATCAGGTTGTCTATCCAAGATTATCTGTGCCAGTAATAAGCGACCTTCCGGAAAATCTACTTTTATTTTCAACAGGGCTTGCAAAATGGCTTCAGATCTGGTTTTAGATCCGAACCTGAATTCGGATTCTGCCTCAGCTACTCCTGCAATGCTTTCATCCACGCTTTGGATTGCCTGTATGGGGATAAATGCGATAGCTTGAGGTTGTTGGAAGGCTTTATAGATCGCTTCATGGAATCTATCTTCAGCTTCATCAGGTAGGGGTTCGGTCGTTAATTGAGCCATTTGTAAATATGACCAGGCGGATACAATCCACTTCCCGTTCCGACCAGCACGGTTTCCCGCCTCATTATAAAATTGTGGATTTTCCCCGACTAGGTTAAGAGTGGTTTGTAATTCGTTTTGAGCGGGATCAGGTTGGTTGATATCGATATAAACGATGGCAAGCTCAAGATGAAACTTGGGATCCTTCGGATTGTCAGCTACGTTCTGAAGAGCGACCTCTAATGAATCGGTGGTATTTGCTGTGGTGGTAGGAGTCATGGCAAGCGTGTTCTGTCGATACGCCCGGAAGAATCTGAATCCTAAAAAACCACAGATAACAAAAAGACCCAAAATAGTCGGGATTACCACCCATAATGGAATTTTCTCATATGGCTTCTTTTTTAATTTACTGTCTGTTTTTTTTACTGAGGTGGTTGTTGTCGAAGGAGCCGTTGTTTCCGCTAATGGCGATACGATTTTTTGTTCCTTGATCCCACTTATTGGAGGACTTGATGTTGCTATTTGTATTTGTTGTACAGGTTGCTCTTCGATAGTAGAAGGCGGGTTAACACCAATTAAATCCGGTGGAACGGGTGCATCATGAATTGATGGGAGTTCCCCTTGATCCTTTATTGCTTTATTAAAACCACTGACTAATGATTGGATATCCGGGAATCGGTCCGGTCTTTCTTTTGCCAGGGCTTTTAACAAGACATTCTCGACCGGCTGTGACACATTCGGGTTAATTTGGCTTGGAAGAGGTAGAGGTGAATAGATATGATCGTGAATAATCGCATAGGGGGTGTCTGCATTGAATGGTACTTTCCCGGTGACCATCTCATATAACATCACACCAAATGAGTATATGTCTGTGCCAGCATCTAAATCGCTTTTACCCATTGCCTGTTCTGGGGAAATATATTGCGGCGTACCTACCAACATATCCGAAGAAATGGACGATTCACCCGCCTGGGCGATCCGGGCTAATCCGAAATCAGCCAGGTAAATTTGACCATCATTCCCCAGCAAAACATTTGAAGGTTTAACGTCTCTGTGCAAGATCCCCTGGTTGTGAGCATAAGAAAGAGCTGCGCCAACCGATTCTACGATTGCGATTATTTCATGTTTGGCTAGTGATTCCCGGCTCATTCGAGCTTTTAATGTTTCCCCCTCGATGTATTTCATTACTAGATAGGGTCGTCCCTCGTGTTCTGCGAAATCAAAGATTGGTACGATGTTAGGATGTTCCAACTTGGCAACCACTTTGGCTTCGCGTTGGAACCGTCCTAAGAAATTGGGATCCTCTTTAAATGCCGGATGTAATGCTTTAAGGGCTACGTATCGTTCCAGAAGGGGATGGTAGGCCTTAAAGACGGTCGCCATACCTCCCTGACCAAGTTGTTGGACGATACGATATGACCCAATAGTCTCACCAACTACAAAGGGCATGATAGTTACCTGGTACAGGATGACCGGCGTGGGATTTCTCAGCCGGTCATCCACGGAAAATTGGTGGTTATCCTTTGTCCTGTAAAATAGCTACCCCGGGTAAAACCAATCCTTCCAACATCTCCAGGGAAGCCCCGCCTCCAGTTGATATGTGAGTAATCTTATCTGCCAATCCGGATTGCTGGACTGCCGCGACGGAATCTCCTCCACCGATGATCGTGACTGCCTTACTCTCTGCTACTGCTTTCGCCAGGTCGAAGGTACCTTGGGCGAAGTGGGGGAATTCGAACACACCCATAGGTCCATTCCAAACGACCGTCCCAGCGCTGGCAACCACTTTCGCATACGCTGCCACGGTCTTCGGACCAACATCCATGATACGCCAACCATCAGGAATCGGACCAGTCTCGATCTCTTTTCTCTCAGCATCATTATCGAAACGATTGCCAATTACCACATCAATCGGCAGTCGAAGATGAGTGTTGCTTTCTTTTACCAGTTGCTTGGCTGTCTCCAGGGCTTCGTCTTCGACTAAAGAATCGCCTACCGGGTAACCTTGAGCTTTAAAGAAGGTGTTTGCCATCCCGCCGCCAATTAAAACTGTATCTGCCTTGGTGAGAAGATTCTTTATTACACCGATCTTATCGCTTATTTTT
>Ga0153915_10004477_pt1 | contig 12862 bp, 10 predicted proteins | sample Opewatmetagenome_2_FD_107003 | JGI IMG/M metagenome (GOLD analysis project Ga0153915, IMG submission 107003) | Freshwater wetland microbial communities from Ohio, USA - Open water 3 Core 3 Depth 3 metaG | ecosystem: Environmental > Aquatic > Freshwater > Wetlands | place: USA: Ohio, Lake Erie... | reverse complement strand
GCGCGCCTTATCAAGAAGGGCGACACGCGCGCCAATGTCCGGCTGGAGCCGGGCGACGTCATCATCATCCCAGAGAGCATGTTCTGACTGTCGGTCAGGCTGACAGGAGGGGCGCTCGCGCGGATGGATAGTCTTTACGAACAGGTTCGGATCCTGGTGCACGGCGTCTGGCGCCAGCGCTGGCTTGCGCTGGCGGTGGCGTGGGGCTTTTGCCTGGCCGGCTGGCTGGTCGTCGCGCTGATCCCCAACACCTATGAGGCCAAGGCGCGTATCTATGTCCATGCCTCCGACGTGCTGCCGAGCGCGGCCGGGCAGGCGTCGAACGACCGCGGCAACGATCTGGTGCTGCTCCGCCAGACCCTGATCTCGTCGGACAATCTCGAGAAGGTCGTCCGCCGCACCGATCTCAACACCCAGGTTGCCAGCGACAAGGACCTCGCCGCGCAGGTCGCGGCGCTGCGCCAGAGCATCAAGGTCACCGCGCAGCCCGACGACGTGTTCGAGGTCACCGCGACCTCGGGCGTCTCCGGCTTTTCCAACGCGCAGAACGCCCGCACGGCCGCGGCCGTGGTCCAGGCGCTGATCGACGCATTCGTCGAGGATACTGCTGCCGGCGACCGCGCGCAGGCGGGTCAGACGCTGGCCTTCCTCGACGACGAGCTGAAACGGCGTGAGGAGAATCTGCGCGAGGCCGAGCAAAGGCGAGTCGACTTCGAAACCAAGTTCATGGGCGTGCTCCCGGGCGAGGGCTCGATCGAGCAGCGCATGGCGGCGGCGCGCACCGAGATCGCCAGCATCGACCAGCAACTCGCCCCGGCGCAGAGCGCGCTCGCCGCCGCCAGGAGCCAGCTGGCGGCGACGCCCGCCACGAGCGCGGGGCCGGGCGGCGAGGGTGGCGGCGCGACCGGCCAGATCGCCGCCCTCCAAGGGCAGCTCGGCCAGCTGCGCGCGCGCGGCTGGACCGACAAGCATCCGGACATCATCTCGATCAACGCCCAGATCGCACGGCTCAAGCCGGCCGCGGACCAGGAGCGGCGGAGTGGAGTCCCGACCGGGACTCCGAACCCCCTCTACGCGTCGCTGCGCGGCATGGTCGCCGAGCGCGAAGCGCAGGCGGCGGCGTTGCTCGCCCGCAAGAACCAGCTCCAGTCGGACATGGCGCAGCTCAGCGCCAGGCAGTCGTCCGAGCCGGGGGTGGTCGCCGAGCAGGCCCGGCTCAACCGCGATTATGACGTTCTCAAGGACCAATATGCCAAGTTGCTTCAGGACCGCGAGCAGCTCCGCCTCCGCAGCGACGTCAGCAGCAAGACCGACGCGATGAAGTTCCGGGTCATCGACCGGCCCGCCATCCCGACCGTCCCCGCGACGCCTAACCGGCCGCTGTTCCTGACCCTGATCCTGCTGGCCTCGATCGGCGCCGGGGTCGGCGCCGCCTTCGTGCGCACGCAGATCCAGACGACCTTCCCGACGCTCGGCCGGCTCGAGCAGCTGACCGGGCTGCCCGTGCTCGGTTCGGTCAGCGAGGTGGTGACCGCCGCCGCGCGGACTGCCGAACGCCAGCGGCTGCGCTGGTTCGCCGGCGCCGGGGGCGCCCTGGCGGGCGCCTATCTGCTGCTGATGGCGGTCGAATTCTGGCAGCGAAGCACCGTCGCGTGAGGATGAGCCGATGAACCATCAAAGCCGCCTCCGCCCGACGGGCTCGATCCTCGAACGCGCCGCGGAAATCTTCGATCTCGAGGCCGCATTCCAGCGTCAGCCCGACCGCGAGGCTCCGTCCGCACCGCCGCCGTCGCCGGATGAGCCGGAGGCAGTCGAAGGTTTCGACGCGCCTGCATCCGCCCTGGTGCTGGCGGAGCCCTGGACGCCGCCGGAGCCGGAGCCGTTGCTGCTGGCGACGCCGGAGCCGTCCGGAGAGCGCACAGCGACAATCGATCGCGCGCTGCTGCGCGAGGGGGGCTTCATCGAGGCGGACGGGCCTGTTTCCGGCCTTGCGGAGGAATTCCGCATCCTCAAGCGCCAGCTTCTGCTCGGCACCGGTGGCCGCGCCGGCATCCCCGACGCCAAGCGCCAGACGATCCTCGTGTGCTCGGCCCAACCGGACGAGGGAAAGACCTTCTGTGCGATCAACCTGGCGCTGTCGATGGCGGGAGAGAAGGACCTCGAGGTCCTGCTGATCGACGGCGATTTCGTCAATCCGTCCGTCCCCGGCCTTCTCGGCCTTCCTGCCGACCCGGGGCTGACCGATGCGCTCGCCGATCCCGGTTGCGATCCGAACGACTTCGTAATTCAGACGGATATCGAGGGTCTTTCAGTACTGCCGGCGGGAAAGCACGCCAACAACATCACGGAGCTGCTCGCATCGGAACGGACCAGTCAGGTGCTTGACGCACTCACCCGGCAGACGCGCAAGCGCGTGCTGGTCTTCGACTCCCCGCCGGCGCTGGTAGCCTCTCCGGCAAGCGTGCTCGCGAGCCATGCCGGACAGATCATGATGGTCGTCCGGGCCGATCGCACGACCGAAGCCGATCTGCGGGAGGCGGTCTCGCTGCTTTCCGCCTGCGACACCATCAACCTCCTACTCAACCGTGCGAGCCTCGCCGTCAGCGGGCGCCGGTTCGGCAGCTATTACGGGCACGGCGAATGATCTGGCGCCTCTTCTCCCTGCGGCGTGGTGCCGTGCTCGGGATCGTCGCCGTCGGCGCAGCCATCGCCCTGTTCGGCGGCTCCCGGGCCGAGGCGCGAAGCGAAATCGCGCCCTATATCGAGGTTCAGCAGGTGCTCGAAGCCGAGCTCGATGGCGGCGGCGACGTGCTGACCTACACGGCGGTCGCGGCCGGAGTGGACGCGCGGGTCAAGAGCCGCCGCGTCACGGCCCAGATCAGCTATCGCTACGAACGCAGAATTCCCTGGAAAGACAATATCATCGACGAAGATGTGCACAGCGGGCTTGCGCAAGTGCGTCTCGAAGTCGCCCCCCGTGCGCTGAGCATCGACGCCGGCGCGATCGCCGCCCGCTCGCGGCAGGATCCGCGCGGCCCGGCATTCGGCTTCAGCGGCGCGGACAATCCGAACATCGCCCAGATCTACGGCGTCTATGCGGGGCCGACCCTGGCCACCCATGCCGGCCCGATCGCGGTCAACGCCAGCTACCGCCTGGGCTACGTCAAGGTGGACGATCACAGCCTCGCCGGCAGCGACTTCCCCGGCGGTCCGCTCGACCGCTACGAAAGCTCGACCAGTCACACGATCAACGCCAGCGTCGGGATGGGACCGGGGGCGCTGCCGTTCGGCTGGACCGTCGGCGCAGGCTATGAGCGCGAAACAACCAAGCGCCTCGACCAGCGCTACATCGGCAAATATGTGCGCGGCGACGTCGTGCTCCCGGTCTCCTCGACCTTCGCGATCACCGGCGGGATCGGATATGAAAAGATCCGGGCGAGCCAGGATGACTTCCTGCGCGACGCCGCGGGGCTGCCGGTGGTCACGCCGGGCGGCAACCTGGTCGCCGACAAGAGCAAGCCGCGGCTCCTTGCCTACGATCAGAGCGGGCTGATCTGGGACGCCGGCGTGATCTGGCGGCCGAGCCCACGCACCGAGCTCACGGGGCGGGTCGGCGAGCGCTACGGCGGCACGACCGTCGTCGGAACGCTCAAGTACCAGATCAACCGCAATTTCGCCTTCAGCGCCTTCGTCTACGATGGCGTGACGAGCTTCGGACGGCTTCTGATCAGTGATGTCAGTGGTTTGCCAGCTGAATTTCAGGTCAATAATCATGGACTGAATGCGAGCCTCAACGGCCTCGGCGGCTGTGTCGTCGGCAAGGATCCGGGCACCGGGGCCTGCCTGAACGACGCCTTCCAGTCGGTCAGCTCGTCCACCTTCCGCAACCGCGGTGTCGGCCTCCTGCTCTCTGGCGGGCGGGGTCCCTGGGATCTCCACATCGGCGCCGGCTATGCGCGCCGCAAATATCTGACGCCCGCAGGAAGCGTCTTCCTGCTGCACAATGTCGTCGACGAAAGCGCGATGATCGAAGCAGGGCTCGGACGGCGGCTGACCCGCAGCTCAGGCCTCAACTTCGATGCTTATGCAAGCTGGTTCGACACGGGCATCCCCGGCAACGGCACGGTGTTCAGCGGCGGCGTGACCGGCACCTACTATCACCGCTTCCTGGTCGATCGTCTGCAGGGCCAGACTTCGGTCGGCATCTACACGACGGATGCGGGCATCGACGACGGCACCAGCACGGTCGCCGCGGCGATGCTCGGCCTGCGCTACACATTCTGAGGGAGACGCTCGCGTGTACACGGATTTCTACGGCTTCAGCGAGCGGCCCTTCCAGCTCACGCCCGATGCCCGCTTCTACTTCGACACCCGCACCCACAAAAAGGCGATGTCCTATCTGGGCTACGGACTGGCGCAGGGCGAGGGCTTCATCGTCATCACCGGCGACATCGGCGCCGGCAAGTCGACGCTCGCCGGCCACCTCGTCGCCACCATCGATCGCGCCCGGCTCAATGCGATCAGCCTCGTCTCGACCCAGGTCGAGGGCGACGACATGCTGCGCCTCACCGCGCAGGGCATGGGGATCGCGACCGCCGGGCTCGCCAAGGCGCAGCTGCTCGAGCGGGTCGAGCAGTGGCTCGCGGACCAGGCGCATGCCCGCAAGCGCACCCTGCTGATCGTCGACGAGTCCCAGAATCTCTCGATCTCGGCGCTCGAGGAGCTGCGGATGTTGTCCAACTTCCAGCTCGGCGGCCAGGCCTTGCTCCAGATTCTTCTGCTGGGTCAGCCCGAATTCCGCGAGAAGTTGGCTTCCGACTCGCTGGAGCAGCTTCGCCAGCGCGTCATAGCGACCCATCATCTCGATCCGATGGGCCCGGGCGAGATCGAGCCCTACATCACCCATCGGCTGAAGCTGGTCGGCTGGCAGGGCCGGCCCGAATTCACGCCGGAGGCGTTCGACGCTCTCTATCGTCACGCGGCGGGCGTGCCCCGACGGGTCAATCAGCTGGCGAGCCGGCTGATGCTGTTCGGAGCCGTCGAGCAGCTCGCAACGATCGGCGCGGACACGGTCGAAGTGGTCGTCGCCGATCTGGCGGCCGATGGCGTGGCCGCCGAGCCCGAGCGAGTCCTGCCGCTGCGCAGCCGCTCCCGCGCGCGTCCCGAGGCGCTCGAGCCGGCCGCGACCGCTTCGGACCTGGAGAGCCGGATTGCCGCGCTCGAACAGCGTGTGAGCGAGCAGGACATCGCGCTGCGGCGCGTGCTGAGTCTGCTCGTGCGCTGGGTCGAGCAGGGGCAGCCGGCGCCAAGCTATCGCCACAACGCAGCCTAGCCGCCATGATCCGGAACCTCATTCCGGACGAGGCGGGGATCGGGCGGACACCATGCTGAACGCTCTGTCGGTCGATGTCGAAGACTGGTTCCAGGTCGGCGCCTTCGAGCGGGTGATCGCGCGCGACAGCTGGGAGCGGCTGCCGCACCGCGTCGAGCGCAACAGCGAAAGAGTACTGGCGCTGTTCGACGGCGCCGGCGTCAAGGGGACCTTCTTCACCCTCGGCTGGGTGGCGGCCCGCTTCCCGGCGCTGGTCCGCCGCATCGCCGAGGCCGGACACGAGGTCGCCAGCCACGGCTGGGATCACCGTCGCCTGTTCACGATGGATGCCCAAGGCTTTCGCGCCGACCTGCGTCGGGCGGCTGCTGCGATCGAGGAAGCCTGCGGACAGCGGCCGCGCGGATATCGCGCACCGAGCTTCTCGATCGATCCCCGCACGCCGTGGGCGCACCGCGTGCTCGCGGAGGAGGGTTATACCTACTCCTCGAGCGTCGCTCCGGTGAAGCATGACCATTATGGCTGGCCGGAGGCGCCGCGCTTCGCCCATCGCCCGCTCGCCGACGCGCCGCTGATCGAGCTGCCGGTGACCACTGTGGAGATCGGCGGCCGGCGTGTCGCCGCGGGCGGCGGCGGATTCTTCCGGCTGCTGCCGTTCGCTTTTTCGACATGGGCGATCGACCGGGTGAACGGCGAGCAACGCCCGGCCGTCTTCTATTTCCATCCCTGGGAGATCGATCCGGAGCAGCCGCGGGTCCGAAACGCCCCGGTCAAGTCGCGCCTCAGGCACTACAGCCGGTTGAGCGCGATGGAGGGCAAGCTGCGCAAGCTGCTCGGCAGGCACCAATGGGGCCGCACCGACGAGGTCGTCGAGCGCGAACGGGCGCGGATGCCATGAACGCGCACAGCGCCATCGCCGATATTCGCGTCAGGCACGCCTTGCACTCGGACGCCGAGGAGTCGCGGCGGATCGATACGTTCGTCGCCGCGCATCCGGGCGCGCAGCTGTTCCATCGTCCGCAATGGAGCCTCGCGGTCGAACGCGGCTGCGACCAGCGCGGCCATCTGCTCCTCGCCGAGGACCGGGAAGGGCGGATCGCCGGCCTGCTGCCGCTGACCGCGGTTCGTTCGCCGCTGTTCGGATCGGCCCTGGTATCGTCCGGATTCGGCGTCGGCGGCGGCATCCTCGCGCAGGACGCGAGCGTCGAAACGCTGCTGGCCGATGCCGCATCCACTTTTGCGGCGGAGCTTGGATGCGCCAGCATCGAGCTTCGTGGCGGGCCCGTGCCCACCGGTTTCGACCCGCAGGAGGGCCTCTACGCGGGTTTCGAGCGCGCGTTGCCGGCGGGCGACGAGGCGATCCTCAAGGCAATTCCCCGCAAGCAGCGTGCCGAGGTACGCCGGGCGCAGGGCAATGGCATGACGGTGACAGTCGGCCGCGGCGCCGAGGATCGGCGCGCGCACTTTCGCAGCTATGCCGAAAGCGTCCGCAACCTCGGCACGCCCGTCTTTCCGCCGGCTCTGTTCGCGGCGATGGTCGACGCCTTCGGCGAGGACGCGGACATCCTCACCATCTGGAAGGATGGGCGTCCTGTCGCGAGCGTGCTGAGCTTCTACTTTCGCGGGACGGTCTTTCCCTATTGGGGCGGCGGAACCCGCGAGGCGCGTGCGCTGCGCGCGAACGAATTGCTCTATTTCGAGCTGATGCGCCATGCCGCCGCCCGCGGCTGCACGCGCTTCGACTTCGGGCGCTCCAAGCTCGGCACCGGCGCCTATTCCTACAAGAAGAACTGGGGGTTCGAGCCCTCGCCCCTGACCTATGCGGTCCGCACGCTCGCCGGCGGCGTGCCGCGCACCGTGAATCCGCTCGATCCCAGGTACCGCCTGCAGATAGCGCTGTGGCGCAAGCTGCCGCTGTGGCTGGCCAACCGGGTTGGACCGGCGATCGCACGGGGGTTGGGATGAGCGACGTCCTGTTTCTCGCCCACCGCATCCCTTTTCCGCCCGATCGCGGGGACAAGATCCGCTCGTTCAACATATTGCGCGGGATCGGGCGCCACGCCCGCGTGCATCTCGCCTGTTTCGCGGACGATGGCGCGGATGCCGCCCAGCTTCCGGCCTTGCGGGAAGCGATGGAAGGGAGCCTCGGCGAGGCGCACGTCGAGGTCCGGCGCGGCACGGCGCTGGGGGCCGCGCGCGCGCTTGCCTGCGGCAGGCCGCTCTCGCTTGCGCTGTTCGAGGGCCCCGCGCTGCAGGACTTCGTCGATCGGATGCTCGCGCAGCGCGAGATCGGCACGATCTTCGCCTTCTCGGCGCAGATGGCCCAGTTCGTGCCCGCGGATGTCGGTGCGCGGTTCATCATGGACTTCGCCGATATGGATTCGGCCAAGTTCGCCGGATATGGAGCCGCGGGCCTCGGCCCCCGCGCCTGGATCTACCGCCGCGAGGCGGGGCGCCTGCTGGCCCATGAGCGGGCGGTGGCGCAGCGCGCCGATCTCAGCCTGTTCGTCAGCGAAGCCGAAGCGCAGCTTTTCAGGGAAGGCACGGGCCTCACCGCGAATATCGCCGCGCTCGAGAATGGCGTCGATCTCGGCTTCTACGATTCCGCAGCCGCTTTCCCGCGGCTCACGCCGGGGCAGCGGGGGCAGGGGCCTTTGATCGTCTTCACCGGCCAGATGGACTATCGGCCGAACGTCGAGGCGGTGACGTCATTCGCCCACGACGTCATGCCACTGATCCTGCGCGAGGCGCCGAACGCACGCTTCGCGATCGTCGGCCGCAAGCCGGCCGCCGCGGTCCGGCGGCTCGACGCCAGCCGGTCGACCCTCGTCACCGGCGCGGTCGCGGACGTGCGCAGCTGGCTCGATGCCGCCGACGTGGTCGTCGCGCCGCTGACGATCGCGCGCGGCGTCCAGAACAAGGTGCTCGAGGCTATGGCGATGGCGCGTCCCGTGGTCGCCACCTCGGCGGCGTTCGAAGGCATAGCCGCGGTTGCGGGGCGCGACCTGCTGGTTGCCGACGGCAGCGACACGCAGGCGGCCGCCGTGCTTCGCCTGCTGCGCGATCCCGCCGAGGCTGCGGCGATCGCCGCGGCCGCGCGGCGGCGCATGGAAGCGGCCTATTCCTGGTCCGCGAGGCTCGCGGCGCTTCCCGAGATGCTGGGCCGGCCGGCGCGGCGGGCCGCATGACGGCATTTTTCCGGATCGAGAAGGCGGCCCGCGCCGATGCGGGCAGCCGCTGGCAGACGCCGCTGGCCGCGCTCGCGGCTACGGCCGGCCTGCTGCTGCTGATCTTTCATCGCGACGCCGCCGACATGGCGCGGATCTGGCTCGATAGCTCGACCTACAACCATTGCGTGCTGATTGTGCCGATCATCGCCTGGCTGGTGTGGCAGCGCGTCCCTGAGTTGCGCCGGCTGACGCCGCGCGCCTGGCTGCCGGGCCTTCTGCTGGTCGGCGCCGGCGCCGGCGGCTGGCTGCTGGGGCAGGCAGGCGGAGTCGCGCTCGCGCGCCACCTCGGGCTCATCATGATGCTGCAGGGTGCGGTCGTGAGCTGCCTGGGCCTGGCGGTGGCGCGCGGCCTCGCCTTTCCGCTCTTCTACGCGCTCTTCCTCGTGCCCGCGGGCGAGGAGATCGTTCCGCTGATGCAGACCGTGACCGCGCGCATGTGCATGGTCCTCTTGGACCTGGTCGGCATCCCCGCGCATCTCGAAGGCGTGTTCATCATGACGCCGATGGCGTCATTCGAAGTGGCCGAGGCCTGCTCGGGCGTCAAATTTCTGGTCGCGATGATCGCTTATGGCGCGCTCGTGGCAAATCTCTGCTTCCGCTCCTGGCCGCGCCGTTTGCTGTTCATGGCGGCGGCGGTCGTCATCCCTGTCCTTGCCAACGGCGTCCGGGCGTGGGCGACGATCTATGTCGCCTCGCGTACCAGCACCGATTTCGCGGTCGGATTCGACCATGTGCTCTACGGCTGGATCTTCTTCGGGATCATCATCGCCGCGGTGATGGCGGTGGGCTGGCGCTTCTTCGACCGCCGCGTCGGCGATCCTTGGTTCGATCCGGCGAAGCTCGAAGCGACGCCCGCCGGATCGGCCACGGATCGCCGCGCGTCCGTCGTAGCGGCGACGGGAGCGATCGTGCTCGCCCTGCTTCCGGTCGCCTGGTCCGAAGCTCTGGCCGCGGCGGGTGCGTCGCCCGTGCCGGCCCGGATCGCCATGCCCGCGCCGCCGGGCTGGCACCGCATCGCCGCACCGCACGGACGGGCGTGGCAGCCGCATTTCGCGGGCGCGGATGCGCTCCACATCGCGCATTATGCCGACGAGCAGGGGCGCGAGGTCGACCTCGCGGTCGCCGTCTATGCGCGCCAGCAGGAGGGTCGCGAGCTGGTCGGCTTCGGCCAGGGACCGGCGGGACCGGAGAGCCACTGGGCCTGGACGGCCATCGGTGCGCCTCCGCCCGCCGGACGGCTGGACCGGATCGTCTCGTTCGGCACTATCCGTGAGGTCGCGAGCTTCTATCGTGTCGGGGGGATTCTCACGGGCAGTCCGTTCGAAGTGAAAGTGGAGACGATGAAGACACGCCTTTTCGGCGGGCCGCAGCGTGCCGTTGCCGTGCTCGTCTCGGCGCAGGCGCCGGGGGACGGGGTCAGCCCGCGTCCGGCGATCGATTCCTTCCTTTCCGCGCTGGGGCCGGTCGATCGGCTCGCGGACCGCGCCGCGGGGCTGGACTAAGCCGATGTGCGGCATCGCCGGGATCTTCCATCCGCAGACGCCCAAGCCGGTCGATCCGGCGCGGGTGCGCGCGATGTGCGACGTGCTTGCGCACCGCGGGCCGGACGGCAGCGGAATCTGGTCCGCGCCCGGGGTGGCGCTGGGGCACCGGCGGCTCTCGATCATCGATCTCGAAGGCGGCGCCCAGCCGATGGCGAGCGTGGACGGGCGCGCGGTCATCACCTTCAACGGCGAGATCTACAATTTCCGCGAGCTGCGCGCCGAGCTCGAGGGCCGCGGCCACCGCTTCGTCACCGACTCCGATACCGAGGTGATTCTGGCGGCGTGGCGTCAATGGGGCATCGACTGCCTGTCGCACCTGCATGGCATGTTCGCCTTCGCGCTCTACGACGCCTCGAGCGACTCGCTCCTGCTCGCGCGCGATCGGCTCGGCGTGAAGCCGCTTTTCTACGCCGAGCTTTCGGACGGGTCGCTGGTCTTCGCTTCGGAGCTCAAGGGCCTGCTCGCCCATCCTCTGCTGCGCCGGACCCCCAATCCGGATGCGGTCGATGATTATCTGGCGCTCGGCTACGTCCCCGACGATGCCTGCATCCTCGCCGGCGTCTGCAAGCTTCCGGCCGGGCATTTCCTGCAGCTCAAGCGCGGCAGGCGGGTGCCGGAGCCGACGTCCTGGTGGGACGTCGATTTCCGCTCGCCTTCCAGGGCGAAGGCGGTGGCGCTCGAGGAGGAGCTCGTCGAGCGGATGCGCGAGGCGGTACGCTCGCGGATGATCGCAGACGTTCCGCTCGGAGCCTTCCTCTCGGGTGGGGTCGACAGCTCCGCGGTCGTCGCCCTGATGGCCGAAGCCAGCCGCAAGGCGGTCGAGACCTGCTCGATCGGCTTCGACGAGGAGGATCACGACGAGAGCCGCTACGCGGCGCAGGTCGCCGAGCGTTTCGCGACGAACCATCGCTGCCGGATCGTCGCAGCGGAGGATTTTGCGCTGATCGACCGGCTCGCCGAGGCCTTCGACGAGCCATTCGCCGATGCATCCGCGCTCGCCACCTACCGGGTGTCCGAGCTCGCGCGCGAGACGGTGACGGTCGCGCTGTCCGGCGACGGCGCGGACGAGGCCTTCGCCGGCTATCGCCGCTATGCCTTTCATGCCGCCGAGGAACGCGTGCGGCGCCTGCTCCCGGGTCGGTTGCGTGGCCTCGTTGGCGCAGTCGGCAACGTCTATCCGAAGCTGGATTGGGCCCCGCAGTTCCTGCGCGCCAGGACGACCTTGCAGGCGATCGGCCGATCGGGCGAGGACGCCTATGCGCTGGCGGTCGGAGTGACCCCTCCCGCGCTTCGCCAACGGCTCTACACGCCGACCCTGCGGGGCTCGATCCGCGGCCCGAGCGCGGAGGCGCGTTACGCCGAGCGCATGCGCACCGCGCCCGCCGACGATCCGCTGTCGCGGGCGCAATATGCCGATCTGAAGATCTGGCTACCCGGCGACATACTGACCAAAGTTGACCGCACCAGCATGGCGGTGAGCCTGGAGGCCCGCGAGCCGCTGCTCGACCATCGGCTGGTCGAGTTCGCCGCGCGCGTGCCGGCTTCGATGCGGCTGCGCGGCGGCACCGGCAAATGGCTGATGAAGCGCGCGCTGCGCCGCTATCTTCCCGAAGACATACTCGACCGCCGCAAGATGGGCTTCGTCACGCCCGTCTCGGCGTGGTTCCGCGGCCCGCTCGCCGACCAGGCAAAGGCGGCGGGACGCGGCACCGCCCTGGCCGAGCTTGGCTGGTTCGACGAAGCGGCGGTCGCGAAGATCGCGGCGGAACACCGCTCGGGCCGTGCCGAGCACGGCCGGCTCCTGTGGCAGCTGCTAATGCTCGAAAAGTCGCTTCAGCGGCTGTTCGGGCTGGCCGAATCCCCCTCGTATAGCGCCTCGACGAAATACAGCCCGTCGGGCGGGGCGTTGAGCCCCAGGGCGGCGCGGTCGCGCGCCTGAAGCGCGGCCTCGAGGTCGTCGGCATTCCACTTGCCGCGGCCGACCAGCTGCAGACAGCCGACCATCGAGCGCACCTGGTGATGGAGGAAGGAACGCGCTTCGGCGCGGACCTCGATCCGCTCGCCGTCGCGGCGGACGTCGAGGCGGTCGAGGGTCTTCACCGGGCTTTGCGCCTGGCATTGTGCCGAACGGAAGGTGGTGAAGTCGTGCCGGCCGACGAGGCGCTGCGCCGCCGCGTGCATCGCGTCGGCATCGAGCTTGACCACGACCTGCCAGGCGCGGCCCGCGTCCAGCACCAGCGGCGCGCGGCGGTTGACGATCCGGTAGAGGTAACGGCGCCCGATGCAGCTGAAGCGGGCGTGCCAGTCGTCCGCGGCGATCTCGGCCTTGAGGATCGCCACGGGATGGGGGCGCAGCCGCGCATTGAGCCCTTCGGAGAGGCGGAAGGCGGTGATCGGCCGCTCGATGTCGACATGCGCGCTCATCGCCAGCGCATGCACTCCGGCATCGGTGCGGCCTGCCGAATGGAGCGTCACCCGCTCGCCGGTGATCGCCAGCGCCGCTTCCTCGATCGCCTGCTGGACCGAGGGACCGTGCGCCTGACGCTGCCAGCCCATGAACGGGCGACCGTCATATTCGACGGTAAGCCGGAAGCGGGTCATCCGAGCTTCGTGCCCGCCGGGACCGGATGGCCGCGCAACAGCTCGGCCGGCGTCATCGCAGCCCGCCCCGCGCGCTGGACGAGGCGCGGCGCGATCGCTCCCCGGCCGCAGGCGATCGTCAGCAGGTCGTCGAGCACGGTTCCCGGCACGCCGCTCGT
>Ga0153915_10004476_pt1 | contig 12865 bp, 13 predicted proteins | sample Opewatmetagenome_2_FD_107003 | JGI IMG/M metagenome (GOLD analysis project Ga0153915, IMG submission 107003) | Freshwater wetland microbial communities from Ohio, USA - Open water 3 Core 3 Depth 3 metaG | ecosystem: Environmental > Aquatic > Freshwater > Wetlands | place: USA: Ohio, Lake Erie... | reverse complement strand
TCGTTCTCAAGAACAGGGAGGGGAAGAAGCCGATCCCGCTCCTGCTTTCCGGGGCGGATCGGGTTTCCGACTGGGCGGAGCGCATTCCCGCCGCGGCGCTTCGGCTCATGGAGAAGTTCTGGCCGGGGGGCCTGACGATCGTCCTGCCGGCGTGGGCCGATGCGCCGCAGCAGATCACCGGCGGAAGCGGCACCGTGGGGCTCCGGGTGCCGAACCATCCCATCGCCTGCGCCCTGGCAAGGGCCCTGGGAGGAACGATCACGGGCACGTCCGCCAACCGGGCGGGAAACCCCGGCGACTGGCGCACCGCCGAGGAGATCGTCCGCGAATTCACCGGGGAAGTGGATTGGGTCCTGTGGGACGGGCCTCCCCCCGCGGCAGCCGCCGCGGGGCCCGGCGCTCGCCGGTCCCCGGGATCCACGGTGGTCCGCGCGGGTGATGAAGAGGTTGTCCTCCTGCGGGAAGGAGCGATCCCTTTCCGGGAGATCACCGAATTCTTGAAGAAGGGATGAAGCCATGGCGATCGTCGCCCCGTTCCGTGGAATCCACTACAACCCGGCCAAGGTGGGGGATCTTTCGAAGGTGATCTCCCCCCCGTACGACGTGATCTCTCCGGAGGAGCAGAAGTCCCTCCACCAGCGTCATCCGCGCAACATCGTCTGGATCGACTTCGGCCTACCGAAGGAGGGCGACGGTCCCGCGGAGAACAAGTACTCCCGCGCCGCGGAGCACTATCGCCGGTGGCTCTCCGAGGGTTCGCTCGTCCAGGACGCCGCTCCCGGCTTCTATTACTACGAGCAGGAGTTCGCCATCCCCGGGATGGGGAGCTTCATCCGGAAGGGGTTCCTCGGGGCGTTGCGCCTCTCCGCCTTCGGGGAGGGGGAGGTGCTTCCCCACGAAAGAACGCTTTCGAAACCGAAGGAGGACCGGCTCGCCCTTATGCGAGTCACCGATGCGAACATGAGCCCCATCTTCGGGCTGTTCTCCGACCCGGAGGACGAGGTTCTCACCGTCCTGCGGAAGGGGATGGCCTCATCCCCCGACTTCGTCGCGACGGACGACCTGGGGATCCGGCATCGCGTCTGGACGGTTGCGGATCCCGCGGTGCAGAAGGAAACGGCGAGGAAGATGGCGGACAAGAAGGTCTTCATCGCCGACGGCCACCACCGGTACGAGACCGCCCTGGCGTTCCGGGAGGAGATGAGAAAAAAGCACGGGATCCGGGAGGGGGCAGCCTGCGAGCACGTCCTCATGTTCCTGTGCAACATGGACGACGAGGGGATCGTCATCCTTCCCACGCACCGCGGGGTCCACTCCCTGCCGGCGTTCTCCGAAGAGGAGTTTGCCGCCAAGGTGCGCTCGATCCTCCCCATGGAGAGCCGCACGGGGCCTCCCGAGGAGGCGATCCGGGCCCTTGCGGACGCCGGGAAAAAGGGGAAAGCGATCGCATGGAGCGCGGGAGGCGGCCGGTTCCACCTGATCTCCTTCCCGGATCTCGCCCGCTTCGGCGGGGAGCGGCTTGCGAAGTTCCCCCCCGAGCTTCGTTCCCTGGACGTCGTGCTGCTGCACGGATTCCTCCTGGAACAGGTGCTCGGCATCTCCCAGGAGGCGGTGACCGCGGGGGGGTTCGTTAAATACTACAAGGACCCGTCGAAGGCGGTCTCCGACCTCGCCGCCGGCATCCTCCAGGCGGCGTTTTTCCTGAACCCGGTGACCGTCCGGGAGTTCCGGGACGTGTCGCTGTCCGGGCACGTGCTGCCCCAGAAGACCACCTTCTTCTATCCGAAGATCCTGACGGGGCTCCTGATCTTTTCGACCCGCGCGGATGAGCGGGTCCCGGTCTAAGGGCGGTGCGGGGCAGCGCGACGGCAGCCCCGCACGCATCGACTTTTCGCAACTCTCCGTCCGGCAGCCCGCGCGCGGGTACCGGTTCTCCATCGATGCGGTTCTCCTGGCCGATTTCGCCGCCGCGTACCGCGCCCGCACGGTTCTCGACCTGGGAACCGGTTCCGGCATAGTCCTTCTCCTCCTGGCCCGGTTGCGCCCCGAACTGCGTTGCGGAGTCGGGGTGGAAATCCAGCGAGAGATGTGGGAGTTCGCCCGAAGGAACATCGAGGAGAACGGGCTCGCAGGGGCGCTTTCCTGCGTGCACGGCGATTTCCGGGAAGCGCAGCCGGGGCTTTCCCCCGGCGCCTTCGACCTCGTCGTCTCGAACCCGCCTTTCCGGCGGCTGGGGGAGGGTAGGAGAAACCCCGACCCCCGGAAGGAGATCGCGCGCCACGAGGTGACGTGCACGCTCCCCGACGTCTTCCGCGCCGCGGGCAGATACCTTTCCCCCCGGGGCCGATTCGCCATGATCGGCCTGCCGCAGCGTCTCCCCGAGATCCTCTCCTGTGCGGCCGCCGCGGGGATCTTCCCCGAAAGGCTGCGGTTCGTCCACCCGTACGCCGACCGGCCCGCGAATCATCTTCTCTTTGTCGGAAGCCGCCGAAAGTCCCCGGAACTGTCGGTTCTTCCGGCCCTCGCCGTCTACGTATCAAAGGGGCGGCGTCACCCGGAGATGGAGAGGATCTACCGGGGGCTTACCCCGTCTTGACGAACTTCAGGGAGGCGGAGTTCATGCAGTAACGCATCCCCGTCGGCTTCGGCCCGTCGTTGAACACGTGGCCGAGGTGGGCGTCGCACCGGCTGCAGAGCACCTCCGTCCGCTTCGAGAAGAAGCTGTTGTCCTCCTCCGTCCGGATGTTTTCCTTAGCGACCGGCGCCCAGAAGCTCGGCCAACCCGTCCCGGAGTCGTACTTGGTGCCCGAGTCGTACAGGTCGTTTCCGCAACAGACGCATTGGTAGATCCCCTTCTCCTTGGTGTTCCAGTACGCCCCCGAGAACGCCCGTTCGGTCCCCTTCTTCCGCGTGACTTGGAACTGCTCCGGCGTCAGGAGTTTCTTCCACTCGGCATCTGCTCTTTTCACCTTCTCCGTCATGATGAATCCTTTCCGCAGGGCGGAATACACCTTTATCGTCTGCGGCCCCCCACCGGCTCCCGCCTTCGGGGCCGGGCTCTCCAAGGCGCGCACGGTGCCGTAAAGGGCTCCAAGGTCCACGAGCGCAAGCCCGAGCGCCAGGGCGCCGAATCTCAGGAACTCGCCCCTTCCCAGGTTCACGTTCATCCAGTCTTTCATTGCGCGTAGCTCCCTCTTGTCTACAGTAAGATTCGACCGGGTCGCGCGGCGTTTCCCGGCGGCATGGAGGGGAGGATCCGGTTTCCGACCTTACTCTCGGGTTCGTGAAAACGCTTTTCGGGCAAGGGAGCGCAGGATTTCCCGGGTTTCCGGATCGGCCACGTCGGCCACCCCTTCCGGTTCGGCGGCGGGGGGAAGGTTCCCGCCTGCTGGCCCGGCTTCGGGCTCCTCCGGTTCCGCGAAGGGGAGAGGCCCCACCGCGAACCGGATGTCCATTGCCTTCCCGCCCTCGAGGATGCCGTTGATCCGCTCGAGCAGGGCGGGTTTCCTCAATTGGAGTTCCTGCGCCCATGCGTGATTAGATACCAGCACGGTGAGGACGCGGCTCTTGAGTTTCACGGGGAAGGTTTTCCCGGCGAGCAGCGGCCCCACGATCTCCGGCCACGCCGAGGAGAGCCGGACCATCCAGGTGACGGAACGAAGCCCCTGAGCGGCAAGGACTTCTTCCAGGAGATCGGACATCTTGGCCGCTTTTTTCACGTTCGCTTCTGGCGGATCCGACGCATCCTGCCTCCCGCGATCTGACCGATGAGGGCGCATGCGACGAACGGCGGTATGGCCCATGCGGACACGTGGTTGCTGATCCGCAGGTAGGCGATGAGTGGAATGGAGAGATGGACATAGACGAACCACGCCAGGGAAAGTTTCCTCTTCCCTTCCCGGAGGTACCCCAGGGGGAGGTTGATGACCAGTGCCGCAGCGCCGATCCACGCCATATGGGCCAACTGGATGGGATTCCCGATGATGTTCCCGTCCGCCATCATGGATTCACTATATAATATACAATTCATCCTCACAGCAGATTCGGGAGGTTTCCCGTTGGGGCGCCCATCCCCCCAGGAGATGATCCTGATCTTCCGGGGGACACATCAGGTCTTGTCGGCGGAGAAGCATTTGAAAAAGGGAGGGGTGTCGATGCGGCTGATACCCGTCCCCCGGCGGCTGACCTCCGATTGCGGCCTTGCCATTCGGATACTCCCCGGAGAGAAGGACAGCGCCAGAAAAGTCCTTTCGGCAGCGAAGATTCTCCCGGTTTCGGCCCACCTTTTGCTTTCCCAGGGAGAGTATGAAGAGGTTCCATTCTGAACCCCCGTATGACGCAACCTCCGGAAAGGGGGTGACATTTACCTTGACAAATGGGAATTGGCCAATCAAAATAGACACTTATTCCAGGACCGCCGGAGGCCGCGTGCGAAGGCGGAAGGCTTTTCCCACATTTTCCATGACGACGGTTTTTGTCACCCTGGTGACACTTTCTGTCTCGGGGTTCGCAGGCGAATCGGCGGTACCCGCACCCACCCCGGTCACCGTGGCCGCATCCCACCTTGCCCAGGAGCCGGCCGCGCCGTCCGACACGCCTTCGGGCGCGCCGCTTGCCGTGCCGTCCAAGCTTCCCCCCGAACCCGTTCCGGTCCTTGCGGCCCCCCCGGAAGAGAAGCAGAAGGACCGCATTCTGTCGCAGGGGGAGGTGGACCTCCAGCTGTCGAAGAACAGGGAAGAGGAGCGGGAGGCGGAACCGTCGGCGGGGTTCTTCGTCAGTGCGCGGGGGGAGAGCGGAAACAGGGATGCGGACCTCTACACCGGCCTGACGAGCCGCATCGACAAGTTCATCCGCTATTTCCAGAATGCCGGGCGAAGCAAGTTCGAGCTCTACCTGACAAGGTCCGGCAAGTATTCGGACATGATGCGCGGGATTCTCGCCAAGTATGGCCTCCCCGAGGATCTGATCTACCTTGCCCTCATCGAGAGCGGGTTCTCCCCGAAAGCATACTCGGTGGCGCGCGCCGCGGGCCCCTGGCAGTTCATCGTCGGGACCGGCCGCCGGTACGGCCTGAGGATCGACTGGTGGGCAGACGAGCGCAGGGACTACGAGAAATCGACCCACGCGGCGGCGTCCTACCTCAAGGACCTGTACGGGATGTTCGATTCCTGGCCCCTTGCGACGGCGGCGTACAACGCCGGTGAAGGGAAGATCCAGAAGGCGGTGGCCCGGTACCGGTCCGAGGATTACGTCGAACTGATCCGTCACCGGTACCTCAAGCAGGAGACGAAGGATTACGTCCCGAAAATGATCGCGGCCCTCACCATCGCCAAGGAGCCGGAGAAGTTCGGCTTCGAGGGAGTGAAATACGAGGATCCGCTGGAGTTCGACAAGGCGAACGTCCCCGGCGGTACGGACCTGCAGGAGCTGGGGCGGCTGATCGGAGTCCCCTACGAGTCCCTCCGGGAGTGGAACCCGGAACTCCGCCGGTTCTGCACCCCTCCCAACCGGGAGAGCTACGAGATCCGGCTTCCCAGGGGGTACAGAGAGATCGCCGAGGAGCATATGGAGGAGATCCGCGAGGACGCAAGGGTCGCCTTCCTGCTCCACACCGTGAAGAAGGGCGAGACCCTGGCATCGCTCGCGGACCGGTACCATACGACGGTCCCCATCCTCCAGGAACTGAACGGGATGAAGAAGCCCACGATGAAGCGCTCCGCGCGGCTGGTCATCCCGATGACCGGTCTGTCCGAAGAGGAGGCCGTTCCGGGGAAGGAGGTGTCCGCGGAGCAGGTCGAGATGACGTTCAAGCGCCTGGATGACGTGACGCGGCGAACCCGGACGGCGCGCCTGAAGAAAGGTTCCGGTCCGGCGAAAAAGGCCGCCGCCTCCGCGCGCCGCGGAAAGAAGGAGATCCGGCACGTCGTCCGCCAAGGGGACACCCTGTCGAAGGTTTCGAGGGTTTACGGCGTCACACCCGAGAAGCTCTCCGAGCGGAACAACCTGAAGGAGGGACAGGTGCTGCCCCGGGGTCGCGTCCTGCGCATCCCGTTGGAGTCTTAAGCTGATCGATCTTCGCAACCTCGTTTACCTCGACAACGCGGCGACCTCCCTTCCCAAGCCGAACGGCGTGGCGGAAGCCGTCGCCGCCGCCATCCGGCGCGCGGGGAACCCCGGACGCGCGGGTCACATCCTGTCTCTCCGCTCCGCCAGGGACCTGTTTGTCGCCCGCGAGAGGCTCGCGGAGCTGTTCGGCGCGAAGGACAGCTCCCGCTTCGTTTTTACGGAGAACGCCACCGCCGCGCTCAACCAGGCGATTAAGGGGATCCTTTCGGCCGGCGACCATGTGGTGACCACCTCCATGGAGCACAACTCGGTGACGCGGCCGCTGCGCAGGATGGAGGAGGCGGGGGTTTCCGTGACGGTGGTCCCCGCGGGCCGGGACGGCGCCGTCGACGCGAAGGCGGTCGCCGCCGCCATCCGGGAAACGACGCGTCTTGTCGCCGTGGTCCACGCTTCCAACGTCTCGGGCACGATACAGCCCGTCGGGGAGATCGTTCGGGCGGCGCGACGGCGCGGCGTCTTCACGCTGGTGGATGCCGCCCAGTCGGCTGGGGCGCTTCCGATCGACCTCGGGGAACTTCCGGTCGACCTTCTGGCCGCTTCCGGGCACAAGGCGCTCCTGGGGCCCCAGGGGACCGGTTTCCTGTATGTCCGGGAAGGGGTGTCTCTCATCCCGCTTATCGAGGGCGGAACCGGAAGCCGCACCGAGAACGACCACCCGCCGGATTTCTACCCCGACGCCCTCGAGTCGGGGACCCGGAACAGCGTGGGGATCGCCGGCCTTGCCGTTTCCCTCGCCTGGCTGCTGCGCAAAGGGGTGGACAGCGTCCGGGCGAAGGAAACGGCGCTGCTCGAAATCCTGCTCGAAGGGATGGGGAAGATTCCGGGCGTGACCGTCTTCGGCCCGAGGGATCCCGCCCGGCGCGTCTCCGTGGTTTCCTTCCTGGTGGAAGGGATGGATCCCGCGGAGACGGGACGGCGGCTCGAGAAGGGGTACGGAATCCTCGTCCGGGCGGGTCTCCACTGTTCCCCGAATTCGCACCGGACGCTGGGGACCTTCCCCGAAGGCACGGTCCGCGTGAGCCCGGGACCCTTCACGACGCGGAAGGAGATCGCCCTCTTTCTCTCCGCCCTGCGGAAGATCCGCTCCCCGCGCCGCTGATCGCCGCCCGCCGGAGAATGGCGGTCGTCGACCTCCCCGCGAGGAACGGTAGGAACCGCACCGCCCCGCCCCGCTCCCGCACGAAGCCGGCGCCGACGATCTCCTTCCCTTTCCAGTCTCCGCCCTTGACCAGAACATGGGGGACCACCCGCTCGATCAAGGCGGCCGGGGTGTCCTCGCGAAAGATCACGACGTAGGAAACGAAGGACAGCGCGGCCAGCAGGTACGCCCGGTCGGCCTCTCCCTGGACGGGTCGGCCCTTCCCCTTGAGCCTTCGCACGGAGGCGTCGCCGTTCACCCCCACGACCAGAACGTCCCCCAGCGCGGCGGCCCGGCGCAGGTACCGGACGTGACCGGCATGCAGGATGTCGAAGCACCCGTTGGTGAAGACGATCCGTTTCCCCTTCCTGCGCAGGCGCGAAAAAAGCGTGGCCGCCCTGCCGGAGGGGATTATCTTTTCTGCAGGGTCTTCCGGTAGGCGAGTTCGTTTCGGTCCTGCGCGCACGGGATCCTCCTCCTGGCCTCGACGACCTGGGACGGGTCGATCACCGCCACCGCCAGCCCCTCTTCCTCGCCTCCGGAGGCGAGCCGTTCCCCCCAGGGGGACAGGATGAGCGAGCCTCCCGAAAAATGGAAGTCCCCCGACCGTCCCACGGCATTGGCCGCGACGACGAAGAGCTGGTTCTCCACCGCCCGGGCGGTGGCGAGCAGCTCCCAGTGTGCTTTCCGGACGCTGGGCCATTGCGCGCTGACGCAGAAGAGGGTCGCCCCTTCCAGGAAATATTTCCGGGACAGCTCCGGAAAGCGGAGATCGTAACAGATGTGGGGGCCGACGGCTCCGAGGTCGGTCAGCGCCACCTCCGCCCGGGTCCCCTTCCGGAAGTGGAGGTGCTCTCCGGAGGGCTGGAACAGATGCGCCTTCCGGTACTGTCCCGTGATCGCGCCGGTCGCATTGATGACATAGAGCGTGTTGTAGACGGATTTCCCCACGCGCTCGGGGAGCGATCCTGCGATCACAAGGCGTTTTTCCGACGCGAACGCTCGCAGATCGTGCAGGATCTCCGGAGTGGTGCGGGAGAGAGCGGTCAGCCGGTCGTAGGCGAAGCCGGTGCTCCACATCTCGGGGAGGACGCAGAGCGCGGCGCCCCTTTCGGCGGCCTGCCGCAGGAGGGCAAACGCCCGTCCGGCATTGGCTTCCACCTCGCCCATATCGATGCGGAACTGCAGAACGGCGGCCTTGTAAGGGCGAACCATCAGGTCTCCGTGCGCCGGGAAGAATCAAAGGACGGTGCGGGCAACCGTCAGGACCACTATATGCCCGGCCCCCCCTGTTTTCAAGGCGCGGGAGCACGCCCTCGCCGTGGCGCCCGAGGTGTACACGTCGTCCATGAGCAGGATTTCGGGAGGGGGCCGCAGCTCCGGCGGGACGACGAAGGCGTCCCGCACGTTTTTCTCGCGCTCCGTTTGACGCAATCCGGCCTGGGGACGTTTCCCTCCGGTTCTCCGGAGGACGAGCGGCGAAAACGGCCAACCGGCAATGCGGGAGAGGGACCGCCCCACGAGCGCGGGAAGGTTGAACCCCCTCTGAAAATATTTCAAGGGCCGGATTGGTACGGGGACGACCGCCGGCCGGAAACCGGCCGGGAATCGGTCGCCCCACTTTCCGTGGAGGGCGTCCAGCAGCCGTTCCGCCAGGGCATCCGCGGGAACGGCCCGCCGGGCGTATTTCGCGGCGCGAATCCCGTCCCGGACGCTTCCCTCGTAGGCGAAAAGCGAACGCGCGAAATCGAAGGAGGGAGGAGTCCCGCAGGAAGCGCAGGGGAGGAGAGTTCCGCCGATGCGGCCGCTCCCCGTGAAAGCTCCGCAGACGGGGCACTCCTCCCCGCGATAGGCGGGCCATCCCCGGACGGCCGCGGCGGACAGGTCGCACCGCGATGCGGGAAGGAGGGAGGCCAGGTCGTCGAACTCGGTCAGGAGTCCCGCCGCGAGACGTCGCCGGCACCCCCCGCCGGACCCGTTTCCCGGATCAGCGGATGGAAGCCGGCGCGGCGTACTCCCTTCGGCCATGATCGATGGCGTAGGCGTTCCAGGCTCCGCAGTCGGGGCACCGGGAGGCCCACTTGATGGTGGCTTTTCCGCATTTCGCGCAGCGGAAGGGAATGAGGTAGCGGCGCTTGTACCCGAAGGCGTGTTGGTAATGCTGGCAGGCGGACTCATAACGGCCCCTCCGCCGGAGCGCTTCCGCAAGAAGGATGTTCACGGACTCCCGCTCCGGTTCCAGCGATTCCGCCTTCAACAACTGTTCCACCGCCTCGTCGTTCATCTCCAGGCGCAGGAAGAATTTTCCCATGAACAGGTTGACGTCGAAGTCGGAGGGAAACTCCTGGAGGAGCTCGGTGTAGACGCCGATCAGGGAATAGGGGCTTTCCGTCTCGATGCCCAGGTCTTCGAGCTTGATGAGAAACACCGCGTTGCGGGTCGCCCGGTAGCCCCGGAGGAGGAGCTGCGTGGCTTCTTCCAGGTTTCCGCGCGACCGCGCATGCTCGGACAGCGCGATATACGCCGCGCAGAACCGCGGCTGGTCCTTGATGAGCTCCCGGAGGCGCCGTTCCGCGTCGTCGGCCTTCCCTTCACCGAGCCGGACGACCGCCTTCTCGTACCGGAGGGCCGCAAAGAGCTCCTGTTCCTCGGGGGTTGCGGACTTCCCCTTGTACTTCATGATCTTTTTGTGCATGGCGTAGGACGGCACCATCTCCTTGCGCAGGAGGTGGATGTCCCGCAGCCTTTCCCACGCGCGCGGGTTCTCTCCCTCGGTGTCCTCGATGGCTTTGAGCAGGGAGACGGCGTTGTCGAAATCGTTCATGCGGAGGTAGAGGTCGGCCAGCCGGATGAACACCGATAGGTCGGAAGGATCGATCTGCTTGACCCGGGTAAGAGCCTTCACCGCCTCCAGGGGGTTCTCCCGCTCCGTTTCTACCGAGGAGAGGAGATCGAGGGCCTCCCGGTCGTCCGGGTTGACGGAGAGGCTCCGCTCGAGTTCCCTGGCCGCTTCCTGGAGCATCCCCCGCTGGAAGAACTCCTGGGCCTTCGCCACCCGCGCGCGGGCTGCCTCCCGGCGCTGCTTCTCCCGGCGCTCCTTCCAGTTCTTCGACGCCAGGGTCACGTCCTTGACCAGCGTGCCGAGGATGACCATCGCCGCCCCGAGGGAGAAGGAGAGGATGGCGAGCTCGCTGACGGTGACCTCCATCTGTCGCGTGGCGGAGTAGAAAAACTGGATGTGCTGGCCGTTCAGCAGGGAGATGTAGGAAAACCCCACCAGGATGATGACGAACAGCAGGAAGAGCAGTCGGACCGCCATATGCGGATTCCTCCGGGGGGTTCGCCCCTCAGGGCAGGGGGATCTCGGGGGCCGAACCCCACAGCCGGTCGAAGTTGTAGAATTCCCGAACGCTGGCGAGAAACACGTGCACCACGAAATCGCCGTAATCGAGAAGGACCCATCGTCCTTCCCGGATCCCCTCGATCCCCAGCGGCCGGACGCCGTCCTTCCGGAGCGACTCCTCGATGAAGTGGGCGACGGCCGAGACCTGCCGGTCGGAGGTTCCCGAGCAGAGGAGGAAGAAGTCGGTGAAGGTGGCCCGCTCCCTGACGTCCAGAGCACGGATGTCGGCGGCCTTTTTCTCCTGGGCCAGCCGGGCGCACCGCAGCAGCGTATCCTGGGTCGTTATGGCCGTCGTTCCTCCCCGCGGTCGACGTAAAGACCGTTGTCGGACAGGTACCGCTCCACCTCCGCCGGGAGGAGCCCCCGGATGCACTTTCCCGTCCGGACCTTCTCGCGGATGGCGCTCGATGAAATGTCCAGGGTCGGCAGCGAGGGACAGAGCAGCCGTCGCCCGCCCGGGAGGCGGAAGCTTTTTCCCACCCAACTATAGCAATGGGGGGCCTCTTTTTCAATACGCAGGCCCGGAGGAGGAGCGGGTTCCGTCCCCGCGCCGGGGCGGGGAAGGAGGACGAAATCGCACGCCGAGAGGAGTTCCTCGTATCGGTGCCACGTCGACACCTCGGAGAAGGAATCGGCGCCCATGACGAAGAGAATCTGCGCGTCCGGCTCGGACCGCCGGAAGGAAAGGACCGTGAGGAGCGAGTAGGAAGGCCCCTCCCGCCGTATCTCGATGTCGGACACCTCGATCCCGGGGAGGCCGGCCGCGCCCGCCGCGACCATCGCGAGACGGTGTCGCGCCTCCGACACGGGCTGCCTCGGTTTGTGGGGCGGGTGGTGCGCGGGGAACAGGACCATGCGGGAGATCCCGAGCATCTCCTTCACCTCGATCGCCATCCGCAGGTGGCCGTTATGGAAGGGGTCGAACGTCCCGCCGAAAAGCGCAAGCGATGTCCGGGGGGATTCCACTTACGCCCGGACCTGGCCGTCCCCGAAGGCGATGAACTTCGTCGTGGTCAATTCCTCCAGGCCCATCGGGCCGAACGCATGGACCTTGGTGGTGCTGATTCCGATCTCCGCCCCCAGCCCCAGCTGGAACCCATCGTTGAAGCGGGTGGAGGCGTTGACAAGGACCAGCGAGGAGTCCACCTCGCGCACGAACCGCATCGCCCTGGCGTGGTCCCTCGTGAGGATCGCCTCGGTGTGAAGCGAGCCGTGGCGGCGGATGTGCTCCATCGCCTCCTCCAGCGACGAGACGACCTTCACCGCGAGGATCAGGTCGAGGTATTCCGTCCCCCAGTCCTCCTCCGACGCGGGCTTCGCCTGCGGGACGAGGCGGACGGTCTTCGGGCACCCGCGCAATTCGACGCCGCTCTTCGCCAGCTCGGTGGCCACCACGGGGAGAAACTCCGGTGCGGCCTTCTCGTGCACGAGGAGCGTTTCCATGGCGTTGCAGACGCCGGGGCGCTGAACCTTCGCGTTGATGCAGATGGAGAGAGCTTGCCCGAGGTCGGCGTCCTCGTCGACGTAGATGTGGCAGACCCCCTTGTAGTGCTTGATCACCGGGATGCGGGACTTCTCCGCCACGCTGCGGATGAGCCCCTCCCCCCCGCGGGGGATGATGAGGTCGACGAATTCTTCCGCCGCAAGCAGGGCGTCGATGGCCGCCCGGTCGGTCTGCTCGATGATGGACACGGCATCCGCCGGCAGGCCGCTGCTCGAAAGAGCCTCCCTCAGGATCCGTGCGATGGCGGTGTTGGAGCGGATCGCCTCGGACCCGCCTCGCAGGACAACCGCGTTCCCGGATTTCACGCAGAGCGCCGCCGCGTCGGCCGTCACGTTGGGACGGGATTCGTAGATGATTCCGATGACCCCCAGGGGGATGCGCATCCGCCCCACCCACAGGCCGTTGGGCCGCCTCCACATCTTCAGGACCTCGCCTACGGGGTCGGGCAAGGCGATCACCTCCTCGATCCCGTCCGCCATCTGCCGGATCCGGGCATCGGTCAGAAGGAGCCGGTCGAGCATGGCGTCGGAGAGTCCCTTGGCCTTCGCCGCGTCCACGTCTTTCCGGTTTTCCGCCTGGAGTTCCTCCGACCCCTCGCGCAGCCCTTTCGCCATCCCGGCGAGCGCGGCGTTCTTCCGCGAGGCGTCCGCCCGCGCGATCAGGGACGCCGCCTCCTTCGCCGCACGGCAGACCG
>Ga0153915_10004475_pt1 | contig 12867 bp, 11 predicted proteins | sample Opewatmetagenome_2_FD_107003 | JGI IMG/M metagenome (GOLD analysis project Ga0153915, IMG submission 107003) | Freshwater wetland microbial communities from Ohio, USA - Open water 3 Core 3 Depth 3 metaG | ecosystem: Environmental > Aquatic > Freshwater > Wetlands | place: USA: Ohio, Lake Erie... | reverse complement strand
TCGAGCCCTCGACGATGACGACGGCGTTGGCGACGGTCGCGTCGGAGCGCCCGTCGAACATGCGCGCGGCCTTCAGTACCGTGACGGCCGGCGCGGCAGGCCTCGCCGGGGTCTGCCCGGAGAGCCCGAACGCAAAGGACACTGCGCCCAGGATGGCCGCCGCGAGGCTCTTGATCATCTTCCCGACCTTTCTTCCGGGCCCCGTCGCGAAAAGGGACCCATCGCATAAATGACGGCTCCGACAGCGAGCGCGATCCCGCCGCCGATCCAGTTCTTCTTTTCCGCCGCGGAAAGGAAGAGGAGACAGATGGCGAAGGCGACGACCGGGATCGTGTCGCCCCCCGGCAGCCGGATCGTGCGCGGGGACTGGCGCATCCTCCGCCGCAGGACCGGCACCGACAGCACGGTTCCCATGTAAGTCGCCAGTCGCGCGATGGCCGAGAGCACGGCGAGCTCCTCCGCGGTCCCGGTCAGCATGAGCAGGAGCGCCACCGCCGTCTGCGTCAGGATCGCGATGTAGGGCGTCGCGTAGCGCGGGTGGACGCGCGCGAAAAACCCCGGCAGCCTCCCCGACTCCGCGAGCGCGTAGAGGTAGCGCGGTCCGGCGAGGACGGTGTTGTTGTTGGTGCCGAGAACGGAGAGGACCGCGCCGAGGGTCAGGAGGAATCCGCCGAGAGGCCCCATCATCATCGCGGCGGCGTCGGCGAGCGGCGTCGGCGAGCCTCCCAGGTTCGGGATCGTGCCGACCGCGACCAGCTGCACGGCGCTGTAGATCGTCGCCACGATGGCGATCTGGACGACCAGGGCGAAGGGAACGTCCCGCCGGGGATTCTTGAACTCCCCCGCCGGCGCCGCGGTGTTCTCGAAGCCGCCGTACGCAAAAAGGACGAGGAGCGCGGCCTTCATGAAATTGGCCCGCTCCGGCATCGGCACCGGAAAGACGCGCCCCCAGTCCACCCAGAAGAGGCCGACGGCGATGAAGAGGACGAGCGGGAGCACCTTTCCCCAGGCGAGCACCACCGCCGTGCGCGCGCCCGACTTGATTCCGGCGACGTTGATCCAGGTCAGCAGGAGCAGCGGCAGGACGATCGTGGCCTGCTGCCCGAGCCCCGTCTTCGCGCCCGGCCACAGGTAGCCGACCGCCCGCGCGAAGAAGACCGAGAGCCCCGCGATCGAAGCGATGCGCGCGATCCAGCTCATCCAGCCGACTTCGAAACCGGCGAAATCCCCGAAGGCGGCGCGCGTGTAGACGATGGCGCCTCCCGCCTCGTCGAAGAGACTGCCGGCCTCCGCGAAGCAGAGAACGAGCAGCAGGACCCCGAAGCCCGCCGCGAGGATCGCCCAGACGCTCGCCGGCCCCAGCAGTTGCGCCGCCGCGACCGGCAGAATCAGGTACACGCCGCTCCCGATGACGTCGTTGACGGAGAGAGCGACGATCTGCCACCGGGAGACGGCGCGCAGGAGGCCCGTCTTCGGGTCGCGGCGTTCTTCGGGCTCGCTCAGAGTGGCGCGATTCTACCGTCGCTTCGCGCGGTCCGGGACCTGCGCCCTCGAGGGCGCACCGGCGAGCGGCTCGGCCGGATGCGGCCTCGACCGCTCGCCTGGTCCCTCCCCGCGCTGCGCTCCCGCGGCGCGAGGCTCCTCCCCTCTCGGAGACTCCTCGCGCCGCGACCGGGGCCCAATACAAGTGTTGTTTGCCTGTGATCACCCTTGCCTGATTCAGACGCGCGGAAGTCGGCCGATATACTCGGCGGCTCATGCTGCGCGCCGGGATCGTCGGACTGCCGAACGTCGGCAAGTCCACCCTGTTCAACGCGCTGACGCGTACGCGCAAGGCTCCCGCGGCCAACTATCCCTTCTGTACGATCGAGCCGAACGTCGGCGTCGTGACGGTGCCCGACACCCGCCTCGCGCCACTGGCGCGGATTTCGAAGACCTCGACCATTGTCCCCGCGGCGATCGAATTCGTGGATATCGCGGGTCTCGTGCGGGGGGCCTCCCAGGGAGAAGGACTCGGCAACAAATTCCTCCAGCACATCCGGGAAGTGGACGCGATCATCGAGGTCGTTCGCTGTTTCGAGGACAAGGACGTCGTGCACGTCTCTGGAAAGCTCGACCCGGTCGCGGACATGGAAACGATCCAGACGGAGCTGGTCCTGGCGGATCTCGAGACGGCAACCCGCTCGAAGGAAAAGGCGGAGAAGGCGGCGCGCGGCGGAGACGCGGAGGCGCGCGCCTCCCTCGGGGCCCTCGAGAAGCTCCTGGAGCACCTGAATACCGGCCGCCGCGCCCTGACGCTCCCGCTGACGCCCGAGGAGGGCGCGGTCGTGCGCCGTCTCTTTCTCCTGACGTCCCGGCCGATCCTCTTCGCGGCCAACGTGTCGGAGGAGAGCCTCGCCGGCGCGGACGCCTCCCCCCTCGTTCGGGCCGTCCGCCACTACGCCGAGACGCATCTGGGGACCGAAGCCGTCGCGGTCTCCGCGCAGATCGAGTCGGAGCTGGCCGAGCTGCCGGAGGAGGAAGCCCGGGACTACCTCGCGCAGCTCGGAGTCTCCGAGTCGGGCGTGGGGAACCTGATCCGGGCGGCTTATCACCTGCTCGGGCTCCGGACCTTTTTCACGGCGAGCGAGAAGGAGGCCCGCGCCTGGACCATCCACGCCGGCGACACCGCGCCGAAGGCCGCCGCCGTCATCCATTCCGACTTCGAGCGGGGGTTCATCAAGGCAGAGACCGTGTCGTACGACGACCTCCTCGCCGCGGGCTCCATGGCGGCGGCGAAGGAGAAGGGGCTCGTGCGCCAGGAAGGAAAAGACTACGTCGTCGCCGACGGAGACGTCATCCTGTTCAGGTTCAACGTCTGAGAGCCGTCAGCCGCCGGCCCTGAGCTCCGGACCCCCGGCTGTCAGCTTCCGGCTCTCAAACCCGAAATGCTCGCCGCGACCCGCTGCACGGCCCAGTAGAGCCCGATCGCGGCGATCGCGAGCGAGAGCGGCACGACCACTCCGCGGCGGTACCACGGTTTCCTTCGAAAGGGCAGCCCGACCGCGAGAAATGCGGCGAGGATGACGGTCAACTGTCCCTGCTCGACGCCGGCGTTGAAGCAGAGGAGCCCCGTCAGGAATTCGGAGCGCGGAAGCCCGAGCTGCGAGAGCACGCCGGCGAAGCCCATCCCGTGCAGCAGCCCGAAGCCGAAGACGAGCGCGATGCGCCAGGGCTTCAATTCCTGCGTGGCGACGTTCTCGACGGCCACGTAGACGATCGAGAGCGCGATCAGGGGCTCGACGATCGCCGGAGAGAGCGAGACGATGCCGTAGATCGTGAGGGCCAGCGTGATCGTGTGCGCGACCGTGAACGCGGTCACCTGCAGGAGCACGGGCTTGAGCCTCGTGGAGAGGAGGAAGATCCCGAGCACGAAGAGGATGTGATCGCTCCCCTTCGGAAGAATGTGCGTGTAACCCAGCGCGAGGTACTGCCGGGCGACCTGCCCGCGCGTCGGCGGCACGACCTGCGCCCTCAGGACGAAGGGCCGGCTCTCTTCTCCTCCCTCCATCCACACCCTATCGGGATTCTCCTCGCCCTGGGTCCTGAGTGTGAGCAGGTAGGTGCCGATCTTCAAGGAGTTCGACCACGTGAAGGTCTTCGCGCCTCCGGGAATCGTCCCGGTCATGCGCAGGACGAGCTCGGCCGCCTCGGGATCCGGACTCTTCCATTCCACGCGGGGCTCCGCCCGCAACCCGTCGAACGCGATTCGCGAGTGGTTTGCGACTTCGGAGAGGATCCGGGCGACCCGATCCGCCGGGTCCCACCTGAGCCCGCCGATCGGGAGCCTCGGAGGCGCGGCCGACGAGGCGAAGCCGGGCGGAAGGTGCTCCCGATCTATGAAGACCTCGACTTCGTACCCGCCCCCTTTCAGGAAGGTCGCGTATGTGCGGATCGTCCCGAGCTCGTGTGCCCCGGCGGCGCCGGCCGCCAGGAACAGGCTGGCGACGAAGCCAGGAAGCCGCCGCGCCCGGATCTTCACTGGAACGCGTAGAGCAGGGAGACGCGCGCCGAACGCGGGCCCGCGGGATGACTGTGGACGTCCGCGACGCCGCTCGCGGGCTCGCCCGGCAACCTGGAAACGGAGTAGTAGTCGACGTCGGAGACGCGCGCGTCGAAGACGTTGAAGACGTCGAGGACCAGCCGCGCGCCTCGGGCGAGCTCGCAACCGATCTGCGCGTTGACGAGAGTCGAAGATTTCGACCGAACGCTGTTGTCCTCGAGCCCCAGACCGGAAAGAGCGAACGTCCGCCGCCCCACACTCATGCCCTCCTCTCACCCACTACGAAGAAGGACGGCCGGACAGATTTCGATGTTATCGGGTCTTAATCCTGCGCCTCGCCGCGCGCGAATCGTTCGTAGAGCGCGACTTCCTCGGCGCTCCCGATGGCGAAGGGGATGCGCGCGTGAAGCGAGTCCGGGACGACGTCCAGAACCTTTCGAGTTCCCGTCGTCGCCGAGCCCCCCGCATTCTCGGCGATGAACGCGAGGGGATGGCACTCGTAGAGGACCCGCAGTTTCCCGGAAGACTTTCCGGCAGCCGCTGGATAGAGATAAATGCCCCCTTCGAGAAGGATCCGGTGGAAATCCGCGACGAGGGATCCGGAGTAGCGCGTGGAGTAGGAACGGCCGTCCTGCTTCAGGTGGTCGACGAAGGCCTGCGTCGGCTGCGTCCACCCCCCGGAACGCCCCTCGTTGACGGCATAGGCCCTTCCCTGCGCCGGCATCCGGAGGGAGCCGGTCGTCAGCAGGAACTCGCCGATCGAGTGCTCGAGCGTGAAGAGCCGGACCCCGTCGCCGCACGTATAAACGAGGAGCGTGGCCGGACCGAAGAGGATGTAGCCCGCCGCGACCTGCTCCCTGCCCGAACGGAGCAGGTCCGTTTCCTTCCCTTGCCCCCGCGGGCGGACCGAGAAGATGGTCCCGAGAGTCCCGTTGACGGCGATGTTGGAAGAGCCGTCCATCGGATCGAAGAGAATGGCGTAGCGGCCGTTCTCGGTCGCGCGCGGAAAGACGACGATCTTCTCCATCTCCTCGGAGGCGGCGACGGACACGAGGCCGCCGTAGTCGAAGGTCTCGAGCAGGATCTCGTTGGCGAGGACGTCCAGCTTCTTCTGATCTTCCCCCTGAACGTTCGTCTCTCCGGTGGAACCGAGCTGCCGCTTCAACCCGCCCACGGCCAGCTCCCAGGAGATCCGCTTGCCCGCCACGCCGAACCGCATCAGGAGCATCGACAGCTCACCCGTCGCGCCCGGGTGCTGGCGCTCCTCCTCGAGGATGAAGCGATCCAGGGTGATCATGTGGGAATAGTGAATTGTGAATTGTGAATCGTGAGCAAGCGGCCCCCAATCCGTTGGACACTACGATACGCCACCTCCTGATCGTGTTCACGATTCACAAATCGCAACTCACGATTCATTTCGCCCCTTTGACCCATTCTCGCCACGCGGGTTTGGGTTCGCCATTGGGCCTTTGCAGGCCGCGGTTGGCGAGGAAGGCGGCCTGGCGTCGCGCGGCGTCCGGCGCGCCGGGCTCCGCCCGGTACAGCTCGGACGGAGGATCGCGCCAGGTCACGTAGCGCGCGAAGAGGAGGCGGCGCCCGTCCGCCGACACGAGAAAGCGGCGCAGGCGCCGCACGAACTCGGCCTGCTTTTCCGGGCTCGAGCCGTTCTCGGCGGAGGAGGAGTAGCTGATCTCGGGAAAGGCGATCGGCCGCCCGCGGGAGCCCTCCAGAAGCCGATTCCAATCCGTCTCCAGGGCGGACGGAGACCGATGCCAGAAGGGGTTCCCTCGGACGAAGGGAGCGTAGAGATAGAAGAGGACGGGGCTTCTCTGGTGAAGCTCCGCCGCGACCTCCGGGGAAGCGCTTTCGCTCGGAGCCGCCGTCGTGACGCCGACCGCCAGTCGGGGAGCGACCTTGTGAAGGAACTCGACGGCGCCGTCGAAGAGCCGCCGATAAGCCTTGAGCTCCTCCGGCTTGTCGGCGAAATAGGCGTCGGCCTCGTAGCCCAGCGAGATCGTCGAAATGTCCGCGAGCGCCGGCCCGAGCGCGTCGAGCAACTGGCCCAGCCGAAGCGAGAGCTTCGGATCGTCGAACGCGAAGCGGGCGAGGTCGCCGGGCACGTCGCGCCTGCGGCCCGAGACGAGCCGGAGGTCCAGATGCAGCGTCGCTCCCGACTGCCGCAGGATGCGGGCGGTCCGGGTGACTTCGCCCACGCGATACTTCCGAGGGGACGGCTCGGCCTGCGACCAGGAGAGCGACAGAGCGAAGAAGTTCACGCCGGTCCGGCGGACTTCTTCCAGGGCGCGGCGCTCGACCTCGGCCGCTGGAGTTTTCTCGAACTCGATGGCGAGCCCCACGAGGGGACGAGCCGTCTCCGCGCGCGGCGTCGTCGGCGTGGCGGCGAGAGCCGCTGCGAGGACGGAGGCCCACGCGGACGATCGAACGGGGACCACGGGCCCATTATGGGCGACGGATAGAATCGTTTTCTCGACGCAGGAGGACTCGTGCTCTCTATATGTTTCCGGGCGCGGCTCTGCCTCGCGGTGGCGGCTCTGTCCCTGGCTGCCCCGCCGGTCTGGGCCCAGAAGAAAAAGCTCTCTCTGGACGACCTGACGGCCGAACCTCCCCTGTCAGGGCGCCCCGTCTCGGGCCTCGCGTGGCTTCCCCGCGGGAGCCAGTTCTCCTTCATCGTGCGGAAGGGATCGGGCGAGAAGGCGGTCTCCGAGCTCGTCGTCGAGGACGTCAGGACGGGGACGAGAAAGACCGTCGCCCTGGCGGAAGGCCTGAAGCTTCCCGGAGGGCCGAAGCCGTCAGAGGCCGCTCCGGGCATCGAAAAACAGCCGCCCGGGCAGGCGGACGTCGCGCCCTGGACTTTGCGCGCCCCGAGCCGGCCCCGCGCCTCCGCGCTCGAGGGTTACCGGTGGTCTCCCGACGGCACGGCAATCCTCATCTCCGGCGACAACGACCTGTGGCTCTTCCACGTCGCCGGGGGAAGGCTCGAGCGCCTGACGAGCGGCGCGGAGACGGAGGAGTTTCCCCTGTTCTCTCCGGACGGGAAGCGGGTCGCCTTCGTCCGGAAGAACGATCTCTACGCGATCGAGCTCGCCTCGGGAAAGGAGACGCGCCTGACGGCGGACGGCGCCGAGCACGTCTTGAACGGCAAGCTCGACTGGGTCTACGAGGAGGAGCTGGCCAACCGAACGGGCCGCGCCTACGAGTGGGCGCCGGACTCCTCCGCGATCGCCTACCTGCATCTGGACGAAAACCGGGTGGACTCCTATCCGCTGGTGGATTTCCTGAAGGTGCCGGCCGCGGTGACGTTCCAGCGTTACCCCAAGGCGGGGACGCCCAACTCCGTCGTCTCATTCCACGTCGTCGGCGCGGACGGCTCACCCCGCGGCCACGTGCGCCTGGACGGGGACGTCTACGTCGAGCCCGCGTTCTCCTGGACCGCCGACTCGAGGTCCGTCTGCTACCGGGTCCTGAACCGCGCCCAGGATCGTCACGAGGTGCGCCTCCTCTCCGTCCCGGGGGGCGCGTCGCGAACGCTCTTTACCGAGCAGGACCCCTACTGGCTGAACGTCGTCGAGCCGCCGAGGTTCTTTCGGGACGGCCGGTACCTCTGGAAGTCCGAGCGAAACGGCTTCGCGCATCTCTACGTCGGCAGCATTTCCGGTGGAGAGCCGGCGGCGATCACGCACGGGAGCTGGATGGTGGACCGGGTCGCGGGAGTGGACGAAGCGAAGGGGCTCGTCTATTTCACGGCGACCGAGGAGAACGTCCGCCGCCGGGCGCTTTACAGGGTATCCCTCGACGGCTCCGGTTTCGCAAGGCTCCCGCTCGCCGCTGGAACCCACTCCGCCGAGCTGTCGCCGGACGGCCGGTATCTCCTGGACACCTTTTCGACGGTCGCGTCGCCGCCGGTCCTGTCGCTCCTCGACCCATCGGGCAAGACTCTGCGCGTCGTGGACAGACCGGAAAGCCGCCTGGCGGACTACGAACTCGCGGCCACCGAAGAGGTCGAGGTCTCCGCCGACGACGGGACGAAGCTCATGGCGCGTCTCGTGAAGCCCTCCGGTTTCGATCCTTCGAAGAGGTATCCGGTGATCGTGCTCGTCTACGGCGGCCCGCACGCCCAGGTCGTGCACGACGCCTGGGGCGCGACCTCCCTCTTCGACCACTACATGGCCTCGAGGGGGTTCCTCGTCTGGAGCCTGGACAACCGCGGCTCCTGGGGGCGCGGTCACGCCTGGGAAGCGGCGATCTTCAAGGAGACGGGGAAGAGAGAGCTCGCCGACCAGCTCGCCGGGGTGAAGTCCCTGAAGGCTCTTCCCTACGTGGATCCGGCGCGGATCGGCATCTGGGGGTGGTCTTACGGCGGCTACATGACGCTCTATTCGCTGACCAACGCCCCCGATGTCTGGAAATGTGGCGTCGCGGGCGCGCCCGTGACGCACTGGAAGTTCTACGACACGATCTACACCGAGCGCTACATGAGAACCCCGAAGGAGAACCCGCAGGGCTACGAAGTCTCGGCGCCGCTGACGAAGGCGAGGGACCTGAAGGCGAAGCTCCTCTTGATTCACGGGACGGCCGACGACAACGTCCACATGCAGAACACGATGGCCTTCGTGGATGCGCTGACGAAGGCCGGCAAGCTCTATCAGCTCGAGATTCAGCCCGGCCAGAAACACGGCTTCTACGGAAAGGCGTCGGTGAACTTCCGCAACGCGACGATCGCGAAGTTCTTCGAGGAAAACCTGTGAAGAATCGGTCACCCGATTCCCTGCGGCACGGATTTTGCTAGAATGAGGCATCAGTCGGGCGCCTTTCGCACAAATTGGCCGTACCGACCAGATCTACGCCGCCTCGAAAGAGGCGGCGTTTTTTTGTGGAGGTGCTCGCGGAGCTGATGAGCCCGCAGGGCGAAATCCAAGCGCAGGCGCGCAACGACGGGTTAGACCGTCCTTAATCGTCCTGCGGCAATCCTTCCCCAGTTCGCGGCGCACGAAGTCTCCCAGAGGGGAGGAGGCGTGCGCCGCGGGAGCGGAGCGCCGGAGCTGATGAGCCCGCAGGGCGAAATCCAAGCGCAGGCGCGCAGCGACGGTTACGCTGCGGGCGTGCCGACGAGGACGACGGGACCCGTCGGCTGCGGAACGCCGCCGCGCGGCTCGATCGTGACGGCGAAGTTCTGCGCGGACGCGAGGCCCGGGAGGTTCTTGGACTCGAAGAGGGCGCGGCCGGAGGAGTCGGCGTCAAAAACCCCGGCGGCCACGGGCTTGCCTTCCGCGAAGACCCAGAGCTCGTATTGCTTGCCGGGAGGCAGCGGCGCGAGGTTGCCGGCGAGGATCACGCCGGTCTTCGCCTTCTCGCTCCAGAAGACCTTGGCGCGCGCGCCGGGCTGCGGGTCCTTGCCGCCGAGATAGAGGACCTTCACGTCGTCGCTCTCGAGCACGCGAACGCGGAGGTCGCGGCGCGCGGTCTCGGCCTGCGCGCGGGCGAGCTCGCCGGAGAGCTGTGCGGTCTGGCTGCGCAGCTCCTCGCGCTGCCGGCGCACGCGCGCGTCGTCCCAGAGGATGAACACGAAAAGGATCGCCGCGGCGGCCGCGAGCCACCAGGCGGTTCGCGGGACGGGCGCGGGCCTGACAGCGGGCGCCGCGGCCGGGCCGGGCAGGGAGGCGAGGATCCTCCCGCGCAGCTCCGGGCGAGGCCGGCGCGGCGGAGCCTCGACGGAGAGCGTGGTCGCCGCGAGGCGAAAGTCCGCGAGCAGCTCTTCGCAGACAGGGCAGCCCTCGTCCAGGTGTCTTGCGAAGTCGGGCGCTTCGCCGCCCAGCGGCATGCCGAGCGCCTGGAGCGCGGCGAGCTCTTCGAATCTCTCGTTATGCGCCATGGCCTTCACTCTTTCGATACGAGCGGACGCTCTCGCGGAGTTTCATCAGGCCGAGCCGCACCCGTGTCTTGACCGTGCCCAGAGGCGACGATGTCGCTTCCGCGATCTCCTGATGCGTCAGGCCCTCGAAGTACGCGAGCTCCAGCGCCCGCCGCTGATCCTGCGGAAGCTGGCCGATCGCCTCTCGGCACCGGGCCTCCCATTCTCTCGAGGCGGCGTCCGCTTCGACGTCTTCCCCAGACGCGGGGTCGAGCGCCGCGTTCTGTCCTCGACCGCCGGCGCGGACGGAGGGACGGCGCGATCGCAGCCGGTCAATCGCGCGGCTGCGCGTCGCAACGAGGAGCCAGGCCAGAACCGGGCCCCGGGAAGAGTCGAAGGTCGCCGCCGCCCTCCACACGTAGAGGAAGACCTCCTGCAGGATCTCCTCCGCTTCCCCGGTGTCCCCCAGGATCCTCTGCGCCAGACCCAGAAGTCGAGCGGAGTGCCGGTCGTAGAGAAGCGCCAGCGCATCAGTGTCGCGGCTCTCGATACGCGCCACCAAAGCGCGGTCCGTCTCCGGGCTCTCGGAACTCATCGGCGAACTGCGGGAACACATATCACGCGCTCCCGGAAGAAATCCAATTGGACGGCGCGCCCGTAGTGGCTTCAGGTGTGAAGGCTCAAGACCTCACAAGCCTGAAAGGAGGAGACCATGAAAGTTCCGTCCCACGCCCGGAGACGCGCCGCTCGGGCGCTCGCGCTCCTGGCAGCCCTGATCGCATGCATCCTTCCCGCGCCCGCGGCCGCCTCGAGTCACCGCGAAGCGCCCGGGATCGCCAGGTATCCGCTCTGGGACAACACCGACGTGTACGCCTTCCGGGATCCCATCGTGACCGACCAGCTCACGATCCTCTCCAACTGGATCCCGCTCGAGGACCCCTCGGGCTTTCCGAACTTCTTCCACTTCGATGAGAACGCCTGGTACCAGATCCACATCGACAACGACGGCGACGGCGTCGAGGACATCACGTACCGGTTCGTTTTCACCGAGAACGTCCGCAACGGGAACTCGTTCCTGAACTTCCTCGGGCCGGTCACGGCGTTGAACGACCCGAACATCAACGTCTACTACACCTACACGGTGGACAGGATCATCGGGTCGGCCGGCAACGACGTGCCCGCGTCCGCGATCACGAGAATCGGATCGGGGTTGCTCGAGATCCCCAACAACGCGGGGCCGTTCACGTTCCCCAACGGCTACAGCCAGGGATCCGGACTCATCGCCGGCGTCTACACCGTCGACGGAGCGACGAGGGTCTTCGCCGGACCGCGCAGCGACCAGTTCTTCGTGGACCTCGGCTGGCTGGGCGACCTGCTCAATTTCCGTCCCGGCGTCCTTCCGGGCAACAGGTCCGGCGGCGTCAACGGCGTCGCGGGCTTCAACACGCATTCGATCGGCCTGCAGATCCCCCTCGCGCAGGCGACGAAGAACGGCCTCTTCCCGTCCAACGTGGCCGACCCGAACTCGATCATCGGCGTGTGGGCCGACACCTGGGTCCCGATGAACCGCGTCTATCAGACCTCCGGCGCCAAGCCGGCCGTTTCGGGACCCTTCGTGCAGGTTTCGCGGCTGGGATTCCCTCTCATCAATGAGGTCGTCATTCCCTATGGGCTGAAGGACCACTGGAACGCGACTCTTCCGAAAGACGACGCGCAGTTCAAGCCTCTTTACCAGGACCCGGAGCTCGCGAAGATCATCAACGCGCGGTTCGGGGTCTCGATCCCTCCGACTCCGCGGGCCGACATGCTCGTGCTGGGCCAGGGTGTTCCGGGACTGACGAGCCGGCCCGGCGAGGTCTTCTCCGATGAGCTGCGGATCAACCTGGCCGTGCCGCCGACCGCGATCGCCCCGGTGGACAAGACCAACCGGATGGGCGTGCTCGGCGGGGACCTCGGCGGGTTCCCCAACGGCCGCCGGCCCTGGGACGACATCGTGGACATCGAGATCCAGGTGGTCGTGGGAGTCCTCATCCCGGCTTTCACCATCACGCCGAACAACCAGCTGGGCGACGGCGTGGACGGACCCGACAAGCCTTTCCTCGCCGCCTTCCCGTACCTGAGAAGCCCGAGCTCGAGCTACACGCATTCCCACGACAATGCCCCGCAGGTGCTCCACCCTTCCGCGACCCATCCCGCCGAGAAGTGAAGAGTCCTTAGTCCATAGTCCTTAGTCCATAGTCCTTCGTTCATAGTCCTTCGTCCTTGGTCCTCTCCCTGGTCGCGCGCGACCAGGGACTACGGACCAGGGACCAGGGACTTTCTGTCGAAACCCCATAGAATGAGCGAATCAATTCGGATGAGGAGATAGACGCATGCGCCATCGCCGGGATTTCTTTCGCTCGGCAGCCAGAACTGGACTCGCCCTGGGTCTCGCGGCGGCGGGACGGCCGCTCGTTGCCCTGCCCGAGACGGGGAAGAGTCCCGCCCCGGGAGACGATGTACTTCTTCTGAACACCGCGCTCGCTCTCGAGCATGAAGCCATCTGGGCCTACGGCCTCGCGGGCAAGAGCGGCCTCCTCTCGGCGAAAGCGAAGGAGGTCGGCCTCCTCTTCCAGGGAAGCCACGAGATTCACCGGGACCTCGTCGCCGACGCGGTCAAGCGAAAAGGCGGAACCCCCGTTGAGCCCAGGAAGGAATATGTCTTCAACGTGCCTCTCGCGAGCGAGAAGGACGTGCTGGAGCTGGCATTCAAGCTCGAGGTCGGCGCCGCCCGGGCCTACATCTCCGTCGTGGACCGTTTCCAGGACCGCGCGCTCTCTTCCTCCGCCGCGAAGATCCTGTCCGACGAGGTCCTCCACGCCACGGTGCTGAGGAGCGTCCTCGGACGCGACGTCGTTCCCACGTTCCGCCTCGTCGAGAATTAGAGCTCCGCCCAAGAGTTCCCGTCGCGCCCAAC
>Ga0153915_10004474_pt1 | contig 12869 bp, 8 predicted proteins | sample Opewatmetagenome_2_FD_107003 | JGI IMG/M metagenome (GOLD analysis project Ga0153915, IMG submission 107003) | Freshwater wetland microbial communities from Ohio, USA - Open water 3 Core 3 Depth 3 metaG | ecosystem: Environmental > Aquatic > Freshwater > Wetlands | place: USA: Ohio, Lake Erie... | reverse complement strand
CCACCCGGAATTACTGACTAAATTGCCCCGCGATATGGTTTTGCTGAACTGGGAGTATGAGCAGGATGGGAAGAACATAGGCAGGACAAAAGAGATAGCGGAGACAGGGCTTTCGATGATGGTGTGCCCGGGGACAAGCGGCTGGCTTACGCATGGGACACGACTGCCTAATTCGATGGGCAACGTAACTAACTTTGCGGCACAGGGGAGAAAATATCACGCGGAAGGATTGCTGAATACCGACTGGGGCGACAATGGTCATCGTAATTTCCTTGGAGCCAGCTTGCACAGTTTTGCGCACGGGGCCGCCAACGCGTGGAATGGCAGGGCGGTTAATAATGACAGATTTACAGATAATTTCTGTTATCAGGCGTTTGGGCAGCGGGACGGCCGGATGGCAAAAGCGATACGATTGCTGGGCAGCACATATATTACCTGCGGGAAAACTGTACCCAACAAGTCATTGCTGTTTCAATCCTTTTTTGAGCCGATGCTGAAGGATAAGACAATCGAATTAAGCCCAATTGATTCGATGAGTGAAAAAGGGTTGCGGCAGATAGCGGCAGGATTGTCTGATGATAGTATTTGGCCTGCGGATGTAAAACAGGTGGGGGATTTTGAACAATTGGCGTTAAGGGAATTGAAGCTGGCGGCTCGAATGGATTGGCTGGCGAGCAGAAGGGCTTTAATAGCGGAGGAATTGCGTTCCGGGCAAAATGTAAAAAGCTCGGAGTTACGAAAATTGAGCGGACAGATGCGGGATATTGGTAAAGATTTCAAAAAACTTTGGCTTGCGCGCAACAAGCTTTCCCGGCTGAATGATAATATGCGATTGTTTAATTGTGCTGAAGATGAACTGAAAAAAGGATTGTGATGGGGACAAGAAGCCATATAGTTGAGCTTTCTCGAAAGTCAAAGATGCGCGTCGCGGGTTTGATGTCAGGCACGTCTGCCGATGGCGTCGATGCAGCCATAATTGATATTGATGCTAACAAGATTAGTGTGCTGGCGTTCGATACATTTCCTTATTTGGCCGGGTTACGTCGTGATATTCTTCGGCTTTGCGGGGCTCAATCCGGCAGTGTGGCTGATGTTTGCCATTTTAATTTCGTGATTGGCGAGGTGTTTGCGGAATCGGTTATAAAGTTATGTAAGAAAAGCGGTATAGGACTTAGGACAATTGATTTGATTGGTTCGCACGGGCAGACGATTTATCACAATCCCAAAGGGACGCGTTTCGAAAAAAAAATTATCTGCTCGACGCTGCAAATAGGCGAGCCGTCGATAATTGCCCAGCGAACAGGTATTACAACGGTTGCGGATTTCAGGCCCCGTGATATGGCTGCCGGCGGGCAGGGTGCGCCTTTGGTGCCATTCGCGGATTATTTTCTGTTTCGTGATAAACGTCGCAATCGAGCGGTTCAAAATATCGGCGGCATTGCCAATGTGACATATCTGCCGGCTGGTTGCGGGGCGGGCGATATAATCGCTTTTGATACCGGCCCGGGTAATATGATAATAGACGCAATAGTTTCGATTATCAGCAGAGGCAGACAGGGGTTTGACCGGGGAGGTCGAATTGCAGCACGAGGCACAGTTGATAAAACCATTCTCAATTGTTTGTTGAAACATCCGTTTTTTAACCGGCGTCCTCCAAAATCCACAGGCAGAGAGGAATTTGGCAGCCGGTATTGCGATTTGCTGTATCGAAAGCTGGCGAAAAAATCGACACCTGCTGAAAATATTATCGCGACTGTAACCGCATTTACCGCTAATAGCATTGTTATGGCGTATCGAAAGTTCTTGCCCCGGATGCCTGATGAAGTAATATTGTGCGGCGGCGGTGCGCATAACAAAACACTGGTTAAAATGCTGCAGCGAGAGCTTGGTAAAAGTAAAATATTATTCAGCGACGATTATGGAATAAACGGTGATGCAAAAGAGGCGATTTCGTTTGCGATTCTGGCGTACGCGACCATAAAAGGTGTGGCGAGTAATGTCCCCAGCGCTACAGGGGCGAAACAGCAGGCGGTTTTAGGAAAGATAGTACCCGCATAATGAAAAAACACAGACCATTGCCGATAACGGAGCATAGCAACAAGAGAAGTAAAAATATCGACCGATTGTCAACGGAAAGAATAGTCACCCTTATAAATTCCGAAGATATGCTTGTATCGCCGGCCGTCGGCAAAGAGCGAAAAAAAATTGCGGCCGCAGTTGATATGATAGTGGAGCATTTCAGGAAAGGCGGGCGATTGTTTTACGTCGGCGCTGGGACAAGCGGCCGGCTGGGCGTTCTCGACGCGTCGGAATGTCCGCCTACTTTCGGCGTCAGTCCGAGGTTAGTGCAGGGAATGATCGCGGGCGGCAGACGCGCGCTGGTCAGGGCCGTGGAAGGAGCCGAAGATAACCCAAATGATGGCGCCAAGGCGGTAATTAAACGCGGGGTTTGCAACAGGGACGTGGTTGTCGGTATTGCTGCCTGCGGCCTGACGCCTTATGTGCGGGGCGCACTGAAACAGGCGATGAAGCTGAAGGCGGGAACGATTTTTATTACCTGCGCGCCGGAAGCCGTCAGTGACATTCCAGCACAAATTATCATAAATCCTGTCGTCGGTCCTGAGATTATTACCGGCTCAACGAGAATGAAGGCGGGAACCGCGACCAAGCTCGTACTAAATACTCTCACTACGGCAGCGATGATAAAAATGGGCAAGGTTTATGGAAACCTGATGGTTGACCTGGTCGCGACAAATAATAAACTGCGTGACAGGTCTGTGAGGATTGTTGTTGGGATGACGGGACTTTCTCGAACTAAAGCGGCTGAGCTGCTTGAAAAAGCGGAGAGAAAAGTCAAGGCCGCGATAGTAATGCACTTTCGTAAAATTAACCTGCGCCAGGCTGTTACCGTTCTCGACGAATGCGGACAGTCGCTGCGAAAAGCCATTAAGGAAGGCCAATGAGCGGTCTTATCGCTTTGCAACAGTTGGGGGCAATTGGTCGGGTTGATTTGACAGTGGTTGGCCTGGCAGTTATTCTCCTTTTCGTTATTTCCTATATCTTCGGGCGCGAAGAAAAAAATACGAAAGATTTTTTTGTCGGCGGGCGAAAGGTTCCTTCGATTGTGGCCTGCCTGTCTTTTGTCGCGACCGAAGTCAGCGCGCTGACTATTATCGGCGTACCGGCAACTGCCTACAGCGAGAACTGGCAATACCTGCAATTTTTTATTGGTTCAGCGACTGCGCGGGTTATGGTTGCATTTCTGTTTATTCCGGTGTTTTATAAATATGACTGCACGAGTATCTACGAATTTCTTAGACACCGTTTTGGTCCCGAGACACAGTATGCCGGCTCGATTTTCTTTTTTATTACGCGTCTGATAGCATCCGGCGTCAGGTTGTATGCGGCATGCCTGGGGGTGGGGATAATCCTGGGCTGGTCTTTGGCGCAAACACTTTTGGTGTTTACAATCGTAAGTATCATCTTCATTACTTTTGGCGGTATAAAAGCTGTTGTTTGGGCGGGTGCTTATCAGGCAACGATTTTCTTTTTGGCGGGTGGAGTGTTATTTATCTATCTTCTGCGCGAAATACAGGGTGGGCTGTCAACCGCATGGCAAATTGCCGGTGAAGCCGGCAGATTAAGCGTCTTTAAATTTGATTTTGACCTTAACAATCCCACGACTTTCTGGGCGGGCACCGCCAACGCGTTTTTCATAGGCCTGGCGGTATTCGGAACCGACCAGGAGCTGATGCAGCGATTGCTTACCGTGAAAACTCGCAAAGCAAGCCAGAAAACGATTATTTCAACCATATTGGTAGGCCTGCCGATTCTGTGCATATATCTGGGAATCGGCACTTTACTTTATGTTTTCTATCAGCAGAACCCGGGTGTTGCTCATCCCGAAAAAGCCAAAGAAGTTTTCTCTTATTTCATCGCGAATTCTCTCCCGGTCGGCTTAAAGGGGTTGATGCTTTCAGCAATCGTATTGGCCAGCATCGATTCGCCATTGAGCTCGCTTTCATCTTCTTTTGTAACTGATATATATCGACCCCTCATAAAAAAAACCGCGACGGAAAAACATTACCTCCTTGTTTCGCGGATAGGGATAGTGGCATTTGGCTTTATACTTGCGATTATCGCTTTTGCCTGCGAACCCGTGGAGAATATCCTCTGGTTTGCCTTTGAGATAATTTCCGTAACAGGCGGCGCTACGCTCGGCGTTTTTCTGCTTGGCGTATTGACAAAATGCAAGTCCAACTATGGTAATATAGCAGCGATGGTTATCAGTACGGCCTGTATGGCGGCTCTTTTGTTGCTGTCTCATGGAGGATATATTAAATTGGCCTGGAGCTGGCTGATAGTAGCGGGCACGATGATGACTTTTGTATTAGGATACCTGCTCAGCCGTCTTAAGACGGGATGGTTAATTTAAGTTAAGGGGTGTTCTATGATTATTCGGCATATCATTCAACCTGACTGCGAACGAGTGGTTAAGACATTCACGAAAACGCTTTGTCTTGCTTTTCTTTGCTTGGTTATGTTTAGTTCCCTGTGTTGCCAAAAACAATATGTTGATACCACAAGCCGGGGAAACGGTTTTCCTCTTGTAGAAAAAGGTATAGTCGCAGCTATATGCGTCGATTCCAATGACTGGCCAGGCGTAATTCGGGCTGTTAACGACCTCGCAGCGGATATTAATCGCGTTACAGGCAAATTGCCTGAAATAATAAACGATGGTAATAAATCATGTTCAGAAATTACCGTTATTATCGGCACGATCGGCAAGAGCAGGATTATTGATGAACTGATTAATGACGGCGAAATTGACGTAAGTCAAATTGTCGGAAAATGGGAATCATTTATTATCTATTCCGTTCCTAAGTCCGGGTGTGTGCCCATACTAATTATCGCCGGCAGCGACAAAAGGGGCACGATTTACGGCATATATGACCTTTCGGAGCAAATCGGCGTGTCGCCCTGGTATTGGTGGGCGGATGTGCCTGTGCAGCATAAAGACGCACTTTTTGTAAAGGCGGGAAGATATGTTCAGGGGCCGCCCGCGGTAAAATATCGCGGTATTTTCCTCAATGATGAGGGCTGGGCGCTCAGTCCCTGGGTCAAAGAAAAATATGGAAACTACAACAGTAAGTTTTACGCCAAAGTTTTTGAATTATTGCTTCGGCTAAAGGCAAACTATCTTTGGCCGGCGATGTGGAATAATGCCTTCAGCGAAGATGACCCGAATAATCCCCGTCTTGCCGACGAATACGGCATCGTGATGGGAAACTCTCATCAGGAGCCGATGCTTCGTGCGCAAAAGGAGTGGGACAGGCGATACAGCAAAAAGTGGAACTATTATACTGACGCCAATACCCTCCAAAAGTTCTGGCGCCAAGGCATCAGGCGCAACAGGAATTATGAAAGCATTATCTCCATCGGGCTTCGCGGGGCTGATGACACGCCGATGATTCCGGACGGCAACGTGGCTGAGAGTATGGCCTTGCTGGAAAAAATTGTGGATGTTCAGCGAAAGATAATAGCAGAGGAGATTAATCCCGATGCGTCCAAAGTGCCGCAGTTATGGTGCCCCTATAAGGAGGTTCAGGAATATTACGAAAAGGGCCTGCGTGTTCCCGACGACGTAACAATGCTGTGGTGTGACGACAACTGGGGCAATATCAGGCGTCTGCCGACCGTGGAGGAACGCAAAAGAAGCGGCGAGGCGGGCGTCTATTATCACTTCGATTTTCACGGCGGGCCGCGCTCATACGAATGGCTCAATACCACACAAATCATCAAGGTTTGGGAGCAGATGAACCTCGCGTATAATTACGGCGCCACGAGAATATGGATTGTCAACGTCGGGGACATCAAGCCGATGGAATTTCCCATCGAATTTTTTATGACCTTCGCCTGGGACCCGCAAAAATGGCCGAAGGAAAAAGTATCGGAATTTACCCGGCTGTGGGCCCAGCGTGAATTTGGCCCGCAATATGCCGACCAGATTGCTGATATCGTGTCCAAGTACACCAAATATAATGCCAGACGCAAGCCCGAACTTCTCGACCCCGGCACGTTCAGCATTGTCAATTATCGTGAGGCAGACACTGTAGTTGCTGATTTTAACGCAATTACAGCCAAGGCAGAGCGAATCTATGCTGCTTTACCTGATAATGCCAAAGATGCGTTTTTCCAGCTTGTTCTTTACCCGACCAAAGCAAGCGCAGTTGTTACGGAACTCTATGTTACAGCCGCCCAAAACCAGTTATATGCTTCTCAGGGACGTGCCGCGACTAATGCCCTTGCCGCAAAAGCCCGTGCCTTGTTTGAAGCCGATGCCGAGTTGTCACAGTATTACAACCGTAAAATGGCTAATGGCAAATGGAGCCATATGATGGACACGGTGCATATCGGTTATGCATCCTGGAATCCGCCGCCCAAAAACAATATGCCTAAAGTCGAGGAAATTAATGTTCCAGCCGAGCCGAATATGGGCGTTGCGGTTGAAGGTTTGATGTCCGCCTGGCCCGGTTCTTCGGATGAACCGGTTCTGCCGGGTTTTAGTGCATTTGGCGAGCGGCGTCGATATATTGATGTGTTCAATCGCGGACAAACACCGTTTAAATTCTCTGCCAAACCAAGCGTTGACTGGATTGTCCTTTCTTCAACGAAGGGAACCGTTGATAAAGAAACGCGCCTCTGGGTGAATATCGACTACAGCAAAGCGCCCGCAGGCGACGCTAACGGTTCCGTGAAGATTTCCGGCCCAGGCGCTAAAGAGGTAAACATCAAAATCAATTCATTTAATCCTGCCGAACCCAACAGGGATTCTTTAGAGGGCTTTGTTGAAGCCGACTGGTATGTTTCGATGGAAGCGGAGCATTACACGAAGAAAATCGATGCAGGCGAAGTTCGCTGGGAGAAAATAGAGGATTACGGTCGGACCGATTCCGCTATGACGATTTTCCCGGTTACAACTCAAAGCGTTACGCCGCCTCCGCTTGGGGATGCCTTACGGCAGAAGGATTCTCCTTGTCTCGAATATAAAATATTCTTGTTCCATTCCGGCAATATCGCAGTCGAGACGATTGTCGCTCCAACGTTAAATTTCGTCCCCGACAGGGACCTGCGTTACGCTGTATCGTTTGACGACCAGTCGCCGCAAGTCATAAGCATTGTGCCGAAGAATTATATCGTTGCGTACTCAAATGAGGACTGGCAGGAATCTGTAAGAAACAATGCCCGTATAGTCAAAAGCAATCACTTGCTGTCTGGTTCAGGTTATCATACGCTTAAGGTGTGGATGGTTGACCCGGGTGTTGTATTGGAGAAGATTATGGTTAATACAGGAAAAGTCAGGCCGAGTTATTTCGGCCCGCCCGAAAGTTATCGTAAATCTTTAGGCAACGAAAAAATCAAAGACCGCTAAGAATCATGAATCATATTGATGGCTCAGGCGCTTTCGCCACGGGAAATTATCGTAATCTGTTTGTAGAAGCCGGCCGCTCTCAAAAGGAAGTTACAGAGAAGGTCAATACTGCTTTTCAGCAGTTATTTTACGGTGACTCTCGTACGCAGGCAGTTTATTATCCCGTCGACAGCAATGCCAACGGGCTTCTGGCCTATATCTGGGACGTAGCCAATAACGATGTGCGTTCCGAAGGTATGTCCTACGGGATGATGATTGCCGTGCAATTAGACAAAAAAGCCGAGTTCGACGCATTGTGGAACTGGGCAAAAACATATATGTATCACGATTCACCAAATCACCCCTCTTATGGTTTCTTTTCCTGGTCGGTTAAGACCAACGGCGTGCCGAACGATGAGATGCCCGCGCCGGATGGTGAAGAGTATTTTGCGATGTCACTTTACTTCGCAGCAAACCGCTGGGGTAATGGGACGGGTATTTACAATTACAAGGCCGAGGCCGACCGGCTCCTGTCTGATATGAAAAATCGGGAAATAATTACAAACCAGACGGTAAACGGACTTCGAATAGTCGGCAATATCTTCGACGATGAACACAAAATGGTCCGGTTTTCACCCGTCATTGAAATCCGCGACCACACAGACCCTTCTTATCATTTACCGGCATTCTACGAGTTATGGGCACTATGGGGCCCTGAACAGGATAGGCAATTCTGGGCACAGGCCGCTGCCGTAAGCAGGGATTTCTTTTTGAAAACAACCAATCCCGTTACTGGGCTATCTCCCGAATATGCCAATTTCGATGGTTCGCCCTGGGTTGGCTCTCATAACAGCCAGGCGGTTCATTTCAGCGGTGATGCCTGGCGCACCGCGATGAACTGGTCGGTTGACTGGGCGTGGTGGGGCAAGGACGCACGCCAAAGACAGCTAAGCGACCGTCTGCAGGCGTTTTTTGAGTCAAAAGGACTATCAACTTACGGGAACCAGTTTACTCTTGACGGGAATCAGCTTGGCTCAGACCGCTCAGACGGATTGGTGGCGGCCAATGCCGTCGCTGGTCTTGCTGCTGCCAATCCACGGGCAAAACAATTTGTCGAAGTGTTGTGGAATACGTCTGTTCCAACGGGGCAGTACCGTTACTACGATGGGATGCTCTATATGCTCGCAACGCTTCATTGCAGCGGCGAATTTCGAATCTGGCATCCCAAATAAGCAACCTATACAGGGCATTTGGCTTTCTAAGCGATTTTTAAATGGGAGGATGCCTTTTTACCAGCCAGAACCTTGTTTTTTAATGGATTTCGCAGGTCATAGGTGCAATTTCCCCGCAAAACAAGGCTTTTTGAAAAAAAACAAAAAAGCTCTTGACTTATCCTTGCTTAAAGTGTATCTTGTAAGTAAACGCTTACTTGGCGTTATGGTGCAAGGTTTTATAGGTCTTTATATGCCTTCCGACGGAGGAGGGCACGCAAAGTTGATATGAGGATAACGCTGAATTCTTGACTGATATAATGCGCCCGAATGCTGTCAGAGTTTGGACGCGTATATATATAGAGAGAGATGTAACGAGTTATTTTTTTCACGTTGAACAGGCGCAAGGTTACATAAGAGTGAAAGTCAAACTTAGTGCGTGTTTAATGTTGTTCGATGCAAGCGCTGCGTAGAGGTGATCACCGTGCTTGTTGAGAACAGGAAAAAAATGGTTTTAAGCCAAAGAGAATGAAGAGAGTAATTTAAACATTTACGAAGAAGGAGGAGTAGAATATGAGTAAAATATTGCTTACTATTTGCGTTTCTTTGCTTTTGGTTTCCACAACGTACGCCGGTGTTATAGGCAACTGGGAAAATACCACTGGCGATGGTTGGGGCGGCTGGATAAGCAGCTCAGTAGTAACCGCAACACTTCCCAGCACTTTGAGCAACAGTGCCACCTATGCTCAGAGTACGATTGGCGCCACTCTTGGAAGCTATAGTCTGGCATTGACTGAGACGGGTTGGATGCAGAGTCTTGCTATAAGCTTGAACTCAACCCAAACAGCCGATCTTAAAGCCAACACCACGTTTTCAATCGATGTGACGGTTGCAGCGAGTGATGGCGTTTATACGTCCGGTTACGCTCAGGTTTATTCCGTTACTCTGAATGCCGGTGGTTTGGGCTGGCAGACCATATCCACGAGCAGTCCGGTGCTCAATTATTATTTCTGGAGCACCGCCGGTCAGCGGACAACGACACTAACAATAGATTACAGCGCCTATGCGAGTTTGATAACATCTACATGGAGCCAGATTATTATTACTACTAACACAAGCGACGGGCAGACGCTGTATTTTGACAATGCCCAGTTTACGCCTGAGCCGGCAACAATGGCCTTGCTCGGACTTGGCGGTCTTGCTCTGATTCGCAGGAAACACTAATTATTTGCACTGAGTATTGGTTTTAGAATGACAAACGCCCTCGTGATTCCGGCATAAGTCGGAAATACGAGGGCGTTTTTATTTTGCGCCGTATTGCGGTTGCGTTGGTATGAGCGCTCGACGTGAAGCGGGACTTTTCGCAGGTACTGGTCGCGTGAGGAATTGCCGGCCATAACGTTGCCGCAAGGCTTACTTCATTAAAGCAGTTATGAACGAATTCAATTGCTGAGAGTCAATTGTTGCAGAAGCCGTTCGCTGTTGAATTTCTTTAATAAACTGCATTACTATTTGTGTTAATATTGCGCCCGGCCTGGGATAAGCGGCCACGATATAATGGGGTCCGGCAGTTGATTCCCCCGCCTCTTTTTCCATCTCGGCCCTGAGGTTGTCCGGCGTTATTAAGGAATTGGCGTACTGGAAGACGACCTTATCCATTGCCTTATATACCTGCTTGCTTTCTTTGACCATTCCATAATAATCAAGAAGCTGTGCAAAAACATAATTGGATGTTGTATAGACGTCCTGACCCTGTTCTGATTCTACTTTACCTGCGTCCTTTGTCCGGCACATGGCCCAGCCCATCGTGGTCTTGTTATTGTCGTAAATCGTCCTGAGGATTTGTTTGGCTCTCTCGGCGGGAATAAACGGCTTTTCTCCTATCGCAATCAAATACCACATGGCATCAAGCTGATTGGTCCAGACGTCGGTGTTTGTTTTTCCCGTCACCGGGTCGTAGCAGGTAATGTAATACTGCATCCTGCGGCCTTTTTTATTTTTCGTGTCTCGCCACAATTTTTCCAGGACAGCGTCGGCCTTTTCAAAACACGCCTCGTAATATTTTTTGGCTTGATTATCTTTCATCATCTCTGCCATTCGCATCATTGCCTGGCAGCCGGCGAGGAACGTAGTAGTATCATAAGCATCTGCGCCGAAAAGGACCAGATTATCAAAGGTATTCTTAACTTCTTCCGGATTGCCTTCGGGGACGCCGTCTTTATCAATATCAAGCTCCATCAGATGCTCGAACCCGAATTTAAGCGTCTCCCAGTTTTTCTTCAGGAAGTCGGTATCGCCGAAGAACTTTACGTTGCGCAGCACCCTTAAGACCAGTTTTGGGAAAAGGTCAACCCAGTAGTTATTGTTGTACCACGCGTAATCGCTTACATTTCGAAGGGCGTGTCCTTTCGGCATAGCGCCCACGTCGTGTGCGACGCTTCCTTTAACCTTAAAGGCGTCTCTTATCTGGACGAGCGACACGTTCTCGTATTCTTCCGGATGGTCTTCAAAATGCATTCTCGCTTCAACAAAAGAGGCGTGGTAATGATAGTAACGCTTTGTGGGGTCCTCCGCCTGAATCGAGTCAATGAACCGCTGGCAAAGCTCCTGTTCTATGTTTGGAAACAGTATCATCAGCACCATCGAATACCAGTCCACGTCAGACGGGTCGATATAGGCATAGTCAAAACATTCGAGGAACCTTGCCCTGTCGTTGCCTTTCTCGTCTTCGACCCAGACGGCGGCGTTTGACAATGGGAAACTGAATTCATTAAGAATCAATCTGGTCAGCATTAACGCGCCGGCCCTGTCATTTTTATAGGAAGGACTATTCTGTATCTGTTCGAATATTCTGCTTTGGATTGTTTCGGTTCGGCTCAGCCATTTAGGATAATTATCGAGCGCAAGTTTTGCCATATCGACGGCTCTTGTGTCTTTGTTCTTGAAACTTTTAACGTATTTACGTTCAAATAGTTTCCCGTCGATAAACCTCTGCTGCGGGAAGTCCAACGCAATGGCAAACGGAATCGTTATTGTTTCCTTCGGCTTTAACGTGAAAGTAACGCTGATAGCTGCTCCATAATCCTGGTTGAGGATAGGCGTTCTCTTTTCGTAAAAACTGCCGTCGCCATTCAGCAATAAATCCTGTTTGAGCCGGTTTAAGCAGAAAGATGGGTGCGTATCTATCTTAACGCCTGCCATTTCAGGCACAGCGATAACCATTCTGTCTTCACATTCAGTGCTTGCCATCACCACGCCTCTTATGCCGGCCAAACTGAAATCCTTGTGAACCTGATTTTTTATCGGCGTTGAGCATACATAAACAGTGTCCTGGTCCGTCGGCTTTAATTCCTTTTCCTGGAGATTTACCAGCGACGGCCTCGGTATGACCAAAGTAATCTGCCGCTCTTTTTTCGAAGTATTCTCAACCTCGTATTCCTCTACGCCAACGGGCATCAGGGCCTGCGCGTTTCTGGCCAGGAATGGGGAAATCATTTTTCTCGTAACTTTGACGTTTTCTAATTTATAACCCAATTCTGCCAGCGGTGTGGCGAGAGAAATTGAAGTTTGCTTTTCAAGTATTGCGGGATGGTAATAATTTTTCAAGGCAGGCACATCATCAGGCCCTTCCGCTGTTGTCGGATTTTTTGCAGTGAGCATAACAGGCTTTTCGTTATCGATGCCGATAAACGGTGCTGAGGCGAATTGAATCGCGTTTTGATTTAATAAAATCAGCCGGCCGGCATTATTAAGCCGGTTGTATAAACCATCGGGAGATATGCCTATTGAGCAGGTAGGGGCCCCCTGAAGAAAAATAGTATGGGGGAATTGCAGGGTTTTTGACATTCCCTGAAAATGGACCGTCATTTTATTCTTGACATAAATCTCGGAAATTTGCGACCCTGATATTGTAAAAACGTCGCTAATTTTCAAGCTGCTTGCCTTTGACATTAAATATTTCCTCAGTTTCAGACATAATCATTTGTTTTAAGAGCTTTTCCTGATGCTGAACGCAAGAGGATGAGCCGACAGAATACAAGAGCGCACCTTGTATCATATGGTGCGCTCTTGTGTCCCGTGAACCTTTTTATTTATACATCTCGTCGAATGACCGCTGAGCGGAAACAACCGCGGCCCGCATCATATCCTCGGCCTTGGCGGTCTCGCGTTTGGCAAGGACGTTCATCAGGGCCTTGGTATCCAGCTGGCTGGCCGCCTTTTCGCAGGCCTCCCAGCTTAATACGCTT
>Ga0153915_10004473_pt1 | contig 12870 bp, 10 predicted proteins | sample Opewatmetagenome_2_FD_107003 | JGI IMG/M metagenome (GOLD analysis project Ga0153915, IMG submission 107003) | Freshwater wetland microbial communities from Ohio, USA - Open water 3 Core 3 Depth 3 metaG | ecosystem: Environmental > Aquatic > Freshwater > Wetlands | place: USA: Ohio, Lake Erie... | reverse complement strand
TTCGGCGAGGGCGGATGGATCACGGTCCTCATCACGGGCTCCCTCGTGGCCGTCTGCGTCGCGGTGAAGCGGTTCTATTTCCGCACCCGCCGCCGCCTGGCGCACCTGGACCACCTGATGTCCGCCGCGGCCGGAGTCGGGGCGGCGCGGGACGGGACGGCCGGGAAACGGCCCGCCCGCCCGCGCGGGGACAGGACGGCCGTCCTCCTGGTAAGCGGGTTCAACGGCACGGGACTGCACACCCTGTTCAACATCCGGCGCGTGTTCGGCGACGTGTTCGGGGAATACGTCTTCATGAGCGCCGGCATCGTGGATACGGACCGGTTCAAGGGCGTGGAGGAGCTTTCGCGCCTGGAGACGAGCGTGCGGGAGGGGGTGGAGCGCTACGTGACCTACCTGCGGGCGGAGGGCTACAGCGCCGAGGGGGTGTCCGCCATGGGCACCGACGTGGCCGACGAGATCGTCGGGATGGCCCGGGAGATCTCCCGCAGGAAACCCCATTGCGTGTTCTTCGGCGGCCAGATCGTCTTCCCGGACGAGAGCCTCCTGGGGCGGATGCTGTACAACCACACGGCCTTCGCCGTGCAGAGGCGCCTGCACAACGAGGGCATCCCGTTCCTCATCATGCCCGTGCGGGTGCGGTAGCGCCTATTCGTTCCCGCGCGAGGTGATGAACAGCACCAACAGGAGGATGGCTCCGTAGATCATGCGGCGCACGGGCTCCGAGATGCTGAGGATGGTCAGGAGGCCCGTGAGCACGGTGAGTGTGACCACGGCGGAGGCGGTGCCGAAGTAGCCGCCTACCCCGCCCCGGAACAGGGTGCCGCCCATGATGACGGCGGCCATGGACGTCATCTTATAGTCGTCCCCGAGGTCCAGCGTGCCGGTGCCGATGTAGCCGCAGACCACGAATCCGGCGATGGTCGCCATGAGGGACGAGAGCACGTAGACGGTGATGATCAGGCCGTCCGCGCGGACTCCCGCCATCTCCGCGACGCGCTTGTTGGCCCCCACCGCGTAGATCTTCCGGCCGAACGTCGTCCTGTGCAGGACGACGGCCACCACGACGGCGGCCGCGACCCACAGGATGATCGAGATCGGCAGGAAGTTGAACAGGCGCCCCGTTCCGATGTACTTCAGCAGCGGGGAGGCGGTGCCCTTGGTGGCCCCCCCGGTGAAGACCATGGTGAGGCCGTCCAGCATCATTCCCATGCCCAGCGTCATGACGAACGGGTTGATCCCCAGCTTGGTGATCCCGATGCCGTTGAGCAGGCCGAAGGCGGCCATCAACGCGGCGACCTTGAGGAAGGCGGGCAGCAGGTTGGCGTCCTGGCCAAGGATGAAGGTGGAGCCGATCATGCCGGAAAAGACGGTGACCGCCTGCACGGACAGGTCCACGTTCCCCGTGAGCACGGCCAGGGTCTGCCCGATGGCGATGAACCCGAACGGGACCGCCTGCCGCAGGAGGCGCAGCAGGTTCTGGGGCTGCACGAATCCCGGGCTGATGATGCCGCAGACAAGCAGGATACACGCCGTGGCGGCCCACAGCCACAGCGTCATGACGTTCGCTCTGCTCAAGATCCCTCTGCGACGCATCAGGAGCCCCTCGATTCCTGGTATTTCTTCTTCACGGCGCCCGCCGCCACGGCGAAGACCAGCAGGAGGCCGCGCAGCACGTACTGGAAGAAAGTGGACACGCCGAGGTGATTGAAGACGTTTCCGAGGATGACGATGAGGAAGGCGCCGCCGATGGTCCCCACCACGCTGCCGACGCCCGTGGAGAACAGGGTCCCGCCCGCCACGGCCGCGGTCATCGAATCCAGGCTGAAGTTGGCCCCCGCCGTGGGGTCCCCGGTGCCCATCCGGCCGGCAAGGAACAACCCCGTGACGGCGGCGAGGAATCCCGTGATCCCGTGCGTGATGATGCGGATCCGGTCCGCCTTGATGCCCGCACGGAACGCCGTCTCCTTGTCCGCGCCGATGGCGCGCAGATGCAGGCCGAAGCGGGTCCTGTAGATCACGTACCAGGAGACGGCGGCGATCGCCACCGTGGCGAACACGGCGGTCTGTATGGGCCCGACCTTCCCGGTCACGGCCTGGATGAAGGCCTTGGGGATGACCTTGGAATAATCGGGGAAAGGCATGAGGAAGAGCGCGAAACCGAGGAGGGAGAAATTGATGGCCAGTGTCAGGACCATGGGCTCCACGCGGATCCGGGTGACCAGGAAGCCGGAAAGCAGGCCGAGCACGGTACCGAAGGCCAGGAGCAGCGCGCAGGAAAGCAGGATGGAACCCGTGTTGTTCCTCATGATCAGGGGCAGGGCGCATTCCACGATGCTGATGATCCCGCCCACGCTCAGGTCCACGTCGCCCGCCAGGATCACGAAGGTCTGGGCCAGGCCGGCCAGGGCGAACGCCACGGTCTGGATGAGCAGGTTCTGGAGGTTGTTGGGCGCTCGGAAACTCGGTGCCACCGTCCAGGCCACGCACCAGGTGATCAGGAGGATCACGTAGATGGGGAACCCCGGGTGGTTGAGGGCACGGCGGCGGAGGACGCCCGCCGAAGGAAGGGACGGACCGCGCGCCGTCATGACAACCCCCACTGCGCCTTCATCATCGTCTCCCTCGTGGCCTCCGTGCCCTGGAATTCCTTCACGATCGACCCCTCGAACATCACCAGGATCCTGTCGCAGACCCGCAGGAGTTCCCCCATGTCCGTGCTCATCATGAGCACCCCCGCCCCCTGGTCGGTCACCCGCCTCATGATCTGGTAGATCTCCTCCTTGGCGCCCACGTCCACGCCGCGGGTCGGTTCCGCGAAGAGGTACACCTTGGGTTCCACCGCGATCCACTTGGCCACGACCACCTTCTGCTGGTTGCCGCCGGAAAGGTTGTTGGCCTTGTGCCGGGCCACCGGAGGATTGACGTTCAAGGCTTCGATGAGGCTGCGCACCTTCTCCCGCTCCCGCTCGAGGCGGATGAAACCGAGCCGCTGGCGCCTCTTCAATGTCGGAAGGGCGATGTTCTGCGTGAGGTCGAGGACCAGTCCCAGCCCTTCCGACTTCCTCTCCTCGGGAACGAAGATGATGCCCGCGCGGATGGCGTCGCGCGGGGAACGCAGGCGGACGGGCGTCCCGTCGACCAGGACCTGACCCGTCGTCGTGCGCAGGACCCCGAAGAGGCCGCGCAGCAGTTCCCGCTGGCCCTGCCCTTCCAGGCCGATGAGCCCGACGATCTCCCCGGCGGCCACGCGGAGGCTGATGTCGTGGAACTTCGTCTTGGCGGAAAGGCCGCGCACCTCGAGGACGTCGCGCCGGTCCGCGGGCGGCTGTCCGACGGGGATCCGGGTGCCGAGGATGGCCTTGCCAGTCATCATCTGCACCACGCCGGCCATGTCCAACTCCGCGACGGGACGCGTGCCCACCACGCTTCCGTCGCGGAGGACCGTGATCGTGTCGCAGACCTGGAAGACCTCCTCCAGCCTGTGGGAGATGAAGATGACCCCGTGGCCGGCGGCGGAAAGGCCGCGCATGATCTCGATGAGCTTCTGGACCTCGTTGTTGTTCAGCGCGGCCGTGGGCTCGTCCATCACGAGGATCTTCGACTCCTGCGAGAGGGCCTTGGCGATCTCCACCATCTGCTTCTGCGCCAGGGACAGCCGCTTGACCGGGGTGTCGGGATCCACGTTCACGCCGACCCGGTCCAGCAGCTCCTTGGCCCGGGCGCGTCCCGTCCTGCGGTCGATGGAGCCCAGCGCGCCCGCCGGTTCGTGGCCGAGGAAGATGTTCTGCGCCACGGAAAGCACGGGAATGAGGTTCAGTTCCTGGTGGATCACGGAGATCCCCAGGCGGCTCGCCTCGTCCGGATGGGTGGCCTTCATCGGCTTCCCGCCCAGCTCGATGATCCCGGAGGTCGGCTGGTAGACCCCGCAGAGAATCTTGATGAGCGTGGATTTCCCCGCGCCGTTCTCGCCGATCAGCGCATGGATCGAGCCGAGGGAAGTCTGGAAATCGACGTGATCCAGAGCCTTGACCCCGGGAAACTCCTTGCTGATTCCCCGCATCGAAAGGAACGGCTGTTCCGCCACCACTTCACTCCATCGGGATGAAACGGGGGCCCCGGCCCATGTCGGGCCGGGGCCCCGCGAAACCGGGAGAAAACGCCGGGGTTACTTCTTTCCCCAGAGCTTGATTTTCATGTCCTCGGGCAGGAAGGTCGAGTTGATGTAATCGTCGGACAGGTCGGTCCGCACCACGCTGTTGAGTTCCGCCAGGGAGCAGGTCCAGAGCTTCATCTTCTCGATGTGGTTGACCGGTTCGCCGTGGAGCAGCTTCATGCCCAGCGCGAGGGCCGCGGCCGAGTCGCCGGGGGGGTCCTGGATGGCGAAGCTCTTGAAGGCCACGCCCTTGTCGACCCACTGTTTCCAGAGCTTGAAGTGGCCGTTGGAACCGGTGCCCACGACGACGATGTTCGGCTTGTTGGCCTCGTAGACCGCCTGCAGGGCGCCGTAGCCGGAAGGGCCGCCGTCCGCGTAGATGGCGTTCAGGTCGGGGTTGGCGGACAGGAAGTTCTCCGCGGCGCGCTTGGCCTGGTCATAGGCGGAGTTGGTCCACACCTGGCCGACCACGGAGATGCCGGGGTTCGCCTTGAAGACGGCGAGGGCCGACTCGTAGCGCATCTGGCCCGGGGTGGTGCCCGCGATGCCCGTGAGCATGGCCACCTTGCCCTTGCCGCCAAGTTCCTTGACTATGAACTTGGCCAGTTCGGATCCGATCTCGTTCTGGTCCGCGATGTTCTTCACCGTCACGGCCGGGCTGTCGACGACGCTGTCGAAGCTGACGACGGGAATCCCCGCGGCGACCGCCTTTTCCACCGCAGGAATGAGGGCGGTGGGCTGCGCGGTGATGACGATCAGGTCGACCTTCTTGGTGATCAGGTCCTCCATGTCCGCGATCTGCTTGGCCACCTGGTTGTTCGCGTCGGTGACGATCACGTCCTTCACGTCGGCGTACTTGGAGGCCGCGTACTTGAACTCCTCCACCATCACGACGCGCCAGGAATTGACCACGGAGATGTTGCAGAGCGCGACCGTGTAGGGTCCGGCCTTTTTCCATTTCTTGGCGTCGACGACGTAGTTGGCCTCACCCGCGGTCGCGGGCTTCGCGGCGGTATCCGCCGGCTTCACTGTGGTGTCCGCCGGTTTCGCGGTGTCCGCCGGCTTGGGGGCGGGTGCGGTCTCCTTGCCACCTCCCGCGAACAGGGGAAGCGCGCCGACCAGCGCAAAGGAAACAAGGATGGCGATCAGGGCTCTCTTCATGACGACTCCTTTCATTTTCTATGCACATTCTATGCACATCACCTCGCGGATCACGCGAAGCATTGGCCATACTACCTCCGAGTACCGGTTGAAGTCAACTTTTTTCGCGCCCCGCAAAGGCCGCCGCGGGATCCGCCCTTCCCCATCGCCGGCATCCTTTGTTATTCTCGTCTCCATGCCCGAAACGAGAACCGCGGAGGTACGGAGGCTCCTGGCCGAAGGCCTCGTCATTCCGGCCCATCCCCTCGCCCTCACGGAGGAACGCCGCCTGGACGAGAGAAGGCAGCGCGCCCTGACCCGCTATTACCTCGCCTCGGGCGCCGGAGGCCTCGCCGTGGGGGTCCACACCACCCAGTTCGCCGTCCGCGATCCGGCCCACGGGCTCTACGAGCCCCTGTTGCGCATCGCCGCCGAGGAGGCGGCCGCCTTCGAGAAGCGCGGCGGCAGGCGCGTCGTGAGGATTGCCGGCGTCATCGGGGCCACGAAACAGGCGGTGCGGGAAGCCGAGACGGCCCGCCGCGCGGGCTACGACGCGGTCCTCCTCGGCTTGGGCGCGATGCGGGGGCGGTCCATCGGGGAGATGCTGGACCATTGCCGGGAAGTGGGCAGGGCCCTTCCGTTGTTCGGCTTCTACCTCCAGACCGCGGCGGGCGGGATCCGGCTTCCCGCGGAGTTCTGGCGCGGCTTTTTCTGCATCGAGGACGTGGCGGCCGTCAAGGTGGCGCCCTTCGACAGGTACGCCACGCTGGAGGTGGTCCGCAGCCTGGCCGAGTCGGGACGCGCGGAGGAGATCCCCCTGTACACGGGAAACGACGATTCCATCGTGCAGGACCTCGTCACGCCGTTCCGGTTCCCCGTCGACGGCAGGCGGGTGGAGGTGCGCTTCCGCGGCGGGCTCCTCGGGCATTGGGCCGTCTGGACGAAGACCGCCGTGCGGCTGTTGGAACGGATCAAGGAAACCGTGCGCGCCGGCGGCGCCCTGCCCGCGGACATGTTGTCGCTGGCGGCGGAGGTCACGGACTGCAATGCGGCCTTCTTCGACGCGGCCCACGGCTACGCGGGATGCATCGCGGGGATCCACGAGGTCCTCAGGCGCCAGGGGCTGCTCCGCGGCCGCTGGTGCCTGGATCCCAAGGAGGACCTTTCCCGCGGACAGTCGGAGGAGATCGACAGGGTGATCCGGTCCTATCCCCACCTGGCCGACGATTCCTTCGTCGCGGAACACCTGTCCTCCTGGCTGGCCCCGTGAAGGCGCTGCTCGATCCCTCGGTCCTCATCCTCGCCGTCGTGCTCCTCCTGATCGCGGTCCGGCAGGTGGGCCGCTTTCGCCTCTCCATCTGGATGATCATGCTGGCGGGCGCCGTCGCGGCGCTTGCCTCGGGCCAGATCGCGCCGATGGAGGCGCTGCGGGCGGTCGACCTGGACGTGATGCTGTTCCTCTTCGGCATGTTCGTGCTGGGCCGCGCGATGGAGGAGAGCGGCTACCTTCTCACCCTTTCGCACCGCCTGTTCGAGAGGGCCGGGAACACCTCGACCCTGGTGCTCCTGATCCTGTTCGGCATGGGCCTCCTCTCCGCAGTCCTCATGAACGACACCCTCGCCGTGATCGGAACGCCGCTGGTGCTCTACTTCGCATCCAAGCACGGGATCTCCCCGACCATTCTCCTGCTCGCCCTGGCGTTCGCCGTGACCACGGGAAGCGTGATGAGCCCCATCGGCAACCCGCAGAACCTGCTCATCGCGCTGCACGCGCAAATGGCCAACCCCATCGTCACCTTCCTCCTCTACCTGGGCGTGCCGAGCCTCGTGAACCTGTTCCTCGCCTTCCTGGCCCTGCGCCTGCTGTACCCGAAGGAGTTCCACGCCCAGCCCCTGATCCACGAGGAGGAGCCCCTGAAGGATCCGGGGCTTGCGTGCCTCTGCCGGGTATCCCTCTGGATCGTGATCGCCTGCATCGCGGCCAAGGCGCTCATCGTGACCCTCGGCCTGCCCTTCGATTTCCGCCTGACCTACATCGCCCTGGCCGCCGCCGTCCCCATCCTGCTGCTGAGCCCGAACCGCCTGCGGATCCTCAGGCGGATGGACTGGCCGACCCTGGTCTTCTTCGCCTCCATGTTCGTGCTCATGCGGGCCGTCTGGAACTCCGGCGCCATCCAGTCGGTCCTGGGCGGGAGGACGTTCGCCTCCGTGCCGTCCATCCTCTGCCTGAGCGTGCTTCTCAGCCAGCTGGTCTCCAATGTCCCGTTCACGGCGCTTTTCCTTCCCCTCCTGGCGCCCTCCGGAGCCTCGAGCGCCACGGTCATGGCGCTGGCCGCGGGCAGCACGATCGCCGGGAACCTCCTGCTCCTGGGGGCGGCCAGCAACATCATCATCGTGCAGGCCGCCGAGGAGCGGGGAAGCACCCTGGGGTTCCTCGATTTCGCCAGGGCGGGCATCCCCCTCACCGTCTGCCAGGTCCTCGTCTACTGGGGCTGGCTCTCGCTGCTGGGATAGAAACGGGCGCGGGGATGCGCTATCCTCGCGGCCATGGAGAACGGTCGATTCCCTCCCGATTTCACCTGGGGCGCGTCCACCGCCTCGTACCAGATCGAGGGCTTCCCCCTGGAGGACGGCGCCTGCCCGTCCAACTGGCACGCCTTCACGCACAGGATCGGCAGGATCGTGGACAGCACGAGCGGGGACCTCGCCTGCGACCACTACCACCGCTACCGGGAGGACGTGGCGATCTTGAAGGAACTGGGGGTGAAGGCGTACCGGTTCTCCGTGGCCTGGCCCCGGATCTTCCCGCAGCCGGGGCGCCTGAACCCGAAAGGCCTCTCCTTCTACAAACGGCTGGTCGACGAGCTGCTGCGCGCGGGCGTCGAGCCCTGGATCACCGTCTTCCATTGGGACATGCCGGACTGGCTGGAACGGACGGGCGGTTTCACGAACCGGGAATCCGTGGACCGTCTCGTGGACTACGGAACGGCCCTGTTCCAGGCCCTGGGAGACCGCGTGAAAAGCTGGATCACGGTGAACGAGCCCATGGTCTACGCCACGATGGGCTACGTGATGGGGGATTTCCCTCCGGGGCGCAGGAACGACCTGCGGGGCATGTACCGCTCCTCGCACCACCTGCTCCTGGCCCACGCGCGCCTCGTGGAGGCGTTCCCGTCCCTGGTGCGGGGCGGCCGCGTCGGGATCGCCCAGCATCAGATCCGCATCCTGCCGCGCGATCCGGGCAGGCCCGGGGACCGGGCCGCCGCGCGGACCATGGACGAGGCGATCAACAGGTTCTACATGGATCCCCTCGTGCACGGCGCGTATCCCGCGGGGCTGATGCGCCGGATGGCGCGCTTCCTTCCCAGGGGCTGGGAGCGCGACCTTCCGTCCATGAAGCGCCTGGGGGACTACGTGGGACTGAACTACTACACCCGCAGGATCTTCTCGCGCTCCGTGCTGCAGCCCTATACGCGGGCCAGGGAGTACCAGGATTCCGCGGCGGCCAAGAGCGCCATGTGGGACATCTGGCCCCAGGGCATCTACGACCTCCTGATGCGCATGAAGACGGAATACGGCAATCCGCCCTGCTACGTCACGGAGAACGGCTTTCCCCTCGTGGAACGGGAAGGCCGGGATCCGCTGGAGGACCCCGAACGGATCGGATACCTCAGGGCCCACATCGCCAAGGTCGGCGAGGCCATGCGCGACGGGGCGGACTGCCGCGGCTATTTCGTCTGGTCCCTGCTGGACAACTTCGAGTGGAATCTCGGCCTCACGATGCGCTTCGGCCTGATCCGCACGGATTTCATCACGATGGAACGCGCCTGGAAGCGCAGCGCGCGCTGGTACGGCGGCCTCATCGCGCGGGGCGGCATGGCAATGGAGGAAGAGCGCGCCTGAAGAGGATTTTTCCGGATCTCCATTGACACGATTTTCTCCGATCCGTTACTGTAGCCTACATGGCGCTCTCCGTATGCGAATGAAGAAAGGAATCCTCCATGAGTAAGGAAGCCGCTCCCGCCGCGGCGGAAACGACAGGGAAGAGGAAGGCCGCCACTCCCCGCCGCGCGGGAAAGACCGTGCGCCTTCCCGTCGTCAAGGACGAGGAAAAGGCCTGGGTGGTGACGGCCAACATGGGACTCGGCCACCAGCGGGCCGCCTGGCCCCTTCGGATCCTGGCCAACCACGGGGTCGTCACCCTCGGCAAGGACGACAACACCACGCCGTCGGAGGTGAAGCTCTGGCAGCGCATGAGGAGCAGCTACGAGTTCCTCTCCCGCACCAAAAGCTGGCCCCTCATCGGCAACGCGGTGTTCGGCATCCTGGACAAGATCCAGAACATACCCCGTTTCTATCCCATCCGGGACATGTCCGGTCCCAACTATCAGGTCGGATGGCTGAAGGGCTTCATCGAAAAAGGCTTGTGCTCCGGCGTGCTCAAGCAGATGAAGCAGGAACCCATGCCGATGGTCACCACGTTCTACGCGCCCGCCATCGCGGCGGACATGGCGGGATTCTCCCGCGTCTACTGCGTGATCTGCGACGCGGAGGTCAACAGGATCTGGGTGGCGGAAAAGCCCCTGGAGAGCAAGCTGCAGTACTTCGCCCCCTGCGGGAGGACCGTCCGGCGCCTGAAGCAGTACGGCGTGCCCGACGAGCGCATCTTCCTCACCGGCTTCCCCATGCCGCTGGAGCTGTTGGGCAACAGGAACCTCGACGTGCTGCGCTCCGACATGGCGCAGCGCCTCCACAACCTGGATCCGAAGAACCGCTTCTGGCCCCTGCACGGGAGGAACGTCTCCCACTTCCTCGGCGAGGCGAACCTGAAGAACCGCAGGCCCGGGCCGATCACCATCACCTTCGGCATCGGCGGGGCGGGCGCCCAGGGCGACATCGCCTATGAGATCGCCAGGAGCCTCCGGGACAAGATCATCAAGGGGGAGGTCCGCTACAACATCCTCGGCGGCACGCGGCCGGAAGTGGCCGAGTTCATCGAGGAGATGCGCGCGGATCTCAAGTGCCCGGACATCCGGCCCGTCTGCGGCAAGAGCCTGGCGGAATACTTCCAGGGCTTCACCGAGGTGATGCACACGACCGACCTGCTCTGGACCAAGCCCAGCGAGCTTTCCTTCTACGCGGGCCTCGGCATCCCCATCATCCTGGCCCCGGTCATCGGCTCCCAGGAGGTCTACAACCAGAGCTGGCTCCTGGAGATCCAGGCCGGCGTGCCGCAGGGGGATCCCAAGTACACGGACCAATGGCTCTACGACCTCCTGAACGCCGGACGCCTGGCCGACGCCGCGTGGGACGGCTTCCTGAAGGCGCGCAAGTACGGGACCTACAAGATCATGGAGATCCTGGCCAGCGGGACCATGGAGCGGGAAACATCGGTCCTCAAGCGGTGAGCAGCCCCGAGATCGAGGCCCCGGAGGACTTTTTCACCTGGGCGGATTCGCACATGAACCTCGAGAAGGGCACGATTCCCTTCGACAAGCGCAACTACAGGCTGGACCGGATGCGTTTTCTGCTGGGTCTGTTCGGCGATCCGGACCGTTCCTACGGGATCGTGCACGTGGCCGGCACCAAGGGCAAGGGTTCCACCTCCACCTTCCTCGCTTCCGTCCTTGCCGCCTCAGGGCGGAAAGTGGGGCTCTTCACGAAACCGCACGTTTTCACGCCGCTGGAACGGATCACGGTGGACGGCGCCATGCCGGATCCCGGCCCGTTCGTGGAAACGGGACGCCGCATCAGGGAGGTCGTGGAATCCACGCCGGCGGGGCGGCTGCCCGGGGGCTTTCCCCCCACCGCCTTTGAGCTCTACACGGTGATCGGCCTGTTGTTCTTCCGCGACGCGGGTTGCGACACCGCCGTCGTGGAGACCGGCATCGGCGGGCGCCTCGATGCCACCAATGTGGTGTTTCCCGAGGCCTCCGTGATCACGGTCCTCGATCTGGAGCACACGGAGGTCCTTGGCGACACGCTGGAGAAGATCGCCTCTGAAAAGGCGGGAATCATCAAGGACGGCGTGCCCGTCTACGTGGCCCGCCAGGAGCCGGAAGCCCGCGAGGTGTTCCGCACGCGGGCGCTCCTGACCGGTTCCCCCGTCCATTTCCTGGACGGGGAGACCGAAACGCTCGCCGTGGAACCGACTCTGCGGGGAAGCGACGTCCATCTGCGTTTCCACGGGGACCCCATGGCCCTGGATTTCCGCCTGCGCCTCCTGGGCGCCTTCCAGGCGGAGAACGCGGCCCTCGCCTGCCTCTGCCTCCGGGACCGCTTCCCCGGGATTCCACGGGAGGCATACCTCGATGGCCTTGCCAAGGCGGACCTTCCCGGCCGCATGGAGCTGTTTGCGGGAACCCCGCCCGTGATCCTGGACGGAGGGCACACGCCCCTGGCCGTGCGACGGCTGCTGGAGTCCTGGCGGACCTTCTTCCCCGGCGAAGCGGTGCTCCTGTTCGGATCCGTGGCGGGAAAGAATCCGACGGAGATGGCGAGGATCCTGGCTCCCGGGTTCTCCCGGATCGTCGTCTCCACCCCCGGCACCTACAAGCAGAGCCGGCCCCGGGAGGTATACGACATCTTCCGCGCGCTGAATCCGGACACCGAACTGGAGGAGGACCCGGCGCGGGCCCTGGCGCGGGCGCGGGAGCTTGCCGACGGCGTGCGGCCCATCCTGGTGACCGGTTCCTTCTATATGGTGGCGGAGATCCGGAAGCTGCTGGCGCGGTAGGCGCCGGGAGGCGGTCCATGGCGGAAAACATCCTGTTCGGCGGACGGGTGACCGTCCTTTGCGGGGACATCACGGAGGTGGCGGCCGACGCGATCGTCAACGCGGCCAACTCCTCCCTGATGGGCGGGGGCGGCGTGGACGGCGCCATCCACCGGACCGGCGGGCCCGCCATCCTCGCCGATTGCCGCCGCCTGCGCGCGCAGCGGTTCCCCGACGGCCTGCCCGCCGGACAGGCCGTGGCCACCGGGGCCGGAAGGCTCCCCGCGAAGTACGTCATCCACACCGTGGGACCCGTCTGGCACGGGGGGAAACGGGGGGAGCCGGAGCTGCTCTCCTCCTGCTACCGCTCCTGCCTGGAGCTGGCCTCCGCCCTCGGGTGCGAAAGCATCGCCTTTCCGGCCGTCTCCACGGGCGTCTACGGCTATCCGGCCACCGGGGCCGCGGACGTGGTCCGGCGGACACTCGACGCCTACGTGGCGGACCACCCGCAGCCCGGGCGGATCCTGCTTGTCTTCTTCTCCGAGTCCGCGGCGGCGGCCTTCCTGGACGCATCATGAATCCCGTCCCTCCCCGCTCCGCATCCCTGAACTGGAAGGAGATCGACAGGATCCTCGCGGACATGGACCTGGCGGGGACCTTCATCCAGGAGGTACGCCAGCCCTCGCATGACAGGGTGGTCCTGGAGCTGTTCCGTCCGGGCGGAGAGTCCTCGGGCGGTCCGGGGCAGTCCCTGCATCTGCTGCTCTGCGCCTCCCAGCAGTACCCCAGGATCCATCCGCTTTCCGGGCGGCCGGGCAACCCGGCCAAGCCGCCGCGGTTCTGCATGTTCCTCCGCGCC
>Ga0153915_10004472_pt1 | contig 12870 bp, 10 predicted proteins | sample Opewatmetagenome_2_FD_107003 | JGI IMG/M metagenome (GOLD analysis project Ga0153915, IMG submission 107003) | Freshwater wetland microbial communities from Ohio, USA - Open water 3 Core 3 Depth 3 metaG | ecosystem: Environmental > Aquatic > Freshwater > Wetlands | place: USA: Ohio, Lake Erie... | reverse complement strand
TCGAGGTCCCCCACAACAGAATTTCGAGGTTCTCTCGGGTCTGCTCATCAAGCGTCATGCCGTAGACCAGCGACGCCAACGTGACCATGCGGCTGGCGAGACGACGTCCGCCGCCGCGAACGCTGACAACGCGTTCCTTGGTCTCGGTCTTGGGGTTCAGTTTGTGCATCGTGATGTTGCCGAACTTGATGCCGTGGACTGACCCGGCGGGATAAAACTCGGCTTCACCGGTCACGATGCTTGCGTTCAACACACTGCCAACTTGCGGACTGTGCTCACTCATTTCCTATTACCTCCATGTAGCCCCGAACGATGTTCGGAGGTTTACCAAACGGCTAGGGGTCAAGTCTATTCATTATGCATTTTGCTTGACGGGGTGGGCGAATCGGCGATAGCGTTTGCGTCATGGTTTAGTCAATTTGTCTTGAGGCGCTGAGTGCGAGCCGACGGTTTTCCGAGCTTGTCTGCAAAGACAAGAAATTGGCCGCCGTGATCAAGCGCGCGATGGATGAATTGAATAATGAATAGATTTGACCCTAATTCCTCGGGATGTAGTGGCGACGCGGGACCGGCTGGGGCGGTGGGCGCGCAAGTTCTACGATCCGTTGCGACGAGTCGTGGCCGTGCAGGACCCGCTGAGAATGACCACCTAATTCCAGTATTGCGCGTGCGGTGGTGCTGACAAGGTGCGACAGGTGTGTTCTCTTGTTCCCTTTTTCCGGACTATTCGGTAGGATAAATCGCCATGGGAGGGTTCACGATGAGGCGAACATGTGTTGCTGTGTCGGTTTGCGGCGTGTTGGTCGGTTTGTGCGGCGTGAGTGTGGCGATGGCGTACGATTTGCCGTCGGTGAATCTCGGGTTCACCAGCTTCATGGACGGCGGGCCACCCGCAGGGCCGGGGTTCTATTTCGCAGAGTACGTCCAATATTATCATGCCGATAGGTTCACCGATGCCAATGGCTATCAGGCGCCCCCCGGCAGGATGGACGCGTATATTAGTCTTTCGCAGTTGATCTATCAGTCGGATCAAACGGTGTTTCTTGGCGGGAAATGGGGTGTGGACGTTATTCTTCCCGTCGCCGGTTTCGATCTCGATTCCACTGCTCTCACCAAGAATGGCGCGGGTATTGGGGATCTGCTTATTGGCCCATTCCTGCAATGGGGTCCAGTCATGGGCACGAATGGGCCGGTCTTCATGCACCGCATCGAACTGCAGTGCATTACGCCCACCGGTCGGTATAACCGGAATGACGCCCTGAATCCCGGCAGCAACTTTTTCTCGTTCGACCCGTACTGGGCGGCAACGGTATTTGTTATGCCGCGTTGGACGGTGGACTGGCGTGTGCACTACCTGTGGAACGATCAGAACGATGATCCGGGTGGTACAATGAGGACGCTGCAAGCCGGGCAGGCTGTTCATTTAAACTTTTCCACGGCGTATGAAGTATTGCCGAAACAGTTGCGGGTGGGCTTGAATGGTTACTATCTCAAGCAGGTCACCGACACAGAGGTCAACGGGCACGAAGTCGGCGGCCGCTGCGAGCAGGTGCTCGGTATCGGTCCCGGAGCCGTGTGGCATTTCTCGCAGAATGACCATCTATTTCTGAACGTGTATTTTGAGATGGCCGCGGAAAACCGGCCCGAAGGCGAACGAGTCAACATCCGTTACGTTCACCATTTCTAGGCGACAGTGTCGCGCGGCCTCAATGTTAGCAGTGGAATAGGCAAATTATGGCGAGGTATTTTGCACGCGGCGGTGTCAACGACAACATCACCGCCTCTGACAAGCGCGAGGCGTTGGCGCAGTCTTTGAAGGCCGTTGGCCGGCCACTGCGCCGGGTGCTGGTGTTGCCGCCGGACCACACGCGATTGAATTCGGATGCCGGGGAATTGACCGACCTGCTTTACGGGATGCTGGCACCGAAGGTCGACCCCGCTCGGAGCGGGGTGGAGGTGGACATCATGCCGGCGCTCGGCACGCATTCGCCGATGACGTCGGAGCAGTTGCGGATGATGTTCGGTAAGGTTATCCCGCTGGACCGGTTCAAGGTGCACGACTGGCGGAATGGCGTTCGTCATGTCGGCACCGTGCCCGGCAAACTGCTTCGCGAGTGGTCGGAAGGCCGCGTTGACTACGACGTGCGCGTCGAGGTGAGCAATCTGTTGTTTGGCGGATACGACCTGATCCTGTCGGTCGGCCAACTTGTCCCGCATGAGGTGGTGGGTATCGCCAATTACACCAAGAACATCATGACCGGCGCCGGCGGCTCGGACATAATCAACAAATCGCATTTCCTCGGCGCGGTTTACGGCATGGAACGCATGATGGGACGAATCGACACTCCTGTTCGCCGCCTGTTCAATTACGGCGTAGAGAAGTTTCTGGGCGATTTACCGATTGTCTATGTGCTCACGGTGATGCAGAAGGACAAGGCCGCCAGCGGGATGATCATGCGCGGGTTGTACGTCGGTGATGACATAGAGACGTTCGCGCTCGGCGCGCGGCTCTCACAGAAGGTGAACCTCGATCTGCTCGACAAGCCGCTGCAGAGAGTAATTGTCTATCTTGATCCGCAGGAATTCAAGAGCACCTGGCTCGGCAACAAGGCGATCTACCGCACACGCATGGCGATGGCCGATGGCGGAGAACTCGTCATTCTCGCGCCCGGACTGAAAGAGTTCGGCGAAGATCCCGAGATTGACCGGCTCATTCGCAAATACGGTTACCACGGCACACCGGCCACGCTGGCGGCGGTCAAGGCGAACGCCGAATTGCGCAACAACCTCGGCGCCGCCGCGCATCTCATTCACGGCTCGAGTGAAGGCCGGTTCCGTATCACGTACTGTCCCGGTCCGCAAATGAAGCCCGAGGCCATCCGCTCGGCCGGATTCGAGGCCGGCGACCTCGATGCAGTGACCCGTCGCTATCAGCCCGAAAAACTCAAGGACGGTTACAACCGGCTACCCGACGGTGAGGAGATCTTCTACGTCAGCAATCCCGCGCTTGGTCTTTGGGCGCTCAGAAGCCAGTTTGCGGCAACAACGTAGTGATAATCTGCGGAATGGCCCCAAAGTAAAAATCTATCCGGTCGCGACTGCGTGGACGATAGCATGAAGAGTATTATTTACCTTTTGCTCACAATGATCCTGGCGTCCGGATGCCGCACCCAGCAGGCGCCTGCCAATCTGAGGACCAACGCCAAAGCGAAAGCCATTCTTGAGTATTTCCAAAACCTTGAGGGGCATACCAACAAATGTGTGATATCCGGTCAATTCTCCGATTTCGGGGACGGAGCAAGCTTGAGTTTGATGGACGAGATTCACGACAAGACGAGTCACTGGCCGGCGATTCTCGGGGTTGATTATACCGACTTCCCCACGAGCTGCTTCACCCACGACGCGCCGAACAAAGCTGTCATCGGGTATTGGAAGCAAGGCGGGTTAGTTGCCATCAGCGTGCACCTTTACAGTCCTGCAACGACGAATGCGAACGGCGGACTGCGCGACAAGGGCGTTGATCTTGGCGCCTTGCTCGATGTCCGTTCCGGTACGCATGTTCGTTGGATGCATGAACTCGATCAACTGGCCGAAGGTTTGCAGCAGCATCAAGGATGCCGGCGTGGTTGTACTATGGCGGCCGTTTCACGAGATGAACGGTGATTGGTTTTGGTGGAATGGCAAAGACCCGGCGACGTTCATCAAGCTGTGGCGGCAGATGTTCGGCTATCTCACAAAAACGAAAGGCTTGAACAACCTGCTCTGGGTTTATGCGCCGAGCGGTGGAGATAAAACTGCGGCCTACTATCTCGGTGACCGTTATGTGGATATGAGTCGGCCTCGACGCCTACACGGACTTCGTTGACACCAACCACATCAAGGGCTATGCGGAGATTGCGCGAATCAAAAAGCCCTTTGGATTTACGGAATTCGGGCCGCGCGGACCCATTGATCCTCCAAGCGACTACGATTATCTCCGGTTCATTCAGGGAGTACAGACGGATTTTCCCCGGACGGTATTCTTTATGAGTTGGAACGACAAGTGGAGCCTGGCCAGGAACGCCAACACGACGGAGTTGTTGAGTCATCCTTGGATCGTCAATCGGGAAGATTTGCCCAAGGGACTCGCGGGGAGCCAGTGATCCATCATCCATGCGGTTGGATTTCATTGCGGAAATCACAGGATTCGTCTAAAGATTGGAGACCAGAATGAAACCATTACTCAGGCGCTTGAGTCTCATCGCTCTGATTGTGGCGCATGGCCAAATCTTTGCAAAAACCGTTAACGAATCACCCCGAAATCAAGCCAAGTTGACCCGCCCGGCGGCGCCGGAAAAGCTCGCGGATGGCATCGTTGTTCCTGTCAATTACACTTTCCTGAAAGTGGAAGTCTATGCGGATAACGTGGTGCGCATCGCGTGCGCGAAAGACCGCGCGTTCTTTGCCCGCAAGAGCGTGGTGACAGAACCGAAGCGGGCCGTCAAAACCAATTGGTCGCTGAAGACCGAGAATGGCGAGGCAGTCCTCTCCACCGCCAAGCTCCAAGTCCACGTGAACCTCGCGAACGGCGCAGTTTCACTTTTTGATGCCAGCAGCAAACCCGTTCTGGCCGAAAAAGCCGATGGCCGGACGATCACACCCGCGGAAGTGCAGGGCGAACAGACGTTCCATGTCCGGCAGCAATGGGAACCGAACGCTGACGAATCGCTTTACGGTCTTGGCCAGCGGCAGATCGGTATCATTGACATCAAGGACTACGATCTTGATTTGTGGCAGCACAACGCGCACGTCGTCGTGCCGTTTCTGGTGTCGAGCCGCGGCTACGGCGTGCTGTGGGACAATCTTTCTTTCACGCGGTTCGGCGACCTGCGCGAATTTGGGCCTATTCCCGCCGATTACCTGTTCAACGCTTCGGGCCAGCCCGGCGGTCTCACGACCGGCACGTTTGTCGCGGCTAATCCCGACCAATTGGATGATTTACATGTCACCAACGTTGTTTCTTTCGTCTCTACCAATCGCATGCGTGTCTGGCACCGGTGGGAAGGGGAAATCGTCCCGCCAACGACCGGTGATTATCAATTCAAGACCTACTCGAACGGTCGCATCAAAATGTGGCTCGATGGAAAGGTCGTTATTGGCCACTGGCGGCAGGTCTGGCTGACGGAAGAAGATCAAATCAAGGTCCGTCTGGAAGCCGGACATCATTACCCCATCAAAATCGAGTACGGCGGCGACGAAGCTACCACGATGCAGTTGACATGGAAGACACCAGCGCTTGACGCTAATACATCGTTGTGGTCCGAGGTGGGCGACGGTTTGGATTATTACTTCGTCTACGGCCCGGCGCTCGACAAGGTCGTTGCCGGTTTCCGCCAACTGACTGGCCGTGCTTCGTTGATGTCGCAGTGGGCGTTCGGTTTGTGGCAGTCGCGCCAGCGGTACGAGACCGACAAGCAAAGTCTCGACGTGGTTGATGAATTTCGCCGTCGCGCCATCCCTTTCGACAACATCGTGCAGGACTGGCAATATTGGCCGCGCAATGCGTGGGGTTCCCACCAGTTTGATTTGAAGCGTTTCCCGGACCCGGTTGGCTGGCTCAAAGCTCTTCACGAGCGGCATGCCCACGTCATGATTTCGGTGTGGGGCAAGTTTTACACTGGCACGCCCAACTTCGACGCGATGCAGAAGGCTGGTTTCCTATACCAACCCAATCTCAAGGAGGGAATCCTGGACTGGATTGATTTTCCTTACACTTTTTACGACGCGTTCAATCCGGGCGCTCGCAAGCTCTTTTGGTCGCAGATCAACACCGCCCTGTTCAGCAAAGGCATTGACGCGTGGTGGATGGACGCCACCGAACCCGATCTGATGCCTTCGCCGCCGACACTCGAAGGACAGCGCAGCCACATGAATCCGACGGCTATGGGCACGGCCTCGCGCGTGATGAACGGTTATCCGCTCCTGAACAGCAAAGGGGTTTACGAAGGACAACGCGGTGTCGCGCCAAACCAGCGCGTCTTCATACTGACGCGTTCCGGGTTTGCCGGCACCCAACGTTACGCCGCAGCCACATGGTCCGGTGACGTCTCTTCAACCTGGACGGCGTTGGCCAAGCAGATTCCAGCCGGTCTGGGCTTCAGCCTTTCCGGCGTGCCGTATTGGACTAGTGACAGCGGCGGTTACACCATGGAATCGCGGTTCTCGACGAAGATCCAGAAACCGGAAGATGCGGAGGAATGGTGCGAGTTGAACGCACGCTGGTTCCAATTCTCAACTTTCTGTCCGTTGACGCGTTTGCACGGCGAATTGAGATCGCGCGAACCATGGACCTTTGGCGGCGACTCACATCCGGCCTATCAAACCATTGTCAAGTTCGACCGGCTGCGTTACTGCCTGCTGCCATATATCTATTCGCTCGCCGGTGAAGTGACCCACGACGCGGGCACGATGATGCGTCCGTTGGTCATGGATTTCCAGAATGACGCGGCGGCCCGTAGAATCGTTGACGAATACATGTTCGGTCCGGCGTTTCTCGTCTCGCCCGTCACCACCTTCCAGGCGCGGAACCGCAGCGTTTATCTGCCGCCGGCGAACGGTGACTGGTATGATTTCTGGACTGGGGCGTACACCGCGGGTGGACAGACCATTGACGCCCCGGCGCCCTACGACTCGATGCCGCTGTTCGTCCGCGCCGGGTCCATCATTCCGTTCGGTCCCGAAATGCAATACACCGGCGAGAAACCAGCCGACCCCATCACGCTTTACGTTTATGAGGGCGCTGACGGCGCGTTCACGTTGTACGAAGACGATGGGTTGACCTATGGGTACGAGCGGGGCGCATTCGCTCGCATCCCGATACGATGGAATGACGCAACAAAAACCCTCACAATCGGCCGACGTGAAGGCTCGTTCCGCGGAATGTTGACCAAGCGGACGTTCAAGATTGTTTTTGTAACAAAAGACAAACCGGTGGGATTCTCGCTCGCTTCCGCAGCCGACTACACGGTGCGTTATACTGGCAGGATCGTTGCAGAGAAGTTGAAATGACCCGTAGCATGAAACCGAAGGAGTCTCAGGCCATGACCGCGATGCTAAGCGTATGTTTGTTGTCTGTCTTGTTGATCAGCCCCGCATGGGCGCTTGATTACCCCATACAGCCCGTGCCGTTCACCGACGTAAAGGTGACGGACAATTTCTGGGCGCCGCGCATCAAACGCAATCACGACGTTACCATTCCCATTGCGCTTGAGCAGTGCTACACGACCGGGCGCGTGGACAATTTCCTCAAGGCGGCCCATCTCAAGGAGGGCAAGTTTGGCACCGAGTATCCATTTGACGACACCGACATTTACAAGATTATCGAAGGCGCCAGCTACACATTGCAGATGTTTCCCGACGAGAAGTTGGCCGCCGAAGTGGACAAGCTGATCGGTTACCTTGGCAAGGCCCAGGAGTCTGACGGTTACCTCTACACGGCGCGCACGATTGACCCCGAGCATCCCCACCAATGGTCTGGCCCTCAGCGCTGGGTAAAGGAAGAAGACTTGAGCCACGAACTATACAATTGCGGCCACCTATACGAGGCGGCCGTAGCGCATTTCCAGGCGACAGGCAAACGTTCGTTGCTCGACATTGCCATCAAGAATGCCGACCTGCTCTGCCGCGACTTCGGTCCGGGCAAGCTGAGCTATTTTTCCGGCCACCAGATCGTCGAGATGGGTCTCGTGAAGATGTATCGCGCGACCGGCAAACAGGAGTACCTTGATCTTGCCAAGTTCTTCCTCGACGCCCGTCACGGTGGCAAAACCTACAACCAAAGCCAGCAGCCGGTCACCGAGCAGACCGAAGCCGTTGGCCACGCCGTGCGCGCCACTTATATGTATTCCGGCATGGCCGACATTGCCGCGCTGACGGGCGACCAGGCTTATCTCAGGGCGATTGACGCCATTTGGGACAATGTGGTGTATCGCAAGCTCTATCTTACCGGTGGCATCGGCGCAATCGGCAGATATGAGGGGTTTGGCGGCTCGTACGTGTTGCCCAACGACTCCTCTTACAACGAAACCTGCGCAGCCATCGGCAACGTTTACTGGAATTACCGTCTGTTCCTGCTGCACGGGCAGGCGAAGTATTACGACGTGCTCGAACGCACGCTGTATAACGGCCTGATCTCTGGCGTATCGCTCAGCGGCGACCGGTTCTTTTATCCGAACCCTCTCGAATCGAAGGGTAAGTACGGACGCAGCGCGTGGTTCGGCTGCGCGTGTTGCCCGAGCAATCTTTGCCGTTTCATGTCGTCCGTGTCCGGCTACATATATGCCACCTCGGTCGGCCGGTTGTATGTGAACCTCTATGTGCAAAGCGTCGCCCATCTCAAGTTTGGTGGCCGCGAAATCGAGTTCGAGCAGCGCACGAACAATCCGTGGGACGGCGAGATCGATTGCACCGTGAACCCGCAGACGCGCGGCGAATTCGAAGTCGCCATGCGTATTCCTGGTTGGGCACAAAACCAGCCGGTGCCGACCGACCTGTACGCGTTCGCCACGTCGAATAGCAGCCCCGTTGAACTCACCGTCAACGGCAAAAAAGCGGATGCCGTCATGCGCGATGGCTACGCGATTGTGAAACGGGCATGGGCCAAGGGCGATCACATTCATCTATCGCTGCCGATGCCGGTGCGGGTCGTAACGGCCAACGCCAAGGTGACGGCAGACCGGGATCGCATCGCGTTGCAGCGCGGGCCGCTGGTGTACTGCGCGGAAGGAGCCGACTACACTGACAAACGCGTGCTCGATCTCCAACTCGAATCATCCGCTGATTTTCGAGCGGAATTTCGACCCGATTTACTCGGTGGCGTGGAAGTGATTCGCGGCAAGGCGACCACGACCAACAGCAGCGCTCGGACTGATTTCCTCGCGATCCCTTATTTCGCCTGGGCCAACCGCGGCACCAATGAAATGGCCGTGTGGTTCCCAGTCACCGTTGAGACAAGCAAACCCGCAAACCCGTGAGGTTGTTATCATGAAATCCGCCAGTTTCCTTGCTCGCAGCTTGCGATTGGTGACGGCGATCCTCATCGTCACCAGTGCTACCGCCTACGCCGATGAAGCGCGCCCGCTTTATCTCGATTCCAGTCAACCGATAGAAAAACGGGTCGAAGACCTGCTTTCGCGGCTGACGTTGGAGGAAAAGAATTCGCTGTTGCATGGAGACTCGAAATTCACCACGGCGGCGATTCCCCGATTAAACATTCCGCGGCGTTGGATGTCCGACGGCCCGCATGGTGTGCGTGAAGACGTCGGCCCAGATACGTGGGATCCCGCGGACCGGACCGACGATTTCGCAACGTGCATGCCGTGCGGCATCGCGCTCGCGGCAACGTGGAATCCAGATGTCGCGCTGGCGGAAGGCGTCGCCGTCGGCGAAGAGGCGTTGGCGCGTGGCAAACATATCATGCTCGGCCCGGCGGTAAACATCATGCGCACGCCGTTATGCGGTCGCAATTTCGAGTACTTCGGCGAAGACCCGTTTTTGGCGTCACGTATCGCGGTCGGCTACATCCGTGGCGAACAATCACAAAACGTGGCGTCGTGCATCAAGCATTTTGCCGCCAACAATCAGGAGGCGGATCGCAACGCGATCAACGTCGAGGTGGACGAACGGGCGTTGCGCGAGATTTATCTGCCCGCGTTCAAGGCCGCCGTGCAGGAGGCTGGTGTATGGGCGGTGATGGGCGCTTACAACAAACTGCGCGGCGATTACTGCTGTCATAATGATTACCTGCTCAACAAGATACTGAAAGATGAATATGGTTTTCAGGGGATTGTAATTTCCGATTGGGGCGGCGCTCACGACACGCGCGCAGCGGCGTTGGGTGGACTTGATCTCGAAATGGGTACGGAGAAACCATACGATGAATTCTTCCTCGCAGGATCTTTCCGCGAAGCGCTGCAAAAAGGCGAATTACCAATGTCGCTGCTCGATGACAAGGCGCGCCGCAATCTGCGCGTGATGATTGCCACGCACGTTTTGGATGGTCGCCAGCCCGGCTCGCTTAACACCAAGGAACATCAGGCCGCGTCGCGCCGCGTGGCCGAGGAAGCAATGGTGTTACTCAAGAACAAGCGTGACGCGTTGCCGCTCGATCTGTTCAGGATCCAATCGCTCGCCGTAATCGGTGACAACGCAACGCGGTTGCAGGCGCACGGTGGGCAAAGCTCCGAGATCAAAGCCTTCTATGAGATCGCGCCGCTCGAAGGAATTCTACGGCGCGTGGGCGGCCGGGTTAACGTCAGTTACTCGGTTGGCTATGGCAAAGACGTCGGCGACGACGCCATCGCCCGCGCGATACAAGCGGCTGCAACGGCGGACGCGGTTCTTTTTATTGGCGGACTGAATCACGACCGCAATTTCGATACCGAAGGGTTCGACCGCCGCAACATGAAGCTGCCTTACGGCCAGGACGAATTGATCCAGCGCGTTGTGGAGGTAAACCCGCGCACAATCGTCGTGCTCGTCGGCGGTTCACCGATGGAAATGGGGCAGTGGATTGATCGGGTGCCGGCGGTCCTGATGGCGTGGTACGGCGGTATGGAGAGCGGCAACGCGCTGGCTCGGGTCCTGTTCGGCGACGTGAATCCGTCTGGTAAACTGCCCTGCACGTTTCCCAAACGTCTGGCCGATTCGCCCGCACACGCGCTCGGCGCCTACCCCGGCACGAACGGCGTCGTTCGCTATGAGGAAGGGCTGCTCGTCGGGTACCGCTGGTTTGACACGAAAGACATCGAGCCGCTGTTTCCTTTCGGGCACGGTTTGTCGTACACACGATTCAATTATTCCAACCTGAAATTGGTTCAGGGCGCGTCCACGAACGGTCCGGTACTCACCGCCGAGTTCGACGTCGCCAACACCGGCACGCGCGCGGGTGGTGAAGTTGCGCAGCTTTACGTGCACGACACGCAATCGAGTCTGCCGCGTCCGGCCAGGGAATTGAAAGGTTTCCAAAAAGTATTTCTCAAACCCGGCGAGAAGCAAACCGTCTCCATTCCGCTCGACCTGAGCGCCTTTGCGTTCTACGACCCTGACAAACACGGCTGGGTTGCCGAGGCGGGCGAGTTCGCGATTCTTATTGGCAGCTCTTCCCGCGACGTTCGCCTGAGCGGGACGTTCGCGTTGGCACAAACGACTTGTGGAAAATAATGGCTATTACCCCGCAAGCTTGTCGCAGACCCCGGCTGTCCAGTGGGTCTAAGGCGTGGCGTTGTGCAATCGTTCTCGCGCATCCGTCGCGGCGTATGTCGCAAGGACTTCACCGAAATATACGCGGTGATAATCACCGTTACGGTACGCTGACGACTTGATATCTGGGGCAAGATTGGCCGGGATGACCTCATTGGTATGAACGACGCGGCATTCGTAATGCACCACACCCTGCTCGATGATGGGCGCGCGCACCCGCTGGGCAGGCGCGGGCTTCAACCTCGTGTGGGCGAACTTGTCGCTGGTGCGGCCCGATGCCGTCCCACAGTATTGCACCGCCTCTGACTGTTCTGGCGGCAACACATTAACGGTAAACTCGGGCACCTCCGCCAGCCGGCTGTAAGTCCACCGGGTTTGTCGCACGAGCACAACGATGATGGGCTTGCTCCAGATTATACCACTCGTCATCCATCCGATGGTCATTACATTCGGGATGCCTTTCGCGCTGACGCTACACAGTAATAGTCCGTCGCACTTCAGAGCGTCTATCGTTTCCTGCCACAACTCAAACAACTTGATGGGTTGTTTCATGGTTTTTACCTCCGTGCTTGTTCGTTGTGCATCAGATCGCCCAGCGCGCGCCGCTCTCGCAGTTTGGGCGTGTCGGTTGGGTAACCAACCGGCAGAATGGCCACCGGTTGCCACGCGGCCGGCGCGGCTGTGATGTCGCGCACCGTCTGATCATCAAACGCGCCGATCCAGCAAGTGCCCAACCCAATTGCCGTTGCGGCCAGTTGTGCGTAAGCACAGGCAATGGTCGCGTCTTGTACCGCGTAGAAATCCGCGCCGCGCTGGCCATATTTCTCCCGGTTACGCTCCGGGTTGGTGAAAAACACCAGCACCACCGGCGCTTGCGCGACAAACCACTGTTCGTACGAAGTTTTTGCCAGCGCCAGGCGTTTGGCGGCGTCGCGCACAACAACAATTTCGAAAGGCTGAAGATTGCCCGCGGACGGCGCGTCGTTCGCGGCCTGCAAGATGGGGCGCAGTATCTCATCCGACACGGGTTTATCATTATACGCCCTTACCGAGTAACGTTGTCGAATTGTTTCAAACAAATTCATTATTTAATCTCCATCTCCAAACAAAACCCGGTGGAGAAGTATTTCCACCGCATCCGTGATGTGGAGTGTAAGCGAAAAACGAGCCAGAACGCTATCTCATAATATCCGGCCAGGGGCGCATTGTCTGCTTGTCAGCGGATGGCAAGTCGCGTATCCTTATCAGGTCTGGACGGTGAGATGCTCTTTACGGCGCGGGAGATTGCGGAAAATCAGGCGCCCGCGTTCGCGAAGATAAGGGCTACAATGGGTGTTCCTCCGGTTCCTACGCGGTTTAAGAGTGGGCAGTGCTGGCGAGCGCTGGTCCCACCACATAAGACACAGTTTCATGTTTAGCTTCTTCTATAGCTTGCGCTTTCGCTTACTGCTTGTGGTGGCTCTTGGTCTTTTGCCGGCTTTGGGCCTTGCGTTGTACACTGGCCTGGCGCAGCGCAAGATGGCCGAAGACAACGCAAAACAACTTGCGCTGCAATTGGCGCGAGAAACGGCGTGGCAATATGAGTCTCAGGTGACGTACAGCCGTGGGTTGCTCGTGGATTTGGCGCAACGT
>Ga0153915_10004471_pt1 | contig 12870 bp, 9 predicted proteins | sample Opewatmetagenome_2_FD_107003 | JGI IMG/M metagenome (GOLD analysis project Ga0153915, IMG submission 107003) | Freshwater wetland microbial communities from Ohio, USA - Open water 3 Core 3 Depth 3 metaG | ecosystem: Environmental > Aquatic > Freshwater > Wetlands | place: USA: Ohio, Lake Erie... | reverse complement strand
GTGAATGCTGACGGTGTGGGAAGAAACCAGTTTTGAATGTTTATCCTATTGAGAGCATTGGCAATAACAAGTATCCTTGCACTCTTAAGCTGAGGCAAACTAAACTCTCCGGTATATCCTTTAACAACATATCCGTCTGCCCTGAGAAGCCTCGCAAAAGGAAGGTAACGGCTATCAGCTGTGTGAAAATTATTGTGCCCTTCATCAATAAGGATAACGGGACCTGTCCCTATGGCAAATTCGGGATTGGGTATTAAAGGATTAAAAGTTGTGTCAGCAACTTGCTGGGATAATAGGTTTGCGCATATTAATCCAAGGAAAAAAATTATAATATTCCTTTTGTTTATCATGGTATGAGATGGTTTTGATGCCTGTTATATCGCTAACTGTAAAGGTAGGGTAATTGTCTATTTCGCGGTATTAAAATACGGTTTTAATACAGTGATAAATAAAATTGCATCTTGCGCAGGTATCTTTTCAGTGTTTATATAAGGACTTTTATTTTCAAAACGTGAAATAATATTTCTTGCATATTTTGTAGATTTATCCGGAATTGAATTATTATTGATCAGCTTCGGAATATGAGATTTCTCGTTCCAGAATATTCTCCGGTAATCGGAAAGACTTATTCCCTGTTCGGGGGATCGGATTCCACATCCGGATATTATAAAACAATAAGAATGCTTGCCGATCAGGTTCTCGATTTGAATTCCGATACAAAGAATCTGATTCAAAGTATCCGGGAGTTTTCATCAAAAAAAAGAATCCTGAGAAAGTCCCTGAGTGTTCCTGATCCGGACAACCCGATGTCCGTAATCCTGAACCTCATTGATCCTTTTCTTAAAAAATACACTGAGAATGTTGAAAAGCATTTAAGAACGCTTTCTTTATCAAAATTCTGGGACCGCAGGCTTGCAACTTCCAGGGAACAATATCATCTGTATATGCTGGAGATTGAGCTAACCAATCGCCTTTTTGCATATGATTTTATAAAGGCAGACAGAAAAATAGCCTTAATGCCCTATTGTTTGCAGGATTTTTCAGTCAGGTGCAAATCTGAAAAAAATGGATTTGACTACCAGTGCAGGCATTGTTCGGCAAAGTGTTTCCAGAATTATGCAAGTAAAATACTCAAAGAACATCATATTGAGCCATTTATATGGATGCAGGGAGATATGAAGCAACTGGCAAAATATACATTAAAAGAAAAAAGAACTTTTAGCGTTCTTGGGATTGCATGTGTTCCCGAACTGACCTGGGGTATGAGGAACTGCCGCAAGAATCATATTCCCGTTGTCGGAGTCCCTCTGAATGCCAATCGCTGTATACGCTGGTTTGGTGAATTCTTCCCTAATTCCATCGACCTTAACGAGCTTGAGAAGCTGGTTACCTCCACCCGTTGAACGGTGAACTTCGTTCTAAAACAAAAGATCTAAAAAATTATTAAAATATTTCCATATTTACCTGGGGTCAATTTTGACATAGCCGGTCTTAGTATTGTTAATAAATTAACAGCAATAATATGAACAGGAAAGATTTTGCAACCAGACTTGGACTTCTTGGCGCATGTCCTTTTATAATCCAGCGACTGTCTGGATCAGAGCTTTTACCGGCAACCCAGGATCAGGATGAAAAGTATAAAGCACTTCTGGGGCAGAAGCAGTTTGTTGAAAACTGGCTTTCCGACCTGCTTGACTCGATGGAAAAGCACACTGACCGTTCAACCCGGGAAAAGATCGTTGGAGGTTGTGGTGTGGCCTGTTATGAAAGGCATCAGTTCAAGAAGGATATTGCAATTGCAGGTAAAGGAGACCTTGATAAACTGATAGCCGCTTACAAAAAGAATTTCGAGATCTGGAAGGAAGATAACAAAGTTCATATCAGGTACGGAGAAGTATCAAACCAATGTTATTGTCCTGCAGCGAATTACCGTCCCTCAAAACAGGATGATATCCATTGTGAATGTACCCGTAATACCCACAAAACCGTTTTCGAAGCGGCCCTTGGAAGATCTTTCAAAGTCGATGTGGTAGAATCTCTCAGGAGAGGTGGAAAAACATGTCACTTTATCGTTTATCTGACTTGATTCTGCGTCGTAAACATGCTTTTTTACCGATATTTAATATTTTAAAAAACTAACACGGAGGAAATCCGGACCTGCCTGAATCGCCTTCGCGTTGTCGTTTCGGCAGAGCAAAGCCGGTAGGCAGGGAAGCACGGAGATACACTGAAGGTCTTCTCTGTGGAACTCTGTGAATACTCTGTGAACTCTGTGTTAGTTCCTGGAGAATGGATTTAAATTTATTTTGTCCTTCCTGGGTATTAAAAATGGCCAATCTCCATACATATGAATATTACCGTACAGGTTGAATTAACCCTGTATTTCCCATTTCCTGGAATCATTTTGAAACTTTTGGAATTATCTGTATTGAAAACCGCTTATTGTTTTCTTCAATCTCATCCCGGCATAAGCCGTTGAAGCCGCTTCCGCAGAGAAGTACTTCGGCATTATACTTTCTGAAATCAATGCCGTTTCTGATCCATAAATTGTATACAGCCAGTGCCCTCCGGTAACTCGTTGTATAGCCTGTTGTATTGTCCTTTGAAATTGACTGGTCCCATTTATTGGCCATGTTGCCTTCAATAACCAGCAGATATGAGAATTCTTTATTTCGGGTACTTAATTCCTTTAAAAAAATTTCAATCTTTTTTCCTGCATTCAATGTACGTTGAAGAAATTCTTTTTTTATTACAATTTTATTGGGCAGGAATATTTCAACTCCCATTAAGTCCTTGACTATAAATTTTTTGCAGGCAGGAAGATAATAAAAACTGCTGTCATCGATCAAAGGTTTGAATTGCTCCTCCAGGTTCAACAGTTTCTGAAGCCTCTCTGTTTCCTGTATTAATCCCTGTTCTCTTATTTTAAGCTCATCAATAAGTTTCTCGTTCTCTGAAATCTTAACCTGTAAATAACCAATTGTCAAAACGAATAGCACCAGCATTATAAAAAACATGCTTGTCATTAAATCGGAATAGCCAACCCAGAAAAAGCTGTTCTTCCTCATGACTATTCAATGTTTTTTTTTCTCCGGAATAATAAAGCCGGACTTCTCAGCTTAGCGAAAAAGCCGGATTTTGGTCTTCTTGGTCTTACGCTGTGAAACTTTGCTACGGCTGTATAATTAATTAAATTATCCGTAACGCTGGTAAATGATTTGTTCAATTGATTTATGGCTTCTATCAGTCTGGCACTGTTGGTGTTTGAATCATACTGCAATTTGGACATGCTTTCAGATACCGATTCCTGAATTTTCGGTAGCATCTGCAAATTACTTAACTGATCAAACTGCGGAAGTGCATTTGAATAAGCTGCCTGGAGCTGGTTAATATGCATCGCAGTAACAGATGATAGTTTATTCCCGATATCATTATAGATTTCAGCCAGTTTCGACTCATTACCAGAAGCTTCCTGGTTTAAACGAGAGATCCGATTATCAACTTCCTCTTTCAGCTTTTCTATTGCACCTGAGAAATGCGAAGCCGAATCATTGACTGCCCTGAAAGCCTGATTTAAGGTATTTTCTGTTTCCTCCCTGAGCTTTTCAATCGCTTCCTTAAAGTGAGAATCAGAGAGATCGACTGCTTTCAGGGAAGCAAGTCCGGTTGTTTCAATTTTTTCAAAATGCGATGTCAGGAATTGAGAAAGCCTTTTATTTTCCTGAAGAGAACTATCTATTTGGTTAATAACACTATCGACGTTTTGAGTACGTGATGCAAAATCCCTGAGGTTATCTGAAATCTGACTCATAAGGGATACGTATTCAGAAAATTTATTGAACGCTATCATGTTGCTCTCAAGGCGGTTGAACAACTCCAGATTTTCTTTTGATATTTTAAGCACATCCAGATTCGCTACTTTGTCCAGGACTTCCTGCTGTAGAACAATATTCTCCCCGGTTTTTTTAGCAGCAACAAGCACATTGTCAGAAATACTCGTTGCTACTCTTGCAAACCTGTCAAGGCTCGCCTTCAAACCTGAGACGCCTGTATCTTCAGCTTTAATTAGTTCCGGTAGCAGTGTTGCTTGCAGGTATGAGATCTGCTCATTCCTGTCTCTCGATATGTTTTTCTTCGCATTTTTATAAAAAACTGATGATAAAATAGTTGTACAGGCAAGCCCACATAAGCTTCCAAACATTGCAAGCTTTACACCATTAATCAGGGCATCAATTCCTTCCGAAAAATGGTTTCCATTCGACTCCGGCATTGCAAATAATCCGAATATAATTCCGATCATGGTTGCAGCCAATCCAAAATATAAAGGCGTAGTTATTGAATTTGATATTTCTTCATCTTTTATGTCCACCTCACGGTCAATAATATCCTTAATTATGGAGAAGTTAACGGCAGCTCCGTAATTATTCAGAAGATAAAGATTAATGGCCTCTCTGATTCTCTGAATAATTCCAACGCCATAGGTTTTCGTTATTGATATTTTAACAACGTTCCTGCCAGAGAATAAATCGGCCTGTTCATTTGCTTTTTCCGGTTCAACAAATACAATATCACCAGTAGCTTTTTCTTTTTTGTTCAGGTCCGATTTCTCTATAAAGCCACTTATAACACTCAGGCGATCACGAAAGATTTCTTTAAACTGAAGAATATTTTTATAAATCTTCCGTGAAATATAAAACTGATAAATAATGACGCCTACAATTACCAGGATTTCAATGATAAACCATACACTATACCCCTGATCTGTATTCTGAGCAACGATCAGAGAATCAATTCCTGGCTGAAAGAGAACCATTTCTATACAAGCTTAATTTTTACTTTACAGTTATCTTCTATTTTCCAATTATCACCTCTCTTAATTACAATGCCCGGATCCGTCGTTATAATTTTCCGGGCAAAGGTTCTGTCGGTGATATTTTGAATTTCGCAAACAGGACTTAAATAATAATCAATATTATCAAGAGCTCTTAAATCATAGTCACCGGAGACAAAGTAAAGCTTTCCCCTCAGACCGCCTTTGTCAGGCACAATTTTATAAAAGCAGCCTATATCCTGACCATTTTTTGCATTCGAAGCTTTAAAACTTCCGTCACCTTCGGGAATTGTAAAAAAGATCTCCGGCCTGCTATCGGATGTCACAAATGATTTACCAGGTTGTGCATTAAAATACTCCCTGGCTGAAGGCTGGTCATGTGCATTAATTTCATAATCAGCAATAATCTTTTCTTTTAGTTCATTTTCAGTTTTAAGCTTCTCATTTTGATTTTTTAGCAGAGCAATTTCCTTATTATTATTTCCGATTGTATTCTTCTTTTCATCTTTGCTTTGTTTTAACAATGCAACAATCCTGATATACTTAAAACATTTTCTCAGTAACAGATTTTGACCAGCGTTTTGATTTAAATCATAAAGATATTTATACTTTTCCTTAGCCAGGATTGAATAGATCTTTGATCTTGAATATTGATAAATCAAAAAACTACCTGCTAAAAAACCCGGCAGAAATCCTGTAACAATCCACAACCAAACCGGGATAGTTTTCTCTTTGGCAGGTTCTCCAGGCTTAGCTTCCGCTTTAATTACCGCTTTTGCTGACATTTTCACTGAATCTCCACCAGACGAATTAAGAGTTGCGGTTATCCGATAATTGTCCGTTTTTGGCAAATCCTTTATATCAGGCTGGCCGGGAAATAAGCGCGGAATAAAAATCAACACTGACAGATAAATGAAATATTCGAACCGGCCTTTCATTGAGTATCAGTATTTGCGAGTTCAAAAACAAGCTTATTTAAAATACCTATCAATGGATAAAAGAACAGTGTCTCTTCAATATGCTTTTCGGGTGACTTATAAAATGCCTTCAGTCCCTGTTCAAGGAAATCCTTTATGTTTCTGGAACGCATTTGTTTAAACTTCAGGTAGGCTGAACTATCGATCCCGAAATTCGCTTCAAGACTCACGCCTCTGAAATAGTCATCCAGTAATTCAAAGAAATGATTGATGGAATTTTCAATAAGGATTTTATTTTCCCCGGTCTCAAGATCTCGATAATACGGTGTTTCAGCAATATCAGTACTTTTATTAAGGGCTTTACTCCACACGGACTTATCATTTCCGCCAAGCCAGAATACAACAGGACAATCAATCAGATCTCCGCCCAGATCGGCTCTTAACACCCCCTTGCAGGTTATTTCTTTCGGATTTTCAGCTAAAGCAATATTGATCTGACCGGTTTCTATGCCCATCACCTGCCTGAAGAAATATTTGAAAAGATTTGAAATGTTTGGATTACCGGCCTGTGTATCAATAATTTTAATTGTTTTGGAGGCGGTTCCGCTGAATAGAATATTTTTTGGAATTTCTGTTGTGCCCTGCTTCAGTAAGAGACTGGCTGAATAATAAATAATTGCCCCATAAAAAATCAGTATCGGCAGTTTCAGCTTTTTGTCCTGTTTCAGAAATTCGGTGTAATTGAATTTTATATCCTGTTCATTCTCCAGTGAAAACAAAAAGCTGCTGAAATCAGCAGAATCTTTCCTGCTTTCAAGAATGTCGAGTAGGATCAGCTCCCTTTGGGATCCTTTTAGTATGGTGTTCTCAATACTTTTCCTGTATGCTTTTACAAATCCGTTATTGTCAGAAGAATTTGCAAAGGCTCCATATGGAAAACCATCACCAAAAATAGCATTTCCGGCAAACTTGAATGAAGAAATAAATTCAGGAGAATTGCTTGCATTTTTAAAAACGGCGATATCGGACGATCCTCCGCCAATATCAACTGAAAGACTTAAGCCGGGATATGCAGTCCTGTAATGAAGATACGGAGCAATGCTTTCAGGCACTGCCTTAATGTTTTCATCGTCATTCAATTTGAATATTTTTTTATAAGCATTCTGCCACACATCAAAGAAAATTCCTTGTTCGAAAGCATCCATGCTCACCGGATAAAACCAGGTAATTTTTGTTTTCTTCGGATCCCCGTTAAGAAGAAGAGTCTTATATAAAACCATATACATAAGGCCCTCTATATAACTTTCAACTAAAATTTTGTCTTCACGCTTCGAATAATTGCTCCATTTCAGTTTAGTTTGCAGCTGCAGGTAATTTGGAAAGAATAACTTTTCGAAAAGAAAGAAGTTGTTTGTATGTGTGAAAACATCAATTGTTTCGTTGAAATTAATGTTCTGGTTATATGTTAACGCTGTTCTGAAAGGGAATCTGTAATTCGTGTTGCTGTTAAACTGATGGGGGAATATTTCACGTTCATAATTGTTGTCATCTGCAATATCCTTCGTTTCTCCTTTTGTTCTGTCAATAAGCGACTGCCACATTGGTAAATCGTATGTGGCATCAATTGCCTTTTCAGTATTTACTCCATATTTATATTCAATATGGGTATTGGTAGTTCCAAAATCAATCGCAAATGAAATCTCCTGATTTGCCTTACATTCCGGCATAACCGGAACAATGAATCCTGAAATGGGATCATTGCTGATTCTGACTGCATCAAAGGACCTGGATTTGTAATACGTGCTTTTAATAGTATTGCTTTCTCCCTGTTTTCTGACAACCGGAGCACTGACATTGATTTTTTTTCCTTTTTCAAAACATTCGATAACCAGTTCACGGGTTCGGTCAAATCTTTTATCCTGCAATCCCAGTATATAATCCAGATCAATATCCGGGGTATGTAAAAATGGTAAAACCGCCAGATGTATTTCCATTTGCAAAATATCCTCTCTGTGGTAAGTTCTTTTAAGGGTAACCGATCCGCCTTTTACAGGGATACTAAGCTTCGACTCGATACCTCCCCCTGCCAATTCTGAAAGCTTCAGATACTTCGAAACGTTCTCTGCCCTGAAATATTGAAAGAAGGTTGGGGTTAAAGGCAACAGATGCTTATTTGTTCCGCAGATCTCGAATTTTCTGCTGTCAATTGTATACGGCAGCTCCATTATTTTATCTTCAAGAAAGTTACCGACACTCAGCCAGGGATAATGATCTCCCTGAACGGGCAGCCTTGAACCGGAATTAATATCATTGTTTTTATATGGAATTACATTGGCCGGATTCCACAAAACATTAGCTGTGGTATAAGCCCATTGGTAAGCAAATCTGTCATGTGGCAATACCAGGGGCTTTAAGCCTTCTGCGGGCAGTTCTGATTGAATTACAAAATCACTTTCCCTTTCAATTTCATAAGGATCGCCCATTTTAATGCCGAGTGGAATGCCAAGAATCTCGCAGGTATTCATCTCATTATCCATAACAGGACATGGAGGGTAATTAGAAATCCCTGATGCCGGCTGACGTGCAATTTTTGCTTTTAATCCGGTATCCAGATTCTTATAAACTTCGGTAAGATATGAGTAAACTTCAGGGAACAGCACAGCAAATTCAGGCTGCTTGGACAACATAAAAATGTATTCTATAAAAGTTTTATCATCTCTTTCTGACAGGGAAGTATAATCATTATCGAATAACAAGTCATGCCCGCATGTAATGTTAAGGTCGGAAGCTGCTATCCTTACATCAGGAGCTGCAAAAAACATGGTTGCAGGGGAAGTTCCCCCGATGATCTGATTGGAATTATTCAGCAAAAAATAGAGTCTTTTTGTTTTGCTGAAATTATACACATTACTGTCCTGCTCCCAGAATACATTTAATGTTTCAGCGAAGGTTGAATGTTTTGAGTTACTGTCCCTGCCAAGCTGTCCAAAACGATCAGCAGGATACCACGATACTATTTTTATCTTATCCTTGTGCTTGGGATAAATGAAAAACAATTGTGCTACGTCCAGTGCATCTGATACTAATTTATGCTGGGCGGAAGTTCCGGCAATTCCATTGTCAGCCACCCACCGGAATGCAGATTTAACGAGGTCAATCCTGGCAAATGGACTGGGTATTGATGTTGCAACATCTTTGCCCTCCGTTTTTATGGTTTCGAGCTGATTCTTTGATATCGGACTGCTGACGAACCATCCTGTTCCATCCTGTCCCTCATGTAGTCTGTATACTTTTGACATTGTTTACCGGATTAATAAATTTCTTTTTGATAACACCCTGTCGGTCGACTTACCAAACATTTTAATCAGCATTGTATGCTTTTTCTCCTTGCTGCGGATTGAAATATTGTCTGTTAACAGACAATTTTGAATATCCAGCGCCTTAAAGCTTTTGTTTCCTTTGGGAGTTTGACCTTTGACCAGTTCAAGGGCATTATCGGCTGTTATTTCTTCAAAAGGAGTGAAAGCCGGCTTGTTATCTTTCATTTCTCTTATCCATTCCTCAAAATAATTGTTAAAGGGCTGGATTTGCGTTTTATATTCAGCACTGTTGAAGTAATTTTTATTCAAAAGGGATTGCTTATTGCCCGGAGTCAGTTTGATGGTGCTTTTTGTCCAGCGCGAAGTATTTAACGCTCTCGATAATCCCTTATCAAGGTATTCAGTGTACATTTTGAATTTTGTCAAGGGCGGAGAGAGTTGTTTGGCGTTTTCAATATTCAAGTCCGTAAATGAGATATTTTGAGTGTCGTGTTCAATGCCAAATTCTTTTATCTGAGTTATCTGGGTTATTGAATTAATATTTTTGCAGAAATCCAGAATTGCCAGCGCACCAGCTAATTCCAGGAAATGAGCTTTATTCTTTTGTTCCTGGCCGCCTACAGCATATTCTTCCTGGTTTGTATTTCCCCTGTTACCTATAAAATAAAGTGTATTTACCTGATTCAGGGAGATTATGGTCCGGTTATAATAATCAATTGCAATCTTAGCCTTTTCTTCAAAGGATTCTGCATTGATCTCTTCATTTTTGGAAAGTGAGAAATATGGCAAATAGGTTATCCCGCCAATAGGAGCAGTTTTTATTTTAGCATGTTTTGGAATGTTTTTATTGCCTCTGAAATTTTTCAGCAGGAGCGGAAATCCGGCTGCCCCGGTTCCTCCAAATATTGAATTGACAATGAATATTGCATCATCATCACCGAATGTCTGGCCGAATTTTTTAAAATCTTCAGAATTTGTAAACTGGTTCAGAATAATTGATCCCATGTTCGGATTGCCTTTGAATCCTACATCTAAATTGGATTTAAGATTCATTGCAGAATATAATAGTCTGACAAAGTTTTTATCATCTTTTTCAGCAATATCTTCGCTTAAGCTGTCAAATCCGATATATTGATTAAAGGTATTTGTATCGGTGTCTTTCAGTTTGAACTGAAAAAAATCGGGATTCACAACCGGTGTGCTAACAGTAATTTCATTTATTGTTCTGATTTCCTGCGCATAAAAATCATCAGGCTGGTCAACCTGATTTCTTATTTCCTGGTATAATCGCAATATATCCTTAGTCCGGTTCAGATCTCCGTTACTTGTATCAGGATCAATGATAATCGGAATAACAGTGTCAAAATCACTCCCGATTTTCACTCCTGCAGCAAAAAGCATTGTCAATGCCTTCAAAACTCTTGAACCGGTTCCCCCTATAGCGAAAATATATAGTTTCCTTGACATGATTTTTTGTATTAAAAGGGTAAATGGAGTTGTATTTTACTGAACTGCTTCATGATCAGGCTGTAAATAATGCTTACAATAAGTGCAAGCAGGCTGTTGGCCAGAGCGTACTTCAAGGGAAGTGCATCAGCATAGTCAGCATAACCTGTGCTTGCATCTGCAATTGCTTCATTTAATGCCTGATTATCAGAACCAAATATTTCAGTGTTGGCAATTCCGTAAGTCGTGCCAGATACAATTAACACCGTAATAACCAGCCATACAAGCCAATGCCATAGCTTACCGTAAGGATACTTCCAGAGATAGTAAAATAAAATCCAGCAAACTAATGGGATCAGAATAAATGAAAGGCCGAACTTTATATAACCACCATTTTCATAAAGATGCTGGAAGATAAGGAAGTATTTGTTGGCAAATATCCCGAACACCGTGTCGTAAACTGTTCCAAAGAATTCATTCATAATTTTATTATTTTGAAATTGCTACCTTAAAAGTTGCCGGATTCTTGCCGTTATTTTTATACTCATATGCCTTACCGATAGCATCAATTAACTGCCTAAAGCCATAAGTATGAGCATTATCAATAGGTTCCTCATTTTCAGTATCAGTTTCCATAACCCAGTCAGGAGTCAGGTTTTTCAGAATAATTACCAGATCTCCAACAGGGTTCTTATTTGTAAAGACGGTTAACAGGTGTGTTCCGGTTACACCCGGGATCTTTTTTGTTATTTTTACAACTTTAACAACTTTGAAGTTTGAATAGGGGCAGTCATAATTTCCGATTGATGTCAAATAGCTATCGGAAAACGGCAATGAGCTGAAATCAGCCGCAAAAGTAAACTGAAACTCACCCTTAAGCGGTTTGGCATTAATCAATTTGTATTTGTCTTTAAAATCCTGCTTGAATTCCCCTTTCAAATCAATGGAAGGGACTATCTGATAAGGCATATTTTTCTCATCATTTACAAAAAAACGGGCTGTTTCATGCTGACCTTCAATCTTGCTCCCGATATTTTGCTCAGTGAGCAGCTTATTAAGCAGTTGTGTTTTTCCAAAAAAGATAATGTAAAAAGGTCTTTCTTCATTTTCCAGTTTTTTCGACCCTCTTTTCGAGGCATAATGATACAGTCCATTAAATGCGGAACCGGCTTTTATAATGAGGGTTTGGATATCTTCACTTTCCAGGCGGTTCCGGAAGGCCTGCTGGGTTTTTTGAATTTCTATCCTTAAGGCAGTTAAAGGATCGCTTTCTTCTCCAACATCATAAATACAATCTGAAACAAGAACCGAGATCTGATTTCCTCTGGCGGAATCCAGTGCAATCTCAAACATTTTATTCAGATCGCTGAATTTAACATCCCCGGTGTTAAACGATTTCGGATTAAGCTGATCCTTGAAAACTTCGGGATCGTTCCCAACATGTTTAATGTATATCCTTGAATTTCTAAGAGAAATTGTTGTCCCGTTGATAAAGTAAAAACTTTTGTAAGCCTTATCGAACTCAGGCAGATAGGCCAGCCCAACAAGCGAATTCTTAAATTCATTTGCCTGATTAACATAGCCAAACATGCTTCCTGAGTTTTCAATAAAGAATATTACTTTTTCAAGTGTTGCAGTTCTTAGCGGTTGATCGGGGATTACTTCATTTTTCACAGAAGGTTCCCTGACGGGTCCTGCTTCCCCGGTACTGCGGCTTTTGCATGAGAGGATGCTGAGAGGTATAAGAAAAATCAGGGTAATAAATCCAAGAGAATTTAGCCTGGTCATGGTAATATTTATTAAAATTAAGAACAACTGCTCAGGAGGAAGCAAAAGCAGAATGGGAGCTTCTGCCGTGATTCATACTTATGCTGACTTATTCTGGCTGCCGGAAACTTCTTTTTCAGTTTAAAATTACATGATAAAATCAAGAATAGAAAGATAATTGTTAAACGGCATTCCGGCGTTTAAATTTTATAAGTAGGTTGTTGAAAAAATATAAATCCATTAACCGCAAAGTACGCAAAGTTTTCGCAAAGTACACAAAGTTAAATCTATTAATTTCAATACTTTGCGACCTTTGTGCTAATCCTTTGCGCTCTTTGCGGTTAAAAAGGATTTTTAGAACAACTCCTGCCCTTTCAGGGTTTGTATTATTTAACTACAATAAAACTTACCGGTAATACACCGTTATTTAATAATGCTGCAATGTATCCGGCCTGAGTTTGTGTGAACTTGCCTGAAATTTCGATTTCACCAGAATTTATTTCTGCCATCACTTTTGGAGCCGAAATTACATTATCATCCAGCACAATTGCAATGACATTATTAAGATTACGCTTCGTTGCTTCAGCCC
>Ga0153915_10004470_pt1 | contig 12871 bp, 10 predicted proteins | sample Opewatmetagenome_2_FD_107003 | JGI IMG/M metagenome (GOLD analysis project Ga0153915, IMG submission 107003) | Freshwater wetland microbial communities from Ohio, USA - Open water 3 Core 3 Depth 3 metaG | ecosystem: Environmental > Aquatic > Freshwater > Wetlands | place: USA: Ohio, Lake Erie... | reverse complement strand
GTCGGCGAGGAGTTCCCTATCGGTGATTGCCCGCTCCCGCGCGAGCGCCGCGATCATCCCGCCCGTCGCCGCCAGCCCGCGCAGATCGTGCGCCACCTCACGAAGGATGGGTGCAAGCGTGCCCATTGCTGCAGCGGTATTCGATTCCGGGATGCCCACCTCCAGGAGATGACCGACCGGGCTTTCGGATAAGCATGCCGCATTCGGCGATCAGCGACAAGATACCGCTGTCCCGGTAAATGAGGAACGTGTCGGCCCGCCCGAAACCCGGGGCTCTTTGTTCTGCTGGACGCCCGGGACCGGGCGCATGAGTCACTCGCGGGTGGTCGGGTTCCCGTTCCTCCGCTGACCTCGCCGGAAGACCACAGACCTCGCACCCCCCGCCGCGCGGGTCGACCATGCCGCCGGCAGCCGGCCATATCTCGCGCGGAAATCCTCCCGGACGCTGGCGACGATCCGCGCCTCCTGGCGAGGGTCGGCCAGCATGATCACCGCCCCGCCCCACCCTGCCCCGGTGAGCCGCGCTCCCCAGGCACCCTGTCGCTCCGCCGATTCGACCAGCAGGTCGGCCTCGGCGCAGCTGCACTCGTAGTCGTCACGCAGCGACGCGTGGCCCTCGAACAGCAGCCGGCCGAGCCGCTCCATCCGCCCCTGCGCCAGCGCCCCGGCCGCGGCCCGGGTCCGGGCCGTCTCGGTCACGACGTGACGCACTCGCGGGGCGAGCGCCGGCGGAAGCCGACGGAGCAAGGGGTCGAGTCCCGCCGGCTCCAGCGCCGCCAGGCTCGCCGCCGGCATTCCCTGCGCTCGGAGGAAGCCGAGCGCCCGCTCGCACTCCACCCGCCGCTCGTTCAGGGCACCGCCCGAGAGGCGGTGCGACACCCCGGTCTCCAGCACCCACACCCGGGTCGGGAGCGGCACATGGCGCATCGTGCGGTCGGCCGTCTCGAACAGGATCGCGGTCCGCGGCTTCGCGAAGGCCGCGATGGTCTGATCCATCCGTCCGCAGCGCACCCCCACCTCGTCGTGCTCGGCCCGATAGGCGGCATCGGCCAGCTCGGCCGCGGTGAGCCGTCGCCCCGCCAGCAGGCCCAGCGCGCCCGCGGTCGCGACCGTGAGGGCGGCCGACGAGGACAGCCCCGCGCCGAGCGGCACGGTCGAGCCTACCGCGAGTCGTGCCCCCGGGGGCGCCGATCCAGTCTCCTGCAACACGCGGATGACCCCGATGATGTAGTCCACCCAGCCGCCGACCAGCCCCCGCTCGGGAGCGAGCCGGAAGACCGTGTCGTCGAGCGCCGACACGACGCTCCACCCCCGGTCAACCGAGGCCGCTACCGCGGTCCGGCGCTCGATGGCCAGCGGGAGCACCGGGCCACCGTTGTAATCCGTGTGTTCTCCGATGAGATTCACGCGGCCCGGTGCCGAGGTGACGAGGGCGGGTTCACTGGCAAAGTGCGCCCGGTACAGCGATGTTGCGTGGCGCGCAGGCGAGGCGGGTCTCATCAGGGGAGAGTATGCACGAAACGGGACGGGGGCAACGGATCGGGGCGCTGCTGCTCGTCGTTTCCCTCGGCACTGCCGCCCAGGCCACCGCGCAGCTGCCCACGATCGGCGTTCCCCGCGGCGTCGCCCGCATCGAGATCCAGGGCAATTTCGAGAGCTACGGCCAGCGCTACCACGACGGCTCCATCGAGGATTACCTCGCCGACTTCGAGAGCCCCGCGCTGGGCAGCGCCTTCTGGCCGGACCTCGCCCCCGCCGAGACGACGATCGGACAGATCATCGGGAACGGCACCTACCGGTTGAACCTCGGACGGGTGACCGCCCAGAGCGAGGTGAACGTCGGGACCGCGACGATCAGCCTGGCCCTCGGGCTCACCCGGCGCCTCACCCTGCTCGGCAGCGTGCCCTACGTCTACTCCCGCATCCAGCCGAGTCTCGCGGTCGACTCCACGAGCGGCGACGCCGGCGCCAACCCCCTCTTGGGCACGGGCGACTGCCAGACCGTGCCCTTCTTCGCCCAGTTCGGCGCGGCGCTCACCACGGTGCAGGACAACCTCAACAGCGGCACCTACACCGGCTCGAAACAGGCGCTCGCCCGGCAGGTGCTCGCCGACACGACGCTCCTCCGGCAGCTGTGCCAGGTGATCGCCGCGCCGACGACCGCCTCTCCGTTCCTGCCGACGACGAGCAGCCAGGCCGGCGCCGTCATGAACGGGCAGATCTCGAGCCTCCAGACCGTGCTGCGGGACTCGCTCGGCGTGCCGAGCTTCACCACTCCGGTGCCACTGCCCGACGCGCGGCTGGATGCCGGCGGGTACCAGGACTTCATCTCGAATCCGTCGGGTCCGGTCGCGGGCCGCCAGGTGAACGAGAACCTGCTCGGCTACCTCGGGGACATCCAGGTCGGCGCCGCCTACACCCTCTTCGACCACTGGGACTCCGGCAACCGGCTCGGCGGATTCCGCTCGGCGCTGCAGGCCACGATGCGGCTCCCCACCGGCAAGCGCGACTCGCCGAACAACTTCGTCGACCTCGGCACCGGAAGCGCTGGCTACGACCTCAACCTCGCGCTGACGACGGACCTCGGAACGGGCCGGGTCGGCGCGCGCCTGGTGGCGGGCTACTCGCTGCGATTCCCGGTACTCCGCGTCCGCCGGGTGAGTCCGCCGACCCAGCCAATCGCCTACGCGGACCGGCTGACCAATGTGACCGTCAATCCGGGCGACGTGGTCCTGTTCGAGGCCCGACCCTTCTTCCGGCTGGCTCGAACGATCGCGTTGCAGGCCGCGTTCCAGTACTGGCATCAGGGTGCGGACCGGGTGAGCTACCCGACGGCCGCCGACTCGCTGCGGGTCCCCGGAAACATCAGCGCCGCGCTGCTCGCCGAGGATACCCGCGCGAGCGGGATGACGGTGAGCGGAGGCGTCACCTACTCCAACCCGGGCGCGTTGAGTGAAGGCGGCAAGGGACTCCCGCTCGAAGCGAACTGGAGCTACGCGGCAGTGATCGGCGGGTCGGGGGGGCGGCTGCCACAAGGCAGGACCACTTCCGTGGCCATCCGGTTCTACCACCGGATCTGGCACTAGAGGCAATTCCGGGTTCCCGGCGCCGAGCGGTCTGCTCCCGGCACCCGGAACCCGGGGTTGATTCACCTTACTTCGAAAGTCTTTCCTGCAGCACCGGCTGGACCCCCTTCGGATCCGCCTTGCCCTGGCTCTTCCGCATGACCTGGCCCACGAAGAAGCCCATCAGCTTGGCCTCGCCCGCCTTGAATCGGGCCACCTCGGACGGGTGGGCCGTCAGCACCTCGTCCACCCAGCGGCCGAGCGCGTCGGTGTCAGCGACCTGAATCAGGCCCAACCGTTCGGCGACAGCTTTCGGAGAATCCCCGTTGCCCGCCAACTCGGGATAGACCCGCTTCGCGGCCTGGTGGCTCACCGTGCCCTCCTTCACCAGCTCGATGAGCGCGGCCAGCCTCGCGGGCTCGACCGCGAAGACGGCGGTCTCGTTGTAGCCCGCGAGGGCCTCGCCCATGATCCAGTTGGCCGCGGCCTTCGGCTCCGCGCCGGCGCGGACCACCGCCTCGAAGTAGTCGGCCAGCGGGCGCTCGCTGCACAGCACCTTCGCGTCGTACACCGGGAGACCGTACTCCCGCTGCAGCCGGTCGCGCTTGGCATCCGGCAGCTCGGGCAGCGCGGTCTGCTGCTCCACGATCCACTGCGGGGTGAGCACGAGGGGAGGAAGGTCGGGATCCGGGAAGTAGCGGTAGTCGTGACTCTCCTCCTTGGACCGCATGGGGCGGACTTCACCGCTGCCGGCGTTGAACAGCATCGTGACCTGCTCGATCCTGCCTCCGGCTTCCACGAGCGCGATCTGCCGCTGGCGCTCCGCCTCGAGCGCCCGCTCGACGTTGCCGAAGCTGTTCATGTTCTTCACTTCGGTCTTGGTGCCGAGCGCGGTGGCCCCTTCGGGGCGGATCGAGATGTTCGCGTCCACCCGGAGGCTGCCCTCTTCCATGTTGCAGTCGCTGACCCCGGTGTAGAGCAGGATCTGCTTCAGCACGGTCAGGTAGGCGCGCGCCTCGGCCGGGCTCCGGAGCTCCGGCTCGCTCACGATTTCGGCCAGGGGCGTCCCGGCCCGGTTGAGGTCGATGGCGGTCCTGCCGGGGATCCGGTCGTGGATCGACTTGCCCGCGTCCTCCTCGACATGCAGCCGGGTGATGCCCACGGAGATTCGCCCCCGCTCCGGCGAATCGAGGTCGACGTGTCCGCCGGTGGCGAGCGGCCGATCGAACTGGGAGATCTGGTAGCCCTTGGGGAGGTCGGGATAGAAATAGTTCTTCCGGGCGAAGACGCTGCGCCCGTGCACCGTGCAGCCCAGCGCCAGCGCCGCCCGGGCAGCGAGCCGGATCGCGTGGGCGTTCGGCACCGGCAGCGCGCCGGGGAGCCCGAGACAGACGGGACAGACGAGGGTGTTGGGCTCCGCGCCGAAGCGGTTCGGGCAGCCGCAGAACATCTTGGTACGGGTCAGCAGCTGCACGTGGACTTCGAGTCCGATGACGGTTTCCCAGCTCATCAGCGCACCTCCCCGGCGGCCGGTACGACCGCCTCGAGCGCCGAGGCGACGCCGAGCATCCTCGCCTCCTCGAACATCGGCGCGATGATCTGGGCCCCGACCGGCAGCCCGGCGCTGCGGCCGACCGGCAGGCTCATCGCCGGGAGGCCGGCGAGGCTCACCGCGCAGACGAAGATATCCGCCAGGTACATGGCGACCGGATCGTCGGTCTTCTCGCCCGCGCGGAACGCGGGCGTCGGTGTGGTCGGGGTGAGCAGGAAATCGGCGCCCTGCGCGGTGAAGGCCAGCTGGAAGTCCCGGGCGATCGCCGCCCGTACCTGCTGGGCCTTGCCGTAGTAGGCCTCGTAGTATCCCGAGCTGAGCACATAGGTGCCGATCAGGATGCGGCGGCGCACCTCGGCGCCAAAGCCCTGGCCCCGCGTCGCGCGGTAGAGCGCGCGGACGTCGCCCTCCGGCCCGACCCGGCGGACACCGTAACGGACCCCGTCGTAGCGCGCGAGGTTCGCGGCGGCTTCGGCGGGCGCGATGATGTAGTACGTGGGAACGGCGTACTTCGAGTGGGGCAGCGTGACGTCCTTCACGCTGCCGCCCAGGTCGCGAATCGCGCCGATCGTGCGCTCGACGCCGGCCCGGACCCCCGGATCGAGGTCCGCCGGGAAGTACTCCTTTGGCAGTCCGAAGATGAGCCCGCGGAGGTCCCGGCGGGGGCCGTCGAGCTCGAGCGGGGGCCGGTCGGCGGTGGTGGCGTCGTGCGGATCGTGGCCGCTGATCGCCGCGAGCACCCGCGCGGCGTCATCCACCCGCTCGCCGAATACGCTGATGCAGTCGAGCGAGGACCCGAAGGCGACCAGCCCGAACCGGCTGACCCGCCCGTAGGACGGCTTCACGCCCACGACCCCGCAGAAGCTGGCGGGCTGCCGCACCGAGCCGCCCGTCTCGGAGCCGAGCGCCGCCGGGACGACCCCCGCAGCCACCAGCGCGGCGGAGCCACCCGACGAGCCACCCGGCACCCGTTCATGATCAATGGGATTCCTGACGCGACCGAAGGCGGAGTGCTCGGTCGAGGAGCCCATCGCGAATTCGTCGAGATTGGACTTGGCCGCCACCATCGCGCCGGCGGCCCGGAGGCGCTCGATGGCGGTGGCGTTGAACGGCGAGACGTAACCCTCGAGGATCCGCGATCCGCAGGTGGTGGGCTGTTCGGTCGTGACGATGTTGTCCTTGATCGCGACGGGCACCCCGGCGAGCGGCAGCATCGCGTGGCCCGCGCCCACGTGCGCGTCGACCCGCGCGGCTTCGCCGCGCAGCAGGTCCTCGGACCAGTGCAGGGTGGCGTTCAGCCCGTCGGCATCGGCCTTGCGCAGGAGCCGCGCGGCCTCGTGGGCCGCGGAGAGCGCCGAGGTGCGCCCGGCGTTGACCGCGCGGGCGATATGCGCGACCGCGCTCATGCCTCCTCCATCGCGCCGAGCCTGGGCACCACGAAGAGCCCGTCCACGAACTCCGGGGCCATCTGGGCCGGCGTCCGGGCGAGCGGCGTGGGCCGGACCTCGTCTTCCCTGAGCCGGACCGATTCGGGCCCCGCCAGGAAGGCGGAACGCTCCGGGCCCGCCGGCAGCTCATCGAGCTGGGCGACGTACTCGACGATCCGCCCCATCTGCTCCACCAGCCGGGGGAACTCATCGTCCGAAACCGCCAGCTCGGCCAGCCTGGCCACGTGACGGACCTGCTCGCTTCCGATTTTCATGCGCTCTCCATGTCGCGTTCCAGCCCGGCGTAGGCGACCAGCAGCTGTTTCACGCCGACCGCTTCGTCATCGAAGGCGACCGAGACCTTGAGATCGCGCCCGGCCCCGGTCAACCCCTGGATCACTCCGCTCCCGAACCGCCGATGACGCACCCGCTCGCCCTTGATGAATCGGGGGGAGTCCTGGGATTCGTCCTCGGGCGGAGGAGAGGCCCGGCGGACGGAAGGCGAGGCTCCCGTTCCGGTGGCCCACTCGGCCGGGCCGCCCGGCCGGGACCCGCCGGCCCGCCACGCCGCCGCACCGCCCCACATCGAGCTGGTGCTCCGCTCCTCCACGATAGCCGGGGGGAGGGCGCGCAGGAACCGGGACGGCCGGCCCGGGCGCAGCTCCCCGCCCCGGCGCCGGGCACGGGCCCAGGTGAGATACAGCTTGTCCTTGGCGCGGGTGAGGCCGACGTAGCAGAGCCGGCGCTCCTCCTCGAGCCCGCCCTCCTCCTCGGCCCGGGCCAGCGGGAAGAGGCCGTCCTCCAGGCCAGCCACGACGACCACCGGCCACTCGAGGCCCTTGGCCGTGTGGAGCGTCATCAGGGTGACTCCCTCACCGTCGCCGACGATCGAATCGTGGGAGGAGAGCAGCGCCGCCTCGGCCAGGAAGCGTTCGAGCGGCGTGGTGCCGTCGGCTTCCTCGGGCTCGAGCACCTCCGACCATTCCGCCGCACCGGCGAGCAGCTCCCGGACGTTTTCCCAGCGTTCGGCCCCTTCGGGGCCCTCGGCAAGCAGCACGTCCTCGTAGTCGATGCTGCGAATGACCTGCTCGATGACCGTCGCAGGCGCGTGTCCCGCGATGCCGTCGCGGAAGGTATCGATCAGTCCAGCGAACTTCCGGAATCCCTCGCGGACGTTCGGCCGGAGGTCGGGGAGCCGGTCGGCGATCGCCGCCGTCGCGAGCAGCGGGAGGCCCCACTTCGCGGCACTGGCCTGGAGAACCACGAGGCTGCTCTCGCCGATGCCCCGCTTCGGCACCCCGATGGCCCGGAGGAAGGCTTCGTCATCGGCCGGATTCGCGATGAGCCGCAGGTAGGCGAGGAGATCCTTCACTTCGCGCCGGTCGTAGAAGCTGATGGCCCCGACGATCCGGTAGGGGGTCCCGGCCCGGCGCAGCGCCTCCTCGAGCGCGCGTGACTGCGAGTTGGTACGGTAGAGGACCGCCATCTCGCCCCAGGTCCAGTCGCCCTTCGCGCGGCGCGTCGCGAGCTCGCGCACGATCCACTCGGCCTCGTCCCGCTCGTCGGCGGTGGCCACGACCGTCACCGGCTCGCCGCCCTTCCGCGAGGTGCGGAGCGTCTTGCCGATCCGGCCGGCGTTCTCGCCGATGACCTGGTTGGCCGCATCGAGCACGATCCGGGTCGAGCGGTAGTTCTCCTCGAGCCGAACGATGGTGGCGGTGCCGAAATCGCGCTGGAAGTCGAGCATGTTCCGGATATCGGCGCCCCGCCAGCCGTAGATCGACTGGTCGTCGTCTCCGACAGCGCAGACATTCCCGTGGGCCCCCAGCGCGCGGACCAGCTGGTACTGGGCCGCGTTGGTGTCCTGGAACTCGTCCACCAGCAGGAAGGCGAACCGATCCTGATATACCGCGAGCCGGTCCGGCCGTTCCCGGAAGAGGGTCAGGGGGTGCAGCAGCAGGTCGTCGAAGTCCATCGCGTTGGAGGCCTTGAGGGCCGGCCCCAGGGCGCCGTAGACGTCCGCCGAGACCTGCGACAGCCGGTCGAACGGCGAGCTGCCAGTCAACTCCGAGGGCGGCACCATCCGGTTCTTCGCGCCCGAGATGATCGATTGCACCGCCCGCGGCGGAAACAGCTTCGTCGAGTGGCCGCGCTGCTCCATGATCCGGCGGATGAGGCTGACCCGGTCGTCCTCGTCGTAGATCGTGAACTGCCGGGTGAAGCCCAGCAATTCGGCCTCCCGGCGAAGGAGCCGGGCGGAGAGCGAATGGAAGGTGCCGATCCACAGCCCGGCCGGATCGCGTCCGAGCAGCCGGCCCACCCGTTCCTTCATTTCGGCCGCCGCCTTGTTCGTGAAGGTGACGGCGAAAATGCGGGACGGCGGCACCCCATGCTCGTCGATCAGCCGGGCGATGCGCATGGTGAGCACGCGGGTCTTGCCGGAGCCGGCGCCCGCGACGACCAGCAGCGGGCCGTGGACGTGCTCGACCGCCTCCCGCTGCGCGGGATTCAGCGTGGCACCCAGGGGGCCGGTGGTCGTTTCAGTTGGCATGCATCGGGATCCGGATCAGGAAGCTCGCGCCGCGCTCGGTGTTCTCCAGCATCAATTCACCACGGTGATTGTCCTCGACGACGCGCCGTGCCAGCGCCAGGCCGACCCCCCAGCCGCTCGACTTGGTGCTGATGCCCGGCTCGAAGAGGGTACGCCGGATCTCCTTGGACACGCCGGGGCCGTCGTCCACCACGCGGAGGGTCGCGTAGCCGTTTTCCATTCCGGTCGAGAGCGTGATCGTCCCCCGGCGTCCCTGCAGCGCGTCGATGCCGTTGCGCACCAGCGATTCCAGCGCCCACTCGAGCAGGATGGGATCCCCGAGTACCATCGGCCCGGCGCCCGCGGCTTCCACCCGGAGGTCGATCGGGTTCGCGTGGCGCGGCAGTCGCGGCCGGAAGTACGCGGCCACCTTGTCCGCGAGCGCGCCGAGCCCGATCGGTTCCCGGCGGTTGGCGTGACCGATGCGCTCGAACCGCTGGGCGACGCGCTCCAGCCGCTCGGCGTCCGACGCCAGGTAGTCGGCGAGCCCCGGCGGGGGTGTCGCCCGGGAGCGCACCTGCTCGATCCAGCCCTGCAGGCTCGTGAGCGGGGTACCCATCTGGTGCGCCGCCTCGCGCGCCATTGCGACCCACAGCCGGTCGCGCTGCGAAGCCATCGCGTGCCGGTAGGCCAGGAACCCGACGCCCAGCATGAACAGGATGGTCAGTCCCTGCAGGATGACGAGGACCTTGAGCTGGTGCTGGGCCGGCAGGGGCCCGTAGTGCACCGTCCCGATCGTCGAGTCGCTGATCGGCGGGTTCGCGTGGTCGAGCGTGGCGGCGTACTTGGCCACCCGGGGATCGTCGAGCGGCGCCTCGAAGGGAAGATTCGCGGCCGCCGTGACCCGGCCGGTGCCGTCGGTGACGATGAGCGGAATGCCCTGGCTGCGAACCTGTTCGCCGAGCCGGAGCAGCGCATCGGCCTCCGCACCCTGACGGGGATCGTTGAGCCCGGCGAAGACGCCCGCGAACAGCTGGCCGAGGGCGCTCGCGTCGCTGCGGAAGTGGCGGGCCACGACGAGTCCCGTCCCGACTCCCAGTCCCGCGAGCAGGACCACGAGCAGTGCCACCAGCGCCGGCGCCAGCCGGCGCACCCGGTTCCTACGCACAGGGCGTCAGGCGTTCGGTCCCGACATATGGCACCAGCGCCTCGGGAATCCGCACCGAGCCGTCCTCCAGCTGGTTGTTCTCGAGCAGCGCGATCATCGTGCGCGGCAGCGCCACGCCCGACGCATTCAGGGTGTGCACGAACTCGGGCCTGGCCCCGGGTTCGGGCCGGTAGCGGATGCCGGCGCGGCGGGCCTGGAAGTCCGTGAAGGTGCTCGCGCTCGACGCCTCGAGCCAACCCCCGACCCCTGCGGCCCAGACTTCGAGGTCCCAGGTCATGGCGCTGGAGAACCCGGTGTCCCCGGCCGCGAGCGCGAGCACCCGGTACGGGATGTTGAGCCGCTGGAGGACCGCCTCGGCGTGCCCCGCCAGCTTCGCGTGCTCCGCCGGACTCGTCTCGGGGCGGACCAGGCGCACCAGCTCGACCTTGTCGAACTGGTGCACCCGGATCAGGCCGCGGGTGTCCTTGCCGCCCGCCCCGGCCTCGCGGCGGAAACAGGGGGTGTAGGCCACGTACGCGATCGGCAGTGCGGTGTCATCGAGGATCTCGTCGCGGTGGATATTGGTGACCGGTACCTCGGCGGTGGGAATCAGGTACAGGTTGTCCGCCCCGACCGTGTAGATCTCCTCCGCGAACTTCGGCAGCTGTCCGGTTCCGGTCATGGTCGTCTCGTTCACCAGCAGCGGAGGCGAGATCTCGACGTAACCGTGCTCCCGGGTGTGCAGATCCAGCATGAAGTTGATCAGGGCCCGGGCCAATCGCGCGCCCGGCCCGGTGAAGAGCGGAAAGCCCGATCCGCTGAGCTTCGCGCCGCGGGCCAGGTCGAACAGGCCGAGCTCGGCCCCGAGCTCCCAGTGCGGTTTGGGCGTAAAGCCGAGGGTCGGAGGAGTTCCCCACTGGCGCACCACCCGGTTGGCGCTCGCGTCGCCATCGGGCACCTCCGGCAGGGGCAGGTTCGGGACCCCCATGACCAGCTGGCCGAGCTGCTCCTCCACCGTCCGGAGCTCCGCGTCCAGCAGCTTCACCCGGTCGCCGGACTCCTTGAGTCCGGCCAGCAGCTCGTCGGCGGGCTGTCCGGCCTTCTTGCGCCGGGCCACGTCGTCGCTGGCGGCATTGCGTTCGGCCTTGATCGCTTCGGCGCGGGCGATGACGTCGCGGCGCCGCCGATCGAGCGCGGCGATGGCGTCGAGCGTGGCGTCGAGCGCCGGATCCAGGCGGCGCGCCAGCGCCGCCCGCGTGGCGGCGGGATCCTGCCGCAGCAGCCGGATGTCGATCACGGGAAGATCAGTGCTGCGGAATGCCGGGCTGGAGGTCCCGGTAGCCGCAGTTGTTGTTCACCAGCACCTGGAACTTGAGGGTGCGGGCCACGGCGTCGATCTCGAGCACTTCGAGCTTGCCGTACTCCGGCACGCCGAGCGAGGTGCAGACGGCCCGGGACCGGAGGATGAATCGGTCGCCGACCGCGACGTGGATTGTGTCTTCCGTCACGTAGCCATTCGACGGCGCGGTCGCGATTTCGTCGAAGGTCTGCTGGGTCGCGAGAAAGCCGGGCTCGAGGGCGCCGGTCGCGGTCAGGTGCAACACGGCCTGGCCGAGGAAGACGGGGCTGCCCGCCGCGTCGACATTGTAGACGAAATCGAACGCCGCCGACTGGTCCGTCCGGACCGGACGCCGATCGGGGATGGAATAGCCGCTGGGCACCTGCACCGGCGTGCCGATGAGCGCCCCGACGACCACGGTATCGATGACGTTGGTCAGGGTCGCGGGAGGAATCGCGTTGGGGTCGCTGCAGGCCAACCCGGCCAGCCCCGCCGCGAGCAGTACGAGGGGTAGTGAGCTCCGCATCGGTGGGAAGCTAAGCCGGTGGACAGAAGCGGGTCAACCCACCGTCATTGCTTGACTTCGGTGATTTCCCGTCCTACGTTCACCGTGGCACCCCTCCCGACCTGAAAGGACCCCCCAGATGCCCGGCTTGCACGACGTCGTTCAGGGCCTCGCTGCTCGCGAAGGTGTCGAAGCCGTCATCGTGGTGAGCCCGGACGGGCTGCCGATCGATCAGGCCGTGAAGCAGGGGGTCGACGCGGAGGCGGTCGCGGCGCTCACCGCCACGGTGGCCCAGGGCGCCCGTGGACTCGGACACGTGGTCGAGTGCCGGTCGCTCGCGACCGGCGTGCTGGAGTTCGACAACCGCAACGTCGTGTTCTCCTCGGTGGGCGACGACAACTTCCTGTTCGTCCTCACGGCGGCCGGCACCAACATCGGTCATCTGCTCTACGACCTGCGCCGCCACGGACCAGCGCTGCGCTCGCTCCTGTGAGCCGTCACCCGCCGGCCGCGGACTCCGGCGCCGGTCCGGACTGGCCTCCCGAAGCGCACCCATGAGGTGGGCCGTCATTCTCGCGGGCGGGCGCGGCAGCCGATTCTGGCCCCTCAGTACGGCGAGTCGTCCCAAGCAGCTGATCCCGCTCAGCGGGCCCACTTCAACGGCGGAACAGGCGGTGAACCGGCTGGCGGGGCTGGTGCCGCGCGAGCGGACCATGGTGGTGGCCGGTCCCGCAATCGTCGGCCAGCTGCAGCGGCTGCTCCACCTTCCCCCGGAGAACATCCTGGCCGAGCCGAGGGCCGCCTCGACGGCGCCGGCGCTCGTATGGGCCACCTGCGAGGCCTGGAAGCGGGACGCCGACGCCGACGTGCTGTCCCTCCACGCGGACTGGGTCATCGCCGACGAGGATGCCTTCCGGGAGACCGCCGACACCGCGCTCCGGACGGCCCGGCAGCATGGCCGGCTGGTGACCGTCGGCATTGTCCCGACTCGCCCCGAGACCGGCTACGGCTACATCGTGCCCGGCGAGCCGATCGATCAGGTGGCCAGGCGCGTCGCCCGCTTCACCGAGAAGCCGGACGCCACGACGGCGCTCAACCTGATGGCCGAGGGAGCGCTCTGGAACAGCGGGCTCTTCGCGTGGTCCGCAAGCGTCCTCTGCGAGCAGGTCTCGGAGCACACGCCCGAGCTCGCGCCATTCCTGCCCGACCTCAAATCGGGTGACGTCGCCGGGTTCTTCCGGCGCCTCACCCCGGTCTCGATCGACGTCGGCCTGCTCGAGCGCAGCCCCAAGGTCGTCGTCCTGCC
>Ga0153915_10004469_pt1 | contig 12872 bp, 14 predicted proteins | sample Opewatmetagenome_2_FD_107003 | JGI IMG/M metagenome (GOLD analysis project Ga0153915, IMG submission 107003) | Freshwater wetland microbial communities from Ohio, USA - Open water 3 Core 3 Depth 3 metaG | ecosystem: Environmental > Aquatic > Freshwater > Wetlands | place: USA: Ohio, Lake Erie... | reverse complement strand
GTCCCTCAAGATAATAAAGGATTATATCAGGGAACACAGCCTGAATATAGGCAATAAGACCGCACCTATAAAGAGAAACGCAAGGATCAGACATCAGGGCCAGCATTTCAATCTCATGGATTCCTTCAAGAGCTTGAATGACAGCTATTTCGGAGGCAGCGTCGATTCTTCAATCACATGGGGAAGACGCATAAGCCATTCACGGGGTAGGGTTGTCCGGCTGGGCAGCTATTCCCCATCCGGGAATGTAATCCGTATAAACCCGATACTGGACAGGGAGTTTGTGCCTCAATATGTGATCGAGGCGATTACTTATCATGAAATGTTGCACCGGCTCCTGGGTTTTGAATATGCCGATGGCAGGCGGCTCTCCCATTACCGGAGATTCAAAGAGATGGAAAAAAAGTATATCCATTATGACAAGGCGAAACTCTGGATTAAAAAGAATTTAAATCTTCTCACCGGGAAGGCGTGATATAATAGGTCCCGGGAGAAAATCTTTAAATGAAAATAAGGTTCAGCTCCATGGGATTTGTCTTAGATAAAAATTCCGTAGAAATCTATGAAAAATGGCTGCAAGGGCCGGTCGGGATGGTGATGGACGGGTTCGTTCGGACCATGTTTCATGACCTGCTGGCAGTGCAGAGGCATGACAGGATACTGGATATCGGCTGCGGGACAGGGAATCAACTCCTCGCTCTGGCAAAATTCGGATTTGATCTAACCGGCGTTGATGCATCTGAAGACATGCTTGATATTGCGATGAGCCGTCTTGGAAACAGATGCGCCTTTAAGGCAGGGAGGGCAGAGGACCTTCCTTTCAGTGACAATGAATTCGACATCTCGCTCCTGATCAATACCCTGGAATTTCTTGACGACCCCCTGGCCGCCCTGATAGAGGCAGGGAGGGTTACAAGGAGAAAGGTCTTGATCTGCGTTATCAACAGTCTCTCCCTGTGCAACCTTGGCGCCCGGCTGCGGGGGCTCTTCAGTGAAACACTTTTAAGAAATATCAGGTCCTATAACCTCTGGGAGATGAAAGGCCATATCAAAAATGCCTTTGGTGCAGTGCCTGTTGTATGGAGATGCGCCCCTGACTGGCCTAAACTCAAGGGGCAGGTTAGCGCCTTTAATTCGGATAGGGAGAGGGTTTTAAACTGCCCCTTCGGTTCAATACTGGGGATCTCTGTTACTTTAAATCCTGTGATCAGGGCAGGGAGCCTGCCTCTAAAGATCAAGGCGGAGCAGCCTTTCCCTGAGAGTATCCCGATACAATATGAAAGATTTTTAAAAGATATAAGGGATGTAAGTCATGAAGAGATGGAGGGAGCTGCATGAAAGAGGCATATCTTTATGAGAATCTGGATGGGAAAAGGGTCAGGTGTCGGCTCTGCAGCCATAGATGCCTGATAAAGGCCGGTTCAAAGGGCATATGCGGCGTGAGGGAAAACAATGACGGGATACTTACAAGTTTGGTTTACGACAGGGTCATTGCCACACATGTGGACCCCGTTGAAAAAAAGCCCCTGTTTCACTTTCTCCCCGGGAGCAGGTCCTATTCAATTGCGACAGTGGGATGCAACTTCAGGTGCAGGTTCTGTCAGAATTCGGAGATCTCACAGATGCCTTCAGATTATAATCGCATCATAGGAGATCACATGTCCCCGGCCGGCATTGTAGAAAAGGCAAAGGGGTCCCGCTCATCAACCATAGCATATACATACACCGAGCCCACAATATATTATGAGCTGGCCCTTGACACATCAAGACTCGCTGTCAAGGAGGGGATAAGGAACATATTCGTATCCAACGGGTATATGACTGAGGAATGTCTGATGGATATTCACGAGGATCTGCATGGCATAAACATAGATTTAAAATCCTTCAGCGAGAGGTTTTATAAGGAACAGTGCGGCGCAAGGCTTGAACCGGTCTTGTCAAGCATTAAAAAGGCCAGGGAACTTGGGATCTGGGTAGAGGTGACGACCCTCCTTATTCCGGGCCTGAATGATTCCGTTGAAGAGCTGAAGGAGATAGCCGGGTTCATTGCCGGGGTAGATCCGGAGATGCCCTGGCATATAAGCAGGTTCCACCCCGCCTATCACCTGACGGACAGATATTCGACACCGCCTGAAGATATCCACAGGGCAAAGGAGATAGGTTATAACTCAGGTTTGAAATATGTGTACACGGGAAACGTATGGGGAGATCAGGGGGAGAAGACATTCTGCCATGGGTGCGGGAGACTGCTTATAGACCGTTACGGATACGATATCAGGAGCAATTCAATAGTAAAGGGCCGCTGCCCAGGTTGCAGCGTGAAGGTCCCGGGGGTATGGGATTGAAGAACCGTTTAAGAAACAGGGCAGGGTAAGACCGTTAATAATTGACCATGGTCAGAAACAACCCCTGAGGAGGGGCATTTATCCCCGCCCTTTTCCTGTCCAGGGAACGGAATATATCTTCGAATTCATCAACGGTTATCCTGCCCTTTCCTGCATCCACCGCTGTTCCCACGATGTTTCTTACCATGTGTCTCAAAAATCCATCCGCTTCAAAGACAATGGTTATAAGGCCCTCCTGGTCACGGGATAAATCCGCCCTTATCATCTCCCTGACCGGATTCAGGTTTTCGCTCCCGGATGATCTGAAGGAGGAAAAATCATGCTGGCCCCTGAGGACAGACAGGCATCTTGCCATCTTTTCAATCGCAAGGGCCTCACGGATATGCCATGTATAATGCCTCAGGAAGATATTTCTTTCTCTGCTGTTCCATATCCTGTATTCATATATCTTGCTCCTGACGTTGTATCTTGCGTGGAATTCATCCGGTGCATATTCGGCTGCGATGATGAAGATGTCTTCCTTCAGCAGAGAATTAAGGCCCCTTCGCAGGGATTCTGGTGCAATGCCGGATGTGGTCTTGAAATTACATACCTGATGGAGGGCATGAACGCCTGCATCCGTCCTGCCGCTTCCCAAAACAATAACAGACTCTCCCAGGATTACCCTGAGATTTTCTTCAAGGACCTCCTGTATGGTCAGACCATTTTTCTGTCTCTGCCATCCGTGATATCCTGTCCCGTCATATCCGAGGATAATCCTTATGTTCTTTTTTTCATCCATATTCCCATCAAAAGCAAATGGGGAGGCCAATAATGGCCTCCCCATCCTATTGTAACTAAAAAAATCTTAAAAAGATGATATAAGGATCGGTCAAATCCCTTAACGTTTTGAATATTGATAACGCGCCCTGGCGGCGGCCTGTCCGTATTTCTTTCTCTCTTTCATCCTGGGGTCTCTTGTCAGCAGGTCAGCCTTTTTTAGTACAATACGGTAATCAGGGCTTATTGTTATAAGCGCACGGCTGATGCCGTGTCTGATCGCTCCGGCCTGACCAAGTATCCCGCCGCCCCTTACATTCACGATTATATCATACTTGCCGACATTCTCCGTCAATTCAAGAGGCTGTTTGATGAGCCCGATTCCGGATTCCTTGGTCATATAGACCTCAATGGGCTTGTCATTAATAACTATTGTGCCGCTCCCGGGTTTTACCCACACCCGTGCAACGGAAGTCTTTCTTTTGCCAACGGCATGGTATGTCTGTTCGGCCATTAAGTCCTCCTAAATATCCAGCTTTTCCGGTTTCTGCGCCTCGTGTGGATGCGTGGAGCCGGCATATATTTTTAATTTTGTCAATTGTCGTCGTCCAAGGCTTGTCTTGGGCAACATGCCTTTGACTGCAAAACGAAGGACATCGCCGGGTTTCTTTTCAATCAGCCTTTTGGCAGAGATCTGCTTTAATCCGCCTAAGTATCCGGAATGTCTGTAATAAATTTTGCTGTCCCATTTGGACCCTGTCAGTGACACCTTATCGGCGTTAATGACAACGACGAAATCCCCTGCGTCGGCGTGTGGGGTGAAGATCGGTTTATGCTTGCCCCTAAGTCTGTTTGCAATCTCGCTTGCCAGACGCCCCAAGATCCTGTTCTCGGCATCAACAAGGTACCACTTTTTCTCTACTTCGTGTTCTTTCGCTACAAATGTCTTCATAGTAATATATCCTGAATGAAAAATTCGAAAAGATACTTTTAAAGGAGTGTTTGCTATATGTCAAGTAATTTTTAATGTCCAAGGAGTTTCCATGTGTTTTCACCTGTTATCTTTTCAATTATCGCTTCACTAAGCCCTGCGGATTTCATCTCCTTTATGTATCGCCCGGGTTTAATAAGGGGGTAATCCGACCCGAAAAGGATCTTTTCAAACCCTATAATTTCACCTGAAATTTTATAGATATCAGGATGATAGAGGTATGGTGATGCCGCAGTGTCAAACCATACATTAGAGAAGGCCTCCCGCACCTCCTTCTTCATCAGTCCATAGAAAAGGATACCCCCTCCCCAATGTGCAAGTATGATCCTGTTTGAAGGATATCTCTTTATTAACCCATAGAGGCCGGAGAGGGACATCGGCTGTTTTCCCGGATATAGATGTCCGACCGGTTCATTGGTATGGAGAAGCACAGGGACATCCCTTTCTGAGCACAGGGCCATTATGTCTTGCATCCTATCTATAATGTCCGTTGAAAAATCGGCATCATAGACGGCTATCTCTCCCACGCCGGAAAGGCCTGCATCAAGGCATCTTTCAACCTCTTTCGGGGCCTCAGGGGATAGGGGAGAAAAGGTGCAGAAGCCGACAAGCCGCTCCGGGTTATGGAGTACGGACTCGATTACATAATCATTGTTTCTTTTATAATGGTCAGCCAGGTCCCAGGGGAAACCGAACACTACTGATTTATCCACCCCTTCATCAGTCATATCTTCTAGGAGCTCTTTTATCCCGGTCAACCTGGAGGACGGACCCCGATAGATAGGCTCAAAGCCGGGCTCATGATCAAAAAACAGATGCCTGTTATTTATCATGTCTGAAGGGAAGATGTGGGTATGGATATCAATAATCATTGGAGGATTTTTTTAAGGGATTTTTCCACCTCTCCGGGGCTGTAGCCCATTTGCATATCAACCACCATGCCGTCCCTGTTAACTATGAACAGTGTGGGGATACTGGCACTGCCATCGCCTAGATATTTTCTTGTTGTATTTTCATCCGCCCTGAGGATCGGATAGTTGATTTTGAATTTTTCCTTAAAGGAAGAGAGATAGGCGTTTTTTGTATCAGAGGAATCCACCGAGATCCCCAGGATTACCAGTCCCTTGTCCCTGTAAGTATCCTGGAGTTTAACAAGTTCCGGTATAGAGAGTCGGCAAGGCTGGCACCATGTGGCCCAGAAATCAATAATAACAATACTGCCTTTATATTGATTAAGGGTGACATTCTTTCCTGAGAGGTCTGCCAGGGTAAAATCAGGGGCCTTGACCTCTCTGGTACCGGCGTTTGTCTCACATCCTAAAAAAAGGATGGAAAGAATGAGAAAAAACAATAAAACAACATGCACCGGATATTTAAAACACATAAATCCCTCTTTTCAATTTTCCGGTATTTAACCAGTTTATGCCTGATAAGGCAAGATATTTATTGGATATCTTATTTAGTCAATAGATACTTATCAATCGGGTCGACATCCTCGCCGTTGTTTTTGCTTATATCGCTACTGCTGCCGCCAAACTTTTCCTGCCTTGTATCCTGGGTTGGATTGTTTGTAGAGGTCCCTCCTTCATCCGGGAAGACCCTGATGCTGATCCTGCGGTTCCTCGGGTCAAGGGCATCTTCTTTAATGAGAGGGTCTGTGGCTGCATAACCTGCAACCCTTATCAGTTTATCCGGGGACATGCCGCTGTTCTCCAGTTCCTTCCTTGCCGCTGAGGCCCGTTCAGTGGAGAGCTCCCAGTTGCTGTACTGGCTGCCGGCATAGGTTGCGGCGTCGGTATGCCCCTCTATGGCAATGCTGCCCTGGACGTCCTTTATGCTTCCTGCGATTACCCTGAGGGCCTTTTTACCCTCTTCCGTCATCTCCTTGCTGCCGCTGTTAAACATGACTGTGCCGCCCTTTTTATCGATAATCTCGATCCGGACCGCGCCGTCATATATATCAACAAGGACCTGGTCCTTCATGTTGGCCAGTTTTAACTCTATCTCGCCCTTCAACTTTTCCTTGATGCTGTCTACCGTATTTTTCTGGGCATCGTTTGGCCCGGATGTATTGCCCATTGGATTGACATCCGAGGTATTGGCCTTATCCTGGGCGGAGGAATTCTCTCCGGCATCCTCTGTGTCGACAACGTCTATATTTGATTTAATGATCTGGTTGTCCAACATAAAGGTTTGTCCGCCCTTGTCAAAGAGGCTGAAGTGTTTGAAGTATTGAGATACCCTCGCCCTCTTGTCCTCGGAAACCATGCTGATCAGCCATAAAAGGAGAAAAAAGGCCATCATGGCAGTGACAAAATCGGCATAGGCAACCTTCCAACTACCTCCATGCGCCCCGCCATGTCCGGCCTTTTTGATCTTTTTTATTATCGGTTGTGAACCTGTTCCACTCATTTTGTATTAACCCTTTGTCTTTGTCTTTTTAATGGCCTCTTCTACCTCTGTAAAGGTCGGCCTTTCATCGGCAGGGATAGTTCTTCTTGCCGTCTCAATGGTGATCTGTGGTGCGACCCCTCCCTGAAAGGATACCAGGGCGGATTTTATGACATTAAAATAAATCTCCTTCTCCTTTGCCTTGTGCTCCAGGTTTGTCCCTATCGGACCGACAAAGCCGTAGCATGCAAGGACCCCCAGAAAGGTCCCAACCAGCGCAGCGCCTATATGCTTGCCCAGGACCGCGGGCGCTTCAGCTATGAATTGCATTGTCAGTACAACACCCAGTACGCAGGCCACTATTCCAAGGCCGGGCAGTCCGTCCGCCATCTTGGCAACACTCTGTGCAGGCACCAGTTTGCTGTGATTCAATGCCTCTATATCCGTCTCCAGAAGGGTTTCCAATTCATGGGCAGGCATGCTGGCGGATATCATCACCCTGAGGTTGTCGCAGATAAAGCCGATTGTCTCGGGGTTTGAGATGATTTTAGGATAATTCTTGAATATGTCGCTGTTCATGGGGTTGTCCACATCCGTCTCAAGGGCAAGCAGCCCCTCTTTCCTGGTTTTCCAGAAGACCTGATTCAGGAGCATAAGCAATTCCATATAGTCTTCCTTGGTGGTGGCATCCGAGGAAAAGATCTTTTTTAAGCTCCCTATTATACCCTTCAATACGGAGACTGGTGAGGAGATTACCAGCGCGCCTACAGCAGATCCCAATATGATTACAAACTCAGCCGGTTGCCAGAGCACGGACAGGTTGCCGTTCTCCATGAGGTAGCCCCCTACAACCGCTGAAATAACTACACCTATTCCTATTATCACAAACATAAGATTATACCCCTGTCAAAGCATTGACGATCTTTACAATATTTAAATCCGTTTTTATCTTTTAACCCTTGCATATCGTTTCTCTCTGCCTGCTGATCATGTAGGTGCTGACGGCATTTCTAACCTCATCCCCCATCTCGAAAAACTCCACCCCGACCTCCCACTGGGACCCGCTGATTTGGGTCACCCTCATAACCTTTCCGTAAAGGACCACCCAGAAACTGCAATTGGCGGTAAGAAGCGTCTTTATCTCGACGCAATCGCCCGGTTCAAAAGTCTCTTCACAGAGTACCCTTATGCCTGATGCGCTCAGGGAGACCTTTTTTATCGGTATATTTGATAATCCCTGACTTGTGAGATACATCTGATCCAGCAATACGGTTAATTTGCGGTTGATGTCCGTAAGCATGCGCCATATCACCGGATTAATGGACTCATCAGGGTTTTCATCGGTGTCCGTCGGATATCCGACACCGGACTGAAGCCCAGGGATCGTTTTACCCTTCATTTTTGCATATTCTTCATCCACCTTTTTGATGGACGTGGGCAAGAGGTCGTCCACCCTAAAATATTCACGTCTTTCCTGTTTCTGATTTTGAAGCCCTTCTGCCTGATCGTTCATATAGCTATCTCCTGATATTATTCACATTATTTTATGCAAATTAAATGCCAAGGCGATAATGTCCGGTTAGAATCTTGCATTGAAGCCAAGGCCATACTACAAAGCGCTGGAGGGCCTTTTTTTAAAGTGAAATAATTCCTCGGCAATATTGTCGCATAAGGCGGCTTAAAGCGGGCGGAATGCATCTCCTTATTTTCAAGGATTTCCAGACCGGCAAAGATCCAGGAAGCCGCGCCGCCCGCTTACCCAGGCTTAATGCGCGGCTCTCAGCAGGCCGCGCATTTCACTTTAAAAAAAAGAGGCCCTCCGGCGCTTGAATAACCCCAACGGAGTTATGGAGGATTCTAACCGGACATTACTGATGCCAAGGGGGTTTTCATTGCAGGGTCTATAATTGCCGGGGAATGGGGTGTTGCTTCATCTGGAGGTGTCTCTTTATAAAATGAAGCAGCATCCACTCTATTGAAGAAGAATAATTGCAGGGGCGGCTAACGAAGGGTGCGGATAAAATCGCCTACTGCAGGGATTCCGTCCTTTTCCATAACCCTTATGGACTGGGTGCCGATGACTGCTATCTCAACCTTGCCTTTTAAGAAATCAATATCAGCCTTTTCCTTTATACCGAAGCCGAGAGCCAGGGGCAGTTCGGTTTCCCTGCGACACCGGGCAAGATAACCTTCCAGGTCCTTTGAAAAATTCGTTTCCCTGCCCGTGACGCCCTTCCTGGCCACGCAATATACAAAACCCCGTGCAAAGGATGAGATAAATCTCATTCGTTCAGAGGTCGTTGTGGGCGAAAAGAGCATTATGGGCTCCAGGCTGTTTTTCTGCATGGCAGAAAGATACTCCATGCCTTCCTCTGGGGGGAGGTCCGCAATGATTGCACCCCTGAGGCCCGCACCGGCCATGGCAGAGGCAAATCTGTCCACACCGAATTTAAAGAGGATGTTATAATAGCTCATGATCAGGAAGGGGATATCAAACTCCTTCACAGCCCTGCCTGCTGCATCCAGACAGCCTTTAACGGTCGCTCCATTTTCAAGTGCCTTCTGGTTTGCATGGATTATTGCAGGCCCGTCTGCGGTAGGTTCTGTAAAGGGGATCTGCAGTTCCATGATGTCGACGCCTGCCTCGACCATGGTCCTGACAAGTTCAAGGCTTGCCTCAAAGGAGGGGTAGCCCAGGACAATATGTGTCATCAGCAGTATATCCTTTTTTTTAAGTCTTTCTCTTATGTATGTTTCAAGCGCCATAATCCCTCGCCTTCTTTCTGATAAATTCCATCCATGCGGGGTCCCTGAAGGCATCTGCAATAGTGAAGATGTCCTTGTCTCCCCTGCCGGACTGGTTGATTATTATGATGTCATTCCTGTCAAGCCCCGGGGCCTCCTTGAAGGCCTGAACAAAGGCATGGGTCGATTCCATGGCGGGGATGATCCCCTCCTTTCTTACCGCAAGGGTAAAGGCCTCAAGGACCTCTTTATCCGTTGCGGCCTCGAAACGGACACGTCCCGAGTCCCTCAAGGAGGCAAGAATAGGTGATACGCCCACATAATCCAACCCTGCGGCAATGCTGTGGGTCTCCCTCATCTGTCCGTCGCCGTCCTGTAAAAAATAGGTCTTATATCCCTGGGCAATGCCGACCGTTGAATCAGGGTATGCAAGCCTTGAGGCGTGGAGATCTGATTCAGGGCCCTTTCCGCCTGCCTCCACCCCGACAAGCTCCACCGGGTCTTCAAAGAATCCGCTGAATATCCCCATGGCGTTGGAACCGCCGCCGACACAGGCGTAGACCCGTCTGGGGAGCCTTCCTTCACGGTCCATGATCTGTTTTTTGGCCTCTCTGCCTATAATGGACTGGAACCATGTGACCATCTCTGGAAAGGGGTGAGGTCCGCTCGCGGTCCCGAGGACATAATGTGTATTGTCCATATTCGCGGCCCAGTCCCTCATGGCCTCGTTCATGGCGTCCTTGAGGGTCCTTGATCCGTCCCTGACCGGCATGACCGTTGCGCCCAGCCGTTCCATCCAGAATACATTTGGCCTCTGCCTCTCGACATCCACCTCCCCCATATAAATTGTGCATTCTAACCCGAACTTGGCAGCCATGGTGGCCGTTGCTACCCCATGCTGGCCGGCCCCTGTCTCGGCAATGACGCGCGTCTTGCCCATGCGTTTCACCAGGAGCCCCTGTCCCATTACATTATTGGCCTTATGCGCACCCGTATGATTAAGGTCTTCCCTCTTTATATAGATGCGCGCCCCGCCGAAATGGGCGGTCAGGTTTTCGGCAAAGGTAAGGGGCGTTGGCCTGCATGAGTAGGTGGTCATGATATCCTCATACTCCTTCCAGAAGAGGGGGTCGGCCTTTGCCTCTTCAAAGGCCTTTACCAGCTGTTCAAAGGTAGAGACCAGTATCTCGGGGATATATACCCCTCCAAACTCGCCATAATATTTAGGTTGTAACATATAAACTCCATGTATGAAATTTTCAGTTAAAAGCTCCGCGATTCACCGTGCATCCGGGTGATATTCATTTATCACCCAGACCCAGGTACGCTGGCCCTTGCTCCGGTTTCCTGCCGATCTCCTCAAACAACTCTTTGATCAATGCATGACTCTTTTTCCCCGGCCTTTCCTCAACCCCGCTGTTTACATCCACTGCATATGGTTTAACCCTGGAAATTGCATCAGTAATATTTAAAGGGGTAAGCCCTCCGGCAAGAATAACAGGAATCCCGGTTTTCTTTATTTCTATTGCCAGGTCCCAGTTAAAGACCTTGCCCGTGCCCCCCGCCATCTTTTCGGAGTATGTATCCAGAAGAAGGCCTCTCACCCTGTCTCTGTAGGGATGGATATCTTCAAGCACAGAATCATCTTTGACCTGTATTGCCTTGATGATGCGCGGCATGAAATGCCTGCATAAGTCAGGGGGCGCCTTTCCATGCAATTGTATGATGTCAATCCCGCACCAGGAGACGATCTCTTCTATCTTATCAGGGGGTTCGTCCACAAAGACCCCCACCGTCTTCATCAGGGGCGGAAGCCTGACTATAATGTCACGGGCATCGGCAGGGGCAATGCGCCTCGGGCTGGCGGCAAAGATAAAGCCCAGCGCATCTGCGCCTGATTCAGCGGCAAACAGGGCATCCTCGAAATTTGTTATCCCGCAGATCTTGACCTTTACCATCTGTTATCTCCTGCGCCGGTTGATTTGAAGATATCGCCGTCCCATAAACCCTAATCTCCTTTTATGCCGGCCTTCACTAACCCTCCTGTTATCCCCGCGATGTCATTGCTTTTCATCAGCACGGAGCCTACCAGGACTGCATTGACGGGAATCCCTTTTAAGGCCGCTATATCCTTTTCATCATTGATACCGCTTTCACCTACAATTACGGAGCCTTCAGGGATTAAAGGCGCAAGCCTGTAGGTGTTCTTGTTGTCTATCTCAAACGTGTCCAGGTCACGGTTATTAACGCCTATTATATCAGCCCCGCATGTAATGGCCTTATCAATATCTTCCCTGTCATGGACCTCTATTAATGGGGCAGTCCCCAGTTCCCTGCAAAGGGCTATAAGTTCCTTTAATTGCCGTCCGGATAATATCCTTGCAATAAGGAGTACTGCATCTGCCCCGTAAGATGACGCCTCTTTGACCTGTATCCCATCTATAATAAAATCCTTTCGCAGGATAGGCAAAGATATGGATCTTTTAAGGGCAGGCAGATAGGCTATATCGCCCTGAAAGAATTTTTTATCGGTAAGTAGGGATATTGCAGCTGCCCCGGCCTGTTCATAGATCATTCCAATGGCAGAGGGATCCGTCTTTTCGCGGATATTACCTGCCGAAGGGGATGCAAATTTAATCTCTGCGATCAGGTTTATCCTCCCCGGCCTGGAGAGGGCGTCCTTAAAATCACGAAGGGGAGGGATCTCGCCATCAGGGGGTCTGATCCCGTCCTTTTTAAGTATTGCCACCTCTTTTTTCTTTTCTTCTATTATCTCTAACAGTTTTTTATGCATAGGTAACCTTTATGGATGTCCATCATTCGATGCCGGTCGTCGGATCTTCGACGTGCATCTTTTAATGAATCATGAATCAACGCCCGCCTGTAAACTCAATAAGCCTTTCAAGCCTTTCATAGGCCTTGCCCGAGTCTATGGACTCGGCAGCCTTTACGATGCCTTCGGGGATATCTGAGGCACGGCCTGCGGTCATAAGGGCTGCCGCGCTGTTTAAAAGGACCATATCGCGTTTAGGGCCCATGTATCCCTTCAGTATCCCTTTAAGGATCTCCGCGTTTTCCTTTGCATCTCCTCCTATTATATCGCCTAAAATCGCCCTCTTAAACCCGTATTGTTCAGGGGTTATCTCAAAGGTCTCTACCCCTCCGTCTTTCAGGTGAGAGATCCTTGTGGGGCCGCACAGGCTTATCTCATCGAATCTGCCCTCGCCGCATACGACAAAGGCCTCTTTTGCATCCAGCCTTTTCAGGACATGGGCCATCTTTTCCGTCAGATCAAGGCTATATACCCCAAGAAGCAATACATTCGCCCCGGCAGGATTTGTCAGGGGACCAAGGAGATTAAAGATGCTTCGTATCCCTATCTCCTTTCTTGGCCCTGCGGCATGCTTCATTGCGCCATGAAAGACAGGGGCAAAAAGAAAGCCGATTCCGACCGATTTGATACACTTTTCCACATCATCACTCTTGATATTTAGATTCACCCCCAAGGACTCAAGGACATCAGCGGCTCCGCACATGCTGGATACGGCGCGGTTTCCGTGTTTTGCAACGGTAACGCCTGCGCCTGCAAGTACAAAGGCAGATGTGGTGGAGACATTGAAGGTCTTTGATTCATCGCCGCC
>Ga0153915_10004468_pt1 | contig 12873 bp, 9 predicted proteins | sample Opewatmetagenome_2_FD_107003 | JGI IMG/M metagenome (GOLD analysis project Ga0153915, IMG submission 107003) | Freshwater wetland microbial communities from Ohio, USA - Open water 3 Core 3 Depth 3 metaG | ecosystem: Environmental > Aquatic > Freshwater > Wetlands | place: USA: Ohio, Lake Erie... | reverse complement strand
GGTCAGCGTTTTCGCTTTCGGCTGTTCCGCAATCTCAAGCGGCAGGTCCAGGACCTCGAACACCCGCTCGAAGCTGACCAGCGAGGTGGCGAGGTCCATGCGGGCGTTGGTCAGCGCCGAGAGCGGTCCGTAAAGCATCCCCAGGTAGGCCGTGAAGGCCACGATCGTGCCGATGGTGAACCCGGCTCCGCGGAGGACGAGCAGGCCGCCTCCCCAAAAGACCACGACCGAGCCGACGGCGCTGATCAGGCTGACCGTCAGGAAAAACCAGCGCATCATGTAGGCCTGGCGCACTCCCGCCTGGCGCACGCGCCACGCCCGGCCCCGGAACCGGGCCACCTCGGCGGTCGCCCGTCCGAACAGCTTGACGAGCAGCGCGCCGCTGACATTCAGCGTTTCGTCCATCATGGCGTTCATCTCGGCGTTAAGGGTCATCTGTTGGCGAACGATCGCGCGCAGCTTCTTGCCCAGGAAGCGCGCCGGGACGAGGAAGAGCGGCAGCACGGCGATAGCCAGAAGGGTCAGCCGCCACTCCAGACGCAGCATGATCACCAGCGCGCTGACCAGCGTGATGGAGTTGGTGAACACGTCGACCAGGGTGCCGCTCACCGCCCTCTGGGCGCCGATGACGTCGTTATTCAGCCGCGAGAGCAGCTCTCCGGTCTTGACGCTGGTGAAGAAGCGCAGGGACATGCGGTGGAGGTGGGCAAAGAGCTCCGTGCGCAGGTCGCAGATGATCCCCTCGCCAACGGACGAGCCGAGGTACCGCTGGGCGACCCCCAAAAGCCCGTTGACCAGGGGGACAGCCAGCATGCCAAGGGCGAGCAGGGTCAGCCGATGGAAATCGCGCCCCGGCAGGGCCCGGTCGATGAGGTCGCGCACGAGAAGCGGGGGAGCCAGTCCAAGCAGGGTCACGACGAGGATCAAGAGCAGCATCGCGGCGATGCGGCCGATGTAGGGGCGGCCGTAAGCCAAGGCGCGCCGGATCAGCGCCCAGCTGATCTTCGGACGGTCCTGCTCTTCGTCGTAGCGCAGGAAGGGCATCCAGCCGCGACCGTTAGGCATGGGGAAAGATGTTAACATCCGGACGGCGAACGGTCAACAGAGGGGATAGGCCGGCCCGCAAATCGGGGAAGCCGGTCAAAAATTCAGGGAAGAAGCGAGGTGGCAGGCTCGTCTAATTTATGTTATCGTGGATATTCATAGTTCTTTGCCCCAGTCAAGCTAGCCCTCTGGAAAGGAGAGATCACTGATGAAGAAATCGCCCCTGACCATCCTTATCGTCTTCTGTCTGATCCTCGGCCTGAGCGCTCAGACCCCACCTCCGCAGAAAGCGCAGCCCAAGCCCGAGGACATTCAGAAAAACCTTGTGCAAGTGGAAAAAACGCAGCCTGTCCCGGACAAGCTCAAAGCCGGGTTTGAATCCATCACGGCCAAGGATTCCATAGCCATGCTGACCTACATCGCCTCCGACCTCATGGAAGGCCGGGAGACGACGACCCGAGGCTATCGGCTGGCGGCCGAATACGCGGCTTCCCTCCTTTCTCTCTGGAAGCTGAAACCGGGCGGGGACCAGCCCGGAATGGACCGGATGATGATGGGTATGCGCTTCGGCCCGGACCAGCCCCCGCAGACGCCGCCGCAGCGAAGCTTCCTCCAGGAATTCGCCATGAAGGAGACGACGGATTCCGCAACCGTCATCGGCCTCGACCTCAAGATCGGCGCGCTTAACAAGACGCGGACTTTCCAATCGGGAGTCGATTTCACGGGCCTGATGTCCGGCACCGATTCGTTCTCGGCGCCCGTGGTCTTCGCCGGCTACGGGATCTCTGAGAAAGCGGTCGGCTACGAGGATTTCAAAAACCTCGACGTCAAGGGCAAGATCGTCATGATCCTGACAGAAGCTCCGGGCAAAGATAATCCCAATTCGCCCTTCCAGAAGGACAAAGAGCTGAAAGAAAAATACGCTCCGGTCTCCCCGATGATGATGATGCGCCGGGGCGGCGGCGGGTTCAACAAGACTCAGGAGATCGCCAAGCTCGGCGCCGTCGCCATCCTCCAGGTGCAGAGCTCGGTCAAGGATAACGAGATGGTCAACGGCCTAGGAAGGTCCCGCCCGGTCTCGGATGAGCGGCCGATCATCCCCAGGCAGCGCCGCCGCCTCAGTCTCCCCGGCGTCACTCAGCGAATGCCCTGGGAGGGATCGCCGACCGTGACGATCACCCGCGAAATGGCCAACGCCATCCTGGAGGGCTCCGGTCAGAAGATCGATGATCTTAAGCAGAAAATCGACTCGACCCTCAAGCCGGCCTCGATGGAACTCCCGGGAACGCGGCTGAGCATAACCACGACGGCCAAAACGAATCTCGTGACCTGCCGGAACGTGGTCAGCTACATCGAAGGCTCCGACCCGAACCTCAAGAATGAGGCGGTTGTCATCGGGGCCCACCTTGACCATAACGGCATGAGCGGCGAATACATTTTCAACGGAGCCGACGACAACGGTTCGGGTTCGGTCGGCGTCCTTAACCTGGCCCGGGCGTTCGCGGCCAACCCGGAGAAGCCTAAGCGGACGGTGGTCTTTTGCCTCTGGACAGGGGAGGAGGAGGGGCTTCTCGGCTCCCGGTACTATGTTCAGAATCCCCTATATCCCTTGGACAAGACCATGGCCTACTTCAACATGGACATGATCAGCCGGCCCTATACAGAGGAGAATCTCAACCGGATGGGCCGGATGATGCAGCTCCCCATGGACAACGAAGTCTTCAAGAAGATCAAGGTCGCCAATTTCCTGCCGGTCTCGTTCTCGGCTGGAGTCGGTTTTGCCGATGTCCTGAAGACAGCCGATCAGTCTGTCGGGCTCGACCTCTTTCTCCGGGAGGCGGGTGAAAACGAGCGCGGAATGGGGGGGAGCGATCACTCCTCTTTCGGTTTTGTCAAAGTGCCCTGGGTTTTCGTCATCACCAGCATACACGAGGACTATCACCAGACGAGCGACAGTGTCGAGAAGGTGAGCGGCGAGATGATAGAGAAGGTGTCGCGTCTGGCCTATCTGACGACGTATGCCCTGGCGGACAAATAGCGGCCGCGCTTATTTCTTGGGCTTGGCGACCTTGCCGTCCTTCATGACGAAGCTGACCTGACGCAGGGCCTGGATGTTTTCCAGCGGGTTGGCCGGGGTGGCGATGATATCGGCCGCCATCCCGTTGGCGATTGACCCCCGCTTCTTTTCTATCTTGAGGAATTTAGCAGCGTCTGTCGTCATCGCTTTCAGCGTCGCGGCCGGCGGCACGCCCGCCGCGTCCCACATGTCCAGGTAATCCAGCATCATCTCGCCCCGGTTCTTGCCCGGCAGGTTGGATACGCTGTCGGTGCCGAAGGCCATTTTTACGCCGATCCTATAGGCCCGCTTTAGCCGGTCGATTTCCTTGGCCGCTTCCTCCTTGGCCTGTCCCATCGTTCCCGCAGGGTCCAGCTTCTCCAGGTGGGCCTGGGGAAATTCCGTGCCCACGAGCCAGGTGCCCTTTTCTTTCATGAGCTGAAGAAGCTCGTCGGTCAGATAAAAGCCATGCTCTATCGAGTCGGCGCCCCCCAGGATGACATTGCGTGCCGGCTCCCCGCCCATGACATGGACGGAGACCACCTGGCCGGCCGCGTGGGCTTCCTCGGCCGCCGCCCGGATCTCCTCGACCGTGTAATAGAAGGCGCTGTTGTCGGAGACCAGTTTGATGGCTTCAGCGCCATAGTAGATATTCTCCCGGACGGCTTTGCGGACCTCGTCCACGCTGTCGGCATCGATGTATTCGAACAGCCAGAAACGGCCCTGCTCGGGCGTGATGCCATGCGTCTGGCCGCCGAAGGGAGTGATGATCTTGCCTGTAGTCAGAACTGTTGGCCCGGTGAACCAGCCCTTGCGGATGGCATTGCGGATGTCCACCGCAGCGTAGTTAGCGTCATTGCCAACGTCCCGGACGACCGTGAAACCGACCTGGAGAATGTCTTGGGCCGTCCTCAGGCCCCGGAGCGCCCGCATGGCTGAGCTTTCCCTGAGGTATATGGTGTCGAAACCCGAGCTCATGTCAAAATCGAGGGTAATATGGGTATGAGCGTCCATCAGCCCCGGCATTACCCAGGCGCCGGTCAGGTCGATGACTTCGGCACCGGCCGGGATCTTCACTTCCGGCCCGACCTCGGCGATCTTGCCGTCTTTGATCAGGATGATCTGGCCCTTGGCGATAGTTCCCGCGGCCGGGTCGATGAGGTTCCCGGCGCGGATGGCTGTTGTCTGTCCGAAGGCAACAGCGGCTGCAAGCAAGCTGACAATCAAGTAAAGGGACAGGCTTAGACCTTTAGCCAAAAAAAGAGTGTGTTTTTTCATGTTCCCTCCAGTATGAACGACCTTGAAAGGAAGGTATCGCAGAATAGAGCACGTGTCAAATGGAAGAGGAGGTTGTTATTTGCCGGTTGCAGGCAGAAGAAACTGAAGTCGAACGGCCTATTTCTTTAATTTGAGGCCGAGCTCGTCGAGCTGTTTCTCGCTGACCTCGGAGGGAGAACCGGTCAGCAGGCAGAGCGCGCTTGTCGTCTTGGGGAAGGGGATGACCTCGCGTATGGACTCCTCTCCGGCCAGGAGCATGACGATGCGGTCGAACCCCATGGCGATTCCGCCGTGCGGCGGCGTTCCGTAAGCGAGCGCTTCCAGGAAATAGCCGAACTTTTCCTCGGTTTCCTTGTCGCTGAGCCCGAGCAGCGAAAAGACCTTCCGCTGGAGCCCGAAGTCGTGGATCCGGATCGAGCCGCCGCCGATCTCGTATCCATTGCAGACGATATCGTACGCCCTGGCCTTTACCCGGAGCGGGTCGGATTCAAGCAGGGGAATGTCCTCCGCAAGCGGCGAGGTGAACGGATGGTGTACGGAAACGATCTTCTTTTCCTCCTCACTCCATTCGAAGAGAGGGAAATCGGTCACCCACGTGAAGGCGAAATTCTGTCCGGCCTGGGGCGGGATGAGATCTTTGCGGAAGAATCCGAGGACGGCGAGCGCGACTTCGCGGCGGTCGGCGACGAGGAGAACGAGGTCTTCGTCAAGGGCCGTGGCTTTTTCCCAGATCGCGCGGGCCTCAGCCTCCTCAAACTTCAAGGCCGACTTGAATCCATTCTGTTTCTTCAGCCAGATGATCCCTTTGGCGCCGAGCTCTTTGGCCTTCTCTCCGAGTTTGTCGAGCTGACTCCGGGACAAACCGGCTGCCTGGGGCACCCGCAGACACTTCAGGACCCCCCCCGAGGCCAGGACCTTCCGGAGGACCTCGGGTTGGAACCCGGAGGCTGACTCGGTAAGGTCGGCGATCTCCGCCTTGATCCGAAGGTCCGGCTTGTCCGTTCCGTACTTGTCCAGGCTCTCCTGATAGGTGAGCCGGGGCAGCGGGGTCTCGACATCTTCTCCAATGAGTTTGAAAACGGCCGAGAGCATGCCGTCGACCATCGAATAGACATCCTCGCGATCGATAAAGCTCATCTCGATATCGATTTGCGTGAACTCCGGCTGCCGCTCCGAGCGCAGGTCCTCATCCCGGAAACAGCGGACGATCTGAAAATAGCGGTCAAACCCGGAGATCATCAGCGTTTGCTTGAAAGTTTGCGGCGACTGGGGAAGGGCGTAGAAGCGGCCCTTGTGGATGCGGCTCGGCACGAGATAATCCCTGGCACCTTCGGGCGTCGACTTGGCCAGGACAGGAGTCTCGATCTCCAGGAATCCCTGGCCGCTCAAATAATTGCGCGTGCGCAGCGCGGCTTCATGCCGCAGCCGGATGGCCCGTTGTTTGGACGGCCGGCGGAGGTCGATATAGCGGTGCTTCATCCGCAGATCTTCGGAGGCCTGGACAGGGTCGGCCACCTGGAAGGGCGGCACCTTGGCGACGTTGAGCAGCCGCACGTCCCGCGCCTCGACCTCCACTTCGCCGGTGGCCATGTCCTTATTGATGGACCGGGGATCTCTTTTCCGGACCAGCCCTTTGATGGCGACGACAAACTCCGGCCTGAGTTTTTTGGCGGCATCCAGGAGGTCCTGCATGTCCTGGGAGAAGACGATCTGGACGATCCCCTCGCGGTCCCTGAGGTCGACGAAAACCAGGTTCCCCATGTCCCGCAGCCGCTGGACCCAGCCGCAGAGCGAGACGTCCTGTCCCGCATGCTCCGGCCTGAGGAGGCCGCAGGAGATGGTCCTCATCGAATTCTTCCCGTTGAGCGAATAGTTCTCTTCTCTCTTCATCTATCGGCCCTGCCGATCGTCCGGAGAATCGCGTCCTTGGCGGCCTCGGACTGGTTGCCTGTCTTCATGTCCTTCACTTGATACCGGCCCTTGCGGATCTCTTCCTCGCCAATGATCAGCGCCCAGGAAGCCCCGAGCTTGCTCGCCCGGCTGAGCTGGCCCTTTAGCCCTCTGTCCTTGAATTCGAGGAGGCATTCGACCCCCTGGGACCTCAGGAAGCGGGCCAGCAGGAGGGCTTCGCTTTTCGCTTTGTCGCCGATATAGGCCAGGTAGACGAAATCCTCGTTCATGGGGTCCAGTCTGGCGACGGAGAGGAGTCTTTCGACACCCATGGCGAAGCCGATGGCGCAGATATCCGGACCGCCGAAGTCTTTCATCATATCGTCATAGCGGCCGCCGCCGAGGAGGGAATTCTGGGCGCCGAGCTCGGTCGTGGTGATCTCGAACGTCGTCTTGGTGTAGTAATCGATACCGCGGACGAGGCGCGGCTCGATCCGGTAGGGGATCCCGTAGAGATCGAGGCAGGACCGGAACTTCTGGAAATGTTCGGCGCATTCCGCGTCGAGGTAGCCCGTGATCTCGGGGAATCCCAGGGCGACTTGCTGGCAGGCTTCGACCTTGCAGTCGAAGATGCGAAGGGGGTTGGTCTCTGCTTTCCTCTGGCAATCGGGGCAGAGAGAAGGCATCACGACCGCAGCTGCAGCGCGCAGGTCCTTAAGGTAGGCAGGCCGGCACTTGCGGCAGCCCACTGAGTTGACCAGAACCTGGGTCTCCGCAACCTTCAGTTTCTTCAGGAGATGATCGGCCATCTCGATGATTTCCGCGTCGATCGCCGGGTCGTTTTCCCCGAAAACCTCGATATCGACCTGATGGAACTGGCGGAAACGGCCCTTTTGCGGCTTGTCGAACCGGAACATGGGGCCGATGAAGTAGTAGCGCATAGGGTCGGGAAGGAGGTCGAGCCGGTGCTCGATGATGGCCCGGACGACCGAAGGAGTGTATTCGGGCCGGAGGGTGATCGAGCGCCCGCCCTTGTCCGTGAAGGTATACATCTCCTTCTGGACGATGTCGGTCGTCTGCCCGGTGCCTTTTTCGAAGATTTCGGTCGCCTCGAAGACGGGCGTGCGGATCTCCCGGTATCCGTAGAGCTCAAAGGTCGCCTTGGTGGCGGCCTCCACCCTCTGCCAGTCCCGGGCTTCTTTGGGCAGGATATCGTGCGTTCCCTTGATGGCGGAAACGGGCTGTTTCTCCGGTTTGTCCTCGCTCACTTCTCGACGAACACTCCCATCCTGCGGAATTTCTGGTATCTCTCCTCGAGCAGCTCTTCAACGGGCTTCGACTCGAGCTTCTTCAGGGCCGGACTGAGGTGCTTGTCCACGGACTTGAAGGTCCATTCCGGGTCGATGTGGGCACCGCCCGGCGGCTCGGGGATGATCTTGTCGATGATCCCGAACTCAAGGAGGTCCTTGGCCCGGATCCTCATGTTCTCAGCCGCCTGGGAGACGGCGCTCTGGTCTTTCCAAAGGATGGCCGCGCAGCCTTCGGGTGAGATGACCGAATAGAACGAGTTCTCGAGCATCATGACAGTGTCGCCCACGCCGACGGCCAAAGCTCCGCCGCTTCCCCCTTCGCCAATGATGACGATGACGATGGGAACCCGCAGGGACGCGATCTCCCTGAGATTGTGGGCGATGGCCTCGGCCTGGCCTCGCTCCTCGGCCCCGATGCCCGGATAGGCGCCCGGGGTATCGATAAGGGTGACGACCGGGAAGCCGAATTTTTCGGCCGTCTTCATCACCCGGAGAGCCTTCCGGTATCCCTCCGGGTTGGGCTGGCCGAAGTTGCGGGCGATCCGTTCCCTCGTGCTCCGGCCTTTCTGGTGCCCGATAAAGGCCGTCGTCTTGCCCCTATAGAACCCCAGACCGGCGACAATGGCCGGGTCATCGGCGAAGCGCCGGTCGCCGTGCATCTCGGTGAAGTCCTCCACCAGGCTGGCGATGTAATCCAGCGTGTAGGGCCGCTGGGGATGACGGGCGATCTGGACGATCTGGGTGGCGGTCAGCTGAGGGCTGATTTTGGCCCACTCAGCGGCGATCTTGCTGCGGAGCTCGGCCATCTTGCCTTCCCTGGAGGGGTCTTCGGATATCTCCAGGTCGGCGATCTCCTTTTTAAGGAGGAGGATATCCTTTTCCAGCTGATAGAAGTCCTGTTCTTCGCTCATCTTAATCCGCAAGAGGGGCGCATTTTCCCCCATATTCTATAGACTTGCTCCAACTTATTCAAGCCGAGGGGAGGCGCTGGCGGGCGACCTCGAAGAAAAAGACGGCCGCCGCGGCGGCGACATTAAGGGAGTTCACCCGGCCGAGGAGCGGAATGGACAGGACCTTGTCGCACTTCTCCCGGACCAGACGGCGCAACCCCCGGCCTTCGGACCCGAGGACGATACCGACGGGAACGGTGTAATCGAAGTCGTACCAGAGTTCCTTTTGGCCTCCCTCGGCCCCAACGAACCAGAGGCCTTTGAGCTTGAGATCTTCCATGGTTCTGGCCAGGTTGGTCACCCGGGCGACCTTGAGGTGTTCGGCGGCTCCGGCCGAGACCTGCATGACCGCTTCCGTCACTCCGGCCGACCGGCGTTCAGGGAGGATCAGGCCGCTTGCCCCGGCGCACTCGGCGCTGCGGATGATAGCCCCCAGATTCTGGGGGTCTTCGATCTCATCGAGGAGGACGAGAAAGGGGTTCTGGGAGCCGGCCAGGATCTCCTCGAGAGAGCTGAACCCCTTGGCCGCGAGGTGAATGACCGCTCCCTGGTGGTCCGGGGCCATGAGATCAAGTTTGCGCCTGGGCACGAAGTGAAGCGGAACGCCCTGGGCTTTGGCCAGCCGGATGATCTCGGCGATCTTGTATGGCCCCCTTTCTTCCTGGATGAAGACTCTCTGGACGCGCCCCGAGGCGCTGCGAAGGGTCTCGATGACCGCATTCAGGCGACTGACCGTCTGTACGCTCACTCGATCCGCTTGATGATGTGCCAGCCGTACTTGCTCTTCTGAGAGTCGTACTTGGCCATCCCGATCCCGCCGACCGGGAGGGAGAAGCTGACGTCCCCGAATCCCTTGACCATCCCTTCCCGGGGGAATTCCTGTTTGCTCTGATCCGGAGGTATTCCCTTATTGGACATCCGGTAGATCCCGGGATATTCGTCATCGGTGTACTGCTTGACCAGAGCATCGAAGTCCTCTCCTTTGTTGGCCCGCTCAAAGACCTCCTCGGCCAACTCCTTGGCCTCTCCCTTGGTCCGGGTCACGGTGGGCTTGGGGATGGCCCCCTTGAAGGAGATTAGGATGTGCTGGACGGTCACCCAGTTGGGTTCTTCCTTTGGAGCGGGGCTCGTATACCCTGCAGGAGCGGATATGAGAAGAACAAGAAATACCCCAAGTAGACAGCCGTTTATTCTCATTTCAGCCTCCTTGTATTGTCCTATTTTATCTTTGCGCTTCCCAGGTTTCAACCCGAAAATGGAAATTTGCCGGCGGCTGAATTATGATAAAAGAAAGAGGCTTGCCGACCGGAAGGAGAATGGCATGGCAGAGTTCGATTTCAAGTGCCCGCATTGCGGAAACTGGCTGCGCATCGACGAGGCTCATCAGGGAAAGAGGACGACCTGCCCGGCCTGCCATAACGAGATCACGATCCCGGCCAGGCCGCCCGAAAAAGCGCCGCAGCCCAAGGTGGTACCTTTGGCCGCCGCCGCTCCAGGCACGGGCGACCTTCTTCCCCAGGAGGAAAAAGAGGTCCTCTCGTTTCGACCGACACTCAAGATGTATCTGGGCAGGATCTTCCTCGCCGTCCTTGCCGCCGCCGCAGGGGTCGCCCTGGCCATCGTCATAAAGGCCAGCCCGACAGTCGACCGCATCATCATGGGCTCCGGCCTGGCGATCGGCCTGGTCCTCTTTCTGACGGCGCTCTACAGAAAATACTGCGTCCTCTACCGGCTGAGCACCCAACGCCTTTTCGTCGTCCGGGGCCTTGTCTCCAGGCGGATAGAGGAACTGGAATTGTTCAGAGTGCGCGATATCCAGGTCGCCCAGAGCTTCTGGCAGAGGATCCTGAATTTCGGCCGGATGACCGTCTTCTCAACGGATGCTTCCGCGCCCAGGTTTGAGATGATGGGGGTGGCCAGTCCCCTTAAAGTCAAGGACGCCATCCGCCTGCATTTCCGGACAGCCCGGCTGCGGGAGAGGGTCCGGCCGACCGAATTCATCTCGGATTTCGACGAGGCCGGTCTGGCCGACAAAGACCCAGGGTTTTAGAAGTAATCGAGAAGGATACCCCGCGTCTTTACCTGTTCTGCATGTCCTGCATGCTCAGCTTGTCTTTCTTGGTGTAGCCGGCAGGAGCCGAATATACCGAGGCGTCGGGCGATTTTTTGCTGATCTCCAGGACCTCGGTCGTGTTGTGCATCTTGGCGCCCATCACCTCGGCGTTCACCTCGGTGGCGATCCAGTAGCCCTTGACCTTCATCATCTCCTGGACGGCGGCGTCGTCCAGCCGCAGCTGGGCCTTGAGGACGTTCGCGTAGAGCTTCATGAACTTGTCCTGGTCGAAAGGAACGTCGGTCGACGCCCAGACGGACATCTTCATCGGCATCATCATCATGTTGACGGCGACGTCGTACCCGGAGCATTTCCATTGGCCGATGGTTTTCGTCTGGTTGTTAGGGGTCACGGTCACGGTCATCTTCATCATCTGACTCATCATCTGGGCCATCTGGGGGTCGACGATCTTGGCAAAGTCGAAAGGTAAAGCAGATTCGATATAGGTTTTGTTCCCGTGGTTGATCCAGTAGAGCAAATTCTTTTTCATATCGACAACGATCGACATATCCGGATTAATGAAAGCGAAACGGTCATCGCCCATCCATTGCTCGGTTATCTGGTCCTTGGCCGGCTGGCTCTGCCCCATCACGGCGAAAGCATCGGTGTGGGACTTGGACTTGATGTAAATGTCGGCGCTGGCAAACGCGGCCAGCATGAGGACGAGAGAGAAGAAGACACATAGCTTTTTCATAAAGTTCTCCTTTTTTTGTTTCTCAGGATTGGACCGATCATTCAGCCAACAAAGCTTCATTATAGATGAAACAAGGGCTCCACTCAAGGCGGCGGGCAGCTGAGGGCTTCCGCGCCTCAGAGAGAAGAGCCTCTTTTGATCTCCTCCGGCGTGCGATAATCGTAGCACTCGAAGGGAAGGTCGATCTCCTCGGCGACCGCCTTGAGTTCGGACAGGTAGTCGCCCCTGACGGTGATCGGATGGTTGGAATTGACCTTCCATTCCACCCGCCCGCAGAGCTTGAGGTACCAATGCGGCCATTCGGGGTTGCAGTTCTGCGACCGCAGCCTCCACTCGGCTTCGGTGGGCACATCGGTGACCCCGCGGCCGGCGGCCAGATAGATCTTGTGGTTGCGGTAGGAAAAACGGGCCCAGGTTACGACGCCGGGGGCGCGCACGACCACCGAGCAGGTGCCTCCACCCTGTTTGAAGTACATGGGGGTTTGGCGCTCGGACCAGGAGCCGGCCAGAGAGACGTGACTTCCGCGGGCGAAATAGGGAGCCAGAGCACCGGAGTTGACGTGCCAGTAAAGCCCTTGCTTGGGATCCCAATAGCGCAGGTCGTTGAACCCCACAGGCTCACCGCCGCTGACGAGCTTGAGGAGCTGCATGGTCAGGGCCGCCCCATCATCGGCCTCTGTGGCCGCCACGAAGGTTGTCCCATCGGGCTCGGGGCGGAGCCGGTTGTTGAGCAGACCAAGGGTGAGGTCGGTCGCCGGGTAGTGTTCGACCCAGTCGAGCTGGTCCTGGACCCCGATGAAGTCGAGGCCGAATTTCTCTTTGAGCTCGAGGAGGGCGAAATAGACCTTCATCTGGAAGATGACCATCTCCCTCGTCAGATGCTTCTTCGGGTTCGGGCCGAGCCGGAGGTCCATGCCCTTGCGCCAGAGGAAGTCCAGAGCCCTTGAGGCGCGCTTTTCCGGGACTTTCTCGGCCATCCTGGCCAGCCTGAGACCGTCGAACCCCTCCCTGGCGACGCCGAAATAGCGCAGGAAATCCGCCTCTGATATCTTATTCCACATTTGCATGGAGCGGGGACCGACGGCTCCGTAGATGGACCCCCGAAGCGACTCCTTTATCTTTTTGGCCTTCCTGCGGTCGCCCGCCTTGACCTTGACATCGACAGCCTTGGGGTACGGGGGACGGAAGCATCCACGGTTGAGAAAAGCGTCCAGCGCGGCAGCATATTCCCCATGGTTCTCGAACTTTTCGACGAACAGCCGGTCGGTCTCGATCCCCATGTGGGCTGTCCCCGAGGCCGCGGCGAAAAGACCCACGCTTCCCGGGAAATCCCGGATCGCGCTCCCCAGCAACAGCTTGGGGAGATCGGCCGGAAGCTGGGCCATCGGGCTGACCGAAAAATCCGGATACGCCCAGCCGGCCATGAAATTGATAAAGCGCTGGCCCTTTGTCCGCCTGATCACTCTCATCCCCTCGGCCACGCTGGCCACCGGCCGGGCAGGGTTGAGCACGTTGGCTTTCCAGCCGCATTTCTTGAT
>Ga0153915_10004466_pt1 | contig 12875 bp, 10 predicted proteins | sample Opewatmetagenome_2_FD_107003 | JGI IMG/M metagenome (GOLD analysis project Ga0153915, IMG submission 107003) | Freshwater wetland microbial communities from Ohio, USA - Open water 3 Core 3 Depth 3 metaG | ecosystem: Environmental > Aquatic > Freshwater > Wetlands | place: USA: Ohio, Lake Erie... | reverse complement strand
TCCTGCCCCGGCGTCATCTCCGCGAACTTCTTCAGCGCCTTGAACGCCTCCTCGAGTTGGCCGGCTCTCTGCATGCGGTCGGCATACTCCAGCAGGTTGGTCTTCGCCTCCGCGGCGAAGCCCTTGCTGGCGAACATCATCCCGAGCTTGAGGTAGACCTGGGAACGGCCGGGCGCGATGCGGAGCGCCTTGTTGCACAGCGCGATGGCGTTGTTGGAGAGCCCGATCTCGTGGTACTTGTCGGCGGCGCGCTCATAGTAAGTGACCGCGTGCTGGCTCTCACCGATCTTCTGGTAGAGGTCGCCCACGCGGTTGTAGAGGGACAGCTCCGCGTCGGGGATCTCGGGGGACGCCTCCATCGTATTGATGGCCTTGACGTACTCCTCGATCGCCTTCGCCCACTGCTCCTTCGCCTCGAACTTTCGCGCTCTGTCCTTGAACTTTTCCAGATTTGCCATGCGCCCCACGACTCAGGAGAGCGGCGGAGAGAGCGGCCTTCCACCGGAACCTGCGGAAGATATTCCCGGCCCACTACCCTGACAAGGACGACCGGAGGCGTAAACCCGCCAGGCGAGCGGGATTCCGTACCAGTAGGCGAGCTCCCGGACGTCCCGGCAGTTCCACACGACGAGGTCGGCCGGTGCGCCGACCACGATCCTGCCGCGCTCGCCCCCGAGAAGGAGCGCATGAGCCGCGTTGGCGGTGGCCGCTATGAAGGCTTCTTCGGGCTGGAGCCGCGCCTGGCTCACGGCCAGGGCCATCATGAGCGGGAGGTTGACGGTCGGCGAGGTGCCGGGATTGAAGTCGGTGGCGAGGGCGACCACGGCGCCGGCATCGAGCAGGGCGCGGCCCGGCGCCTGGCTCGTCTTCCCGAGGAAGAGGAGCGTCCCGGGGAGCAGCACCGCCACGGTCTCGCTGGCCGCGAGGGCTTCGATGCCGGCGCTCGAGATGGCCCACAGGTGGTCGGCCGAGGCCGCGCCCAGCCGGGCGGCGAGCTCGGCCCCGCCCGAAGGGTCGAGCTCGTCGGCATGGACCTTGAGCGCGAGCCCGTTCCGGGCCGCCGCGACGAGGATGGCCTCGCTCTCCTCAACGCTGAACACGCCCGGCTCGCAGAATACGTCGCAGAAGGTGGCCAGGTTCTCGCGCGCCACCACCGGGAGCATCTCCTCGATCACCAGACGCAGGTACGCATCGCGGCGCGAGCGGTACTCTGGAGGCACTTCGTGCGCGCCAAGGAAGGTGGCGACCAGCCGGAGCGGCACCGATCGCCTGAGCTGCGCGATGGCCCTGAGGGCGCGCAGCTCCGGATCCGTGGCGAGGCCGTACCCCGACTTGATCTCCACTGTCGTAGTGCCCAGAGCGCCCATCATCGCCAGGCGCGGCAGCGCCAGCGCGACCAGGTTCTCGATGCTGCGCTGGCGGAAGTCGGCGACCGACGAGAGGATCCCCCCACCTGCCGCGGCGATCGCCTTGTAGTCGTCTCCGCGAGCCCGGCGGGCGTGGTCCGCCAGGCGCGGCTGTCCGAAGAGCGCGTGGGTATGGGGATCGACCAGCCCCGCGGTCACGAGCCGCCCCTCGCAGTCCACCACCGTCTCCGGATAGATGGCCGCGTGGAACCACTCGCCCACCTCCTCATCGGAGGCGATGAGCGCGACGCGCCCGTCCTCCACGCCGATGCCGACGCCCTGCCGCAGCCCCACGTCGTCCCAGGTCGGGTGGCGCACGGGCGCGCTCGACGCCGGGCCCGTCGCCACGGCGCCCGCGTTGATGAGCGCGAGTCGTCGGCCGCCGTCAGCCATGCATCGGGAGCCGGATGCCGTGGCGCTGCGCGGTGTCGAGCGCCAGCTCGTACCCGGCGTCGGCATGACGGGCGACCCCGAGGCCGGGGTCGTTGGTGAGCACGCGCTCGAGGCGCGCCGCCGCGCCCGCGCTTCCCTCCGCCACGATCACCTGCCCGGCATGCAGCGAGTTGCCGATGCCGACGCCTCCCCCGTGGTGGAACGAAACCCACGAGGCGCCGCTCGCCACGTTGAGCAGGGCGTTCAACACCGGCCAGTCCGCGATCGCGTCGCTCCCGTCCAGCATCCCTTCGGTCTCGCGGAACGGAGAGGCGACCGAGCCCGTGTCCAGATGGTCGCGTCCGATCACCACCGGCGCGCTGAGCTCCCCGCGCGCCACCAGGTCGTTCAACGCCAGGCCGAAGCGGGCGCGCTCGCCCTGCCCCAGCCAGCAGATCCGGGCCGGCAGGCCCTGGAACGCCACCCGCTCCCGGGCCAGGCGGATCCAACGCCGCAGGTGCTCGTTCTCCGGGAAGAGGTCGAGCACCAGGCGATCGGTGCGCGCCAGATCCTTCGGCTCGCCCGACAGCGTGACCCAGCGGAAGGGCCCCTTCCCCTCGCAGAACAGCGGGCGAACGTACGCCGGCACGAAGCCGGGGAAGGCGAAGGCATCGGCGACCCCGGCGTCGAGCGCCTGGGTGCGCAGGTTGTTGCCGTAATCGAAGGTGACGGCGCCCTTCCGCATCAGGTCCAGCATCGCCCGCACGTGCACCGCCATCGAGTCCATCGCCCGCCGCACGTAGCTGGCGGGATCCGAAACGCGCAGCTCGGCCGCCGCCGCGACGTCCAACCCCGCCGGCACGTAGCCGTTGAGCGGATCGTGGGCCGACGTCTGGTCGGTGAGCACGTCCGGCACCACGCCGCGCCGCACGAGCTCGGGCAGGACCTCCGCGCAGTTGCCTACGAGACCGACGCTCAGCGCGCGACCCTGCCGTGTGGCCTCGTCGCACCACGCCAGCGCCTCGTCGAGCGATACGGTCTCGCGGTCGAGGTAGCGGGTCTCGATCCGGCGACGGATCCGGGCCGGATCCACCTCGACCCCGAGGAATACGCCCTCGTTCATGGTCGCCGCCAGCGGCTGCGCCCCACCCATGCCGCCCAGCCCGCCGGACACGACCAGCCTCCCCCTCAGCGACCCCCCGAAGTGCTGCCGCGCCACCGCGCCGAAGGTCTCGTAGGTGCCCTGGAGGATCCCCTGCGTCCCGATGTAGATCCACGAGCCGGCCGTCATCTGGCCGTACATGATGAGGCCCTTCTTCTCCAGCTCCCGGAACACGTCCCAGGTGGCCCAGCGGCCGACGAGGTTCGCGTTCGCGATCAGGACCCGGGGCGCGTCGGCGTGCGTGGTGAACACCCCGACGGGCTTCCCGCTGGCCACCAGAAGCGTCTCGTCATTCCCGAGCGTCTTCAGCGAGGCGACGATGGCCTCGAACGCCTCCCAGGAGCGGGCGGCTCTGCCGGTGCCGCCGTAGACGACGAGATCGTCCGGACGCTCGGCGACGTCAGGATCGAGGTTGTTCATCAGCATCCGGAGAGCGGCCTCCTGCACCCAGCCCTTGCAGGAGATTGCCGTCCCGCGCGGGGCTCGCACCAGGCGGGCGGAGGCGAGGGTGGCCATAGCTCTAAGCTAACGCGTGATGTGTAATCGGTGATAGGTGAGGGGTCATGGGTGAAGGGCGAACGTGACGGTGAAAAACGAGATGGGTGATGAGGAACAGGTCCCCATCACCCATCACATTGCGCTCATCGCCCTGCCCCATTCACCCCCACCTCTCACCCATCACCCATCACTCACCGCCCGCGTTCGGCCGATGTACGACCCGCAATTCGGGATTGCCCGGATCCGTCTGGTACGACCAGTCGAAGATCACGTAGCCGCTTCCCACGGCGCTCACCCGCACGGCCCCGTATTTGTAGAACCCGATCCCGTCGTCCGTCTGGAACACGTAGCCCCACAGCGGCACGGCCTCGTAGGCGTTGCGCGAATACCCGCCGTTCGGGGCGATGTCGATCGAGGTGACATCGGTGATCGGGGCCGAGCCGTACACCTGCATCGTGACGCCCCCACGCTGCGGCACCAGCCAGCAACCCGTCGCGTCGCGCATCACGTAGAAGTCCGCGGTCGAGCTATTGCCCGGACCCACCAGTCCTAGCTCGTTGACGTCTACCTGGCCGTTGCCGTTCGCGTCCAGCCAGAACCGGAACCCGCTCTGCGCCCCCGCCAGCGTATCGATGGTGAAGACGAGCACGTTCTGGCCGTCGGGCCGCGGAGTGTCGTTCCTGAGCGGTGAGCGCGTGCTCTCCGTCCCGTCCAGAGACACGGTGGTCACGGCGAAGCACATCGGCACCCCGTTCGCGAGGGCACCAACCAGGAAGCTCGGCGCGACGGTCGTCCCCTCCACGCTCCAGCTGGCGCCGCACAGGTCGTCGTCGAGGGAATACGACGTGCTGTACACCCGGTAGTACGAGAAATCGTTCGGGTACTGCTCGAACGGATTGTCCGACCACTGCAGGTGTACGGCGCTGTTCAGCGAGATGCTGGTCAGCGTCGCCGGGGCCGGCAGCTGGACGGGCGGAGCCGTGGTCGCGCGGTCATAGCACGCCGTGGCGGCACCCATCGTGGCCAGGAGCAGCAGACGCGGTGCAAGGAGACTGCGCATGGACGGCTCCGACTGAGGTCACACTACTGAAACGCACGCGCCGTGCCCGGAGATTGCTGCGTTCGCAAGCGTCGGCGCGGCAACAGGTTGCGCGATCGTTCCCGCACGCGCCTCCGGGGTCCTGTGTCCCATCCAGCGGACAGCGGGCCGTGTCGCCACCCGGCCGCGGACGGCCCTCTAGGGCGCCGACGGCAGGCTGCGCTGATCGTAGTCGAACTTGATCTCGGGCTGGTCGATCAGTGTGATGTTGAAGTTGAACACGACGTTGCCATTGGGCGCCTGGACGAAGCTGAAGGTGGCCCGCCAATCGTGAAGGTCGCGGTCCATGCGGAGCACATGGGAGCCGAACTTGGCGTTGGTGAAGTCATACAGCGTCTGCCACGACAGCGACCAGTGCCTGGTGGGCGCGAACGCGATGCCGCCGCTGATAGTGCTGTGCGTCGGGATAAGGATCTGGCCCGGCACGGGCCGCTGGCGCGACAGGTCGAAGGAGAGCGACGCGCTGAACCGGGCCGTCGCTCCGCGCGGCGCCATCTGCTCCAAGGCCGTGGACCGGGTGGCGAGCGGGCCCCGCTGAAACGCATTGGACGGCAGGGCGGGCAACGCCAGAGTATCGCCCCCGGCGCGCGCGGTATCGCGCGTCGGCTGCGCTGGGCGCGGGGCGCTCCCGAACCCGAGCAGCGAGCCGAGGAACTGCAGCGCGCTGGGCCCGAGGGCGAACCGCGCCGACACGCTGGTCAGGTAAGGGGAGAACCTGGAGCCGGCCGAGTCGGGCGGGCCGTCGAACAGGCTGTGCGCGGTGGAGAGGCTGAAGCCCTGGAGCAGGTCGGACGAGAAGGTGTTCGAGAGGGTTCCCGACACCCATCCGGTGTGCCCCCGCTGCTTGGCCTTCTCGAGGTCGATCGCCAGGCCACTGGTCTGGATCGAGAGCAGGCGGATCTTGCGCCCCTGCTCCTCGACCGCCGCGCCCTGCCCGGCGGCCGCCGCCGTGTCGGCGCCCGCGGGCCGCGGCGGCGGACGCAGCTTGGCCTCGATGTTCTGCGACAGCCCGAAGGTCAAGGTCTGCGTGGCGAGGCTGTGGGTGGCGCCCGGCGCGATCGTGCCGTCCCTCGAGATGGCGCGCGCGTACGCGTCCGGGATCGTGGCGGAGGGGGCGTAGGACCACGAGATGCTGGGCGAAATCGAGTGCCGGAACCGCGCGATGGGGCCGATCCCGCCGAACAGCCCGAACAAGGTCGGTGAGATCGAGACCGTGTACCCGAGGCGCTTGCCCTGCGTCACGAACACGCCGCTGGTGAACCGGTTGCGGATCATGAACGGGCCGCCGGCCTTGTTCACGATGTTGACCGACGGCTGGACGTTCCACGAGCCCTGGAACAACACCGGCAGGTTGATGCCCGTGCTCCAGTCCAGGTCCGTCTGGAAGGACCGGTCGTAGGTCCGCACCAGCCTCCGGGTCGTGTCGGCCGGGTCCGGGACGGTGACCGTGAGCCGCTGGTTGCTGGCCTGGTCGTTGACCGAGAGCGAGTTGCCCCAGTTCCACCGCCCGATCCTGAGCGGCGTGCTGATCGAGAGCGACGTCTGGCGGGTGTCGAGCAGCCGGAGCGACGTGTCGCCGGGCGTCGCGGTGTAGATCACCATGCTGCTCTGGACGTGGTTCTGCAGCGAGTTGCTGAGGCTGAGGGACGGGCTCCAGGTCACGCTTTGCGAGATCGCAATCGGGTTGGGCGTGAAGGCGACCACGGGCAGCTGCATCACGACCTGCGGCTTGTCGAGCGATTGGGTGCGGCTGCCCCCCAGGGACAGGGATCCCCACCCGAAACGCTGCTGGTAGTTGACCCTGCTGTCGATAGTCGCGACGGCCAGCACCGGGTCCACCGCGTTGCGCGAGATGATCTGCGAGCTCGACGCGTAGTCGATGTTGGCGCTGAGATGGCTCGCCAGCGAGAAGTCCTGCTGGTGGCTCCAGGAAATGCGCCGACTCGTGCTGCCGCCGACCTGATGCACCTCCGAATAAGCGAGGCCGCCCGCGAGGAACCGATTGAGCCAGCGATAGCGGAGCCGGCCGCTCAACTGGACGAAGTTCTGCGAGTACCAGTCCACCGTGACCTGGGCATCCGAGTAATCGCCGAGCACCCAGTAGTAGCCCAGGTTGGAGAGGTGGCGGTGGTACGTCGGCGAGTTGCGAACGATGTCGCTGAGCCCGAACTGGGGCGGGATCAGGCCCGAGCGGCGGCCGCGACGCATGTCCTGGAAGATGAACGGCAGCCACATGACCGGGACGTCGGCCACGTAGAGCACGGCGGGTCGCGCCACCATGATCCGGCGGGACACCCACTTCACGTCCTTCGCGGCGAAGTGGTAGTGCGGGTCCGCGAGGTCGCAGCTGGTGATGTTGGAGCCGGCGGCATATACGCGGTTCTCCTCGTTGTCTACCGCGAGATTCCCGCGCAGATACCACTTCCCGCTGCCCTCGTTGAAGTCGGTGGTGGCGTGCTCGATGATGGCGGCATGGTTGCAGGCGTCGTACAGCATCCCGCGTCCGACCATGACGCCGGTGCGGTCGAACAGCTGCGGCGAGCCGGTGGCGGTGAGCGCGCAGTTCCTCGCGTCGTACCGCGTGGTGTCGGACTGGAGCGTGGAGCCCTCGCGCTCCAGCAGCGTCTGGCCGCTGAGGTGGATCTGCCGCAGCCGGGGGAGGAACTGGACCGAGTCGGCGCTGTAGCGGGTGAGCCGGAAGCCCTTCAGGCTCATCAGCTCCTGCTCGACCGAGTCGGCCGACGCGAAGGCGCGCGACGGGCCGCTGGGGAGGCCGGCGCCGCGGCCCACCTTGGCGGTGTCGGCTGCGAGCGAGTCCCGGCGCGTCCGGCCGGTGTCCGCGCGCTGCTGCTGCGCCTGAGCCGGGAACGGCCGGCGGCCCGCGCCAGGCACCTGCGCCGCCGCGGCCCGCGCCGCCGCCAGGGCCGCGAGCGCGGCCAGCAGCGCCCGACCCGCACGCACCTAGGCCTCGCCCGCGGCGGCAACCTCGGGTCCGGAGGACGCTGCCTGCTTGGCGCGGCGCCGCTCGAGCAGCCTGGCCAGCAGGACCGTGATCTCGTAGAGCAGCTGCACCGGAATCATCATCAGCGTCATCGAGATCAGGTCGGGCGGGGAGAGCAACATCGAGAGGAACGCGTTGCCGGCGACGGCGAAGCGGCGGTTCCGGCTGAGGAAGCTCGCCGAGATGACGTTCAGGTACACCAGGATCAGCAGCACCAGCGGGATCTCGAAGATCGCGCCGAACGCGATCACCACCTGCATCGCGAAGCCGAAGTACTCCTTCGCCGTCACGATCGGCTGCAGGCTCTGGGCCTGAAAGCCGAGCAACACCCGGATGGCGGTCGGCAGCACCAGCAGGTACGCGAGCAGCACCCCGCCCAGGAAGAGCAGGACCGCCGCGAGGGACACCGGAAGCACGATCCGGCGCTCCTTCGCGTACAGCGCGGGCGACAGGAACTTCCACAGCTGCCAGATGATGACCGGCGAGGCGAGCACCAGCCCGGTATAGAACGCCAGCTTGAGGGTGAGCATGAACGGCTCGATCGGGCTGGTGAAGTAGAGCTTGCCGTCGGGAAGGTGGGGAGCGATGGGCCGCATCAGCAGGCCGAGCACGTCGAACGCGTCCACGATTAGGAACCCGGCCACGAAGCCCACGGTGAGGGCGAGCAGGCTCCAGATCAGCCGCCAGCGCAGCTCCTCGAGGTGATCGAGGAACGGCATCTCGCCGCGCTCATTCCGCTCCAGCCGGGCCATGTGGCGAGCGCCGGCGCCGTCAGCGCGGCGGGCGCGCCGGAGCGGGGGCGGCCGCGCCCAGCGTCCGGAGCTGCTCCCGGGCGAGCGCCGCCTCCTCCGAGAGCGGATACGCGGAGACGAGCTGGGTGAACTGCGAGCGCGCCTCGTCGCGCCGCCCCGCCGCGGCCGCGATCATGCCCAGCTTGTACAGGGCCGCCGCCGCGTGGCCGGAGCCCGGGAAGCGCTGCACGACCCGCAGGTAGGCCGCGGCGGCGGAATCCCCGCGCTGCTCGGCCGTCCACGACTCGCCGATGAAGAACCACGCGTCTCCCGCCCGGGGATGCGTAGGGTAGAGCTTCAGGAATTCCGCGAACGCCCCGCGGGCGGTGGCCGGGCTGCCGCGACGGAGCTGCTGCAGGGCCAGCTCCATCAGCTGGTCCGGCGCTGGCTGGGCGGCCGCCACGTTCGCCCGCCCGGCGCCGGCGCCCGCCGGCGGCGGCGCCGCCCCGGCGGCGGTGTCCGGTGGTGCCGCGGCCGCCTGGGCCGCGAGCTGCTCCGATCGCTGCTCGAGCTGCGCCCTGAGCTCGGTGAGGCGCTGCTGGCTCTGGCCCGTCAGCTCCTGCACCGCCACCAGCTGCTGCTGGATGTTGTAGAGGTCCAACCGCAGGTCGCCCTTGAGACCCGTCACCGCGCTCTGCTGCACGCCAAGCGAATCCAGAATGCCCTGCACCAGGCGGGCGATGGCCGCCAGGTTCGCCCGGGCGGCCGAGTCGCGTTGCGCCGCGGTCTGCTCCTGCGCGTTCATCTGGAGACGGAGCTTGGTGACGTCGCTCCGCAGCGCGCATCCCGCGACCAGCGGGAGCGCGACCAGAACCGCGACGGCGCGACGCACTAGTTGGCCCCTCGCGTGGCGACGAAATCGTCGCGCCGATTCCTGGCCCACGACTCCTCGCTGTGGCCGGGGTCCGCCGGGCGCTCCTCGCCGTACGACACGACGCTGATGCGACTCGTCGCGATCCCGTGCGCCACCAGGTAGCGCTTCGCCGCGGCCGCGCGCCGCTCGCCCAGCGCCAGGTTGTACTCGACCGATCCACGCTCGTCGCAGTTGCCCGCGATCTGGATCTCGAGTCTGGGGTGCGCCTGGAGCAGCTGGAACTTCCGGTCCAGCTTCGCCTGGTCCGCCGGCCGCAGGTCCGCCCTGTTATAGTCGAAGTGGATCGCGTCGGCGAGCTCGGAGGCTTCGGCCGGCGCGAGGCCGGGGCTCACGGCCACGCTCCCAGTGTCGGCACCCTGCCGCTGGATCTCCGCCCGCACCGAGTCGGCCCGCGACTGCTCCAGGTTCGCCCTCGCCAGGGAATCGGCCCGGGCCTGCGCGGCCAGCGAGTCGCGGCGGGCGGCCGCCGCCCGCGCGGCGGCCGAGTCGGCCGCCCCCTGAGCCTGAGGAGCGGCCGCCGGGGGCGGAGGGTTCCGGCTGCAGCCGGCGGTGACGACGAGCGCCAACGCGCCCACGGAGAAAAGATTCTTCGCGGTCATCCTGCCTCCAAAGATGCATGTCGAGGCGACCACGCGGGAAGGCGCGCGCCGCCGGTTGTGACGATTGGGCGCATGCGGCCCGTTTCCAGATCCACAATCCACAGCTGCCTAACCCCGCTGCGCGAGGAGACGAACGCGAGGTGCCGGCCGTCCGGGGCCCAGGTGGCGTCCTCGTTGCGCCCCGCACCCGTGATCTGCCGCACCACCCGCGACGCGACGTCCACCACGAAGACCTGCGGAATGCCGCGGACTTCACGGTGAAAGGCCACGGACTGGCCGTCCGGCGACCACTCGGGGCCGTTCGACTGTCCGGTGGAGCCGTAGTCGAACGGCGCCAGCACCTCCTGGCTGCTCCCGTCCGCGGCCATCACGTAGAGCTGTGGCTGGCCCGCCCGCGAGGAAACGAACGCCAGGCGCTGCCCGTCGGGGCTCCAGGTCGGCGACAGGTTGTCGGAGTACCGCCCCACCGTCACCCGCGTTACGCAGCACCGCCGCGCAACGTCGTACAGATACACGTCGGTCCCGTCCTCTGTGCCGTGGGCGAACGCGAGCTTGCGGCCATCGGGTGAGAACTCCGGCGTGATGTTGACGCCGTATTCCGTGCCCGGCACCACGTCCCGGCGGCCGCCGGCGAGATCCTGGAGCACGATGGGGGTCCCGCTCCGCACCAGGGCCGTGTAGGCGATGGTGTGCCCATCGGGCGACCAGGTGGGCGAAAGGGCCGGACTTCCGGTCGAAGGCACCGGCGCGCGGCCCAGGCCGTCCGGGTCCACGCGCCACAGCTTCCCGTTGTCCACGTACAGGATGCTCGTGGATGCCACCCCCGGCGACCCGGTCGCCCAGCGCACGACCTCGTCGGCGGCCCGATGCACGGCCTGCCGAAACGCCTCGCCGCCCGCGCCGGCAGACGGCAGCGACAGGTCGAGCCGGTTCCGCACGCTGCCGCTCCTGACGTCGTGCAGCTGGATCTCGACGCCGCGGCCGCGCGGGTCGGGCGCCGGGACCACCGCCACGGCGAGGTCCGCGCCGAGCGCGGTCAGAACCCGGTAGTCGGGCGCCGTTCCCGGCACCAGCACGCTGGCCGGGGGCACGACGACCTCGAAGCGGTCGGAATAGTCCAGGTCGCGCTGGAGGATCGTGCGCACGCTGTCCACGGCGGCCCCTGCGGCACCCAGGATCGCGATGCTCGATCTGGTGCCGGGGACGTACGTGATGCCGACCCGGACGCCGCCCGGCCTCGCGGTGGTGTCCTGCGCGGCCAGGGCCGCCGGCGCGGCGAGCGCCAGAACGAGCGACGCCAGAACGCCTCGCTTCACCGCGCGCTCCGGGGATTGAAGAAGAAGGACACCGGGAGAAGGTCCGGACCGTAGCCGGCGGGCAGCGCACCGAAGGCGCTGGCGCGCGCCGCGGCCTCGACGGCACCCTGCGCCTCGAGATCGAACGCAAAGGAGCCCGACCTACGGATGAATTGCAGTCCGGTCACCGAACCGTCACGGTGGACGAAGAAGAAGACCTCGGCTGCCAGCAGCGCGCTGGACGGCGCGGGATGCCAGCGGCGGTAAACCTGGGCCACCAGATTGTTCAAGTACCCCGGAAACGGGAATTCGACCCCCTCGGTGCGGATGGTGGCCACATCGGCGCCGCCCGGAGCGCCGGACGGAGTTCCGGGCGCAGTCGGCGTAGCGACGGACGGTTGAGCGGGCTTGGGAGCCGGGGGCTGGGGGGGTGAGGGTGGGGGCTTCGCCGCGGCGGGAGCCGGAGCCGCCCGCGCCGGCGGCGCGGCCGGCTTCGCGGTCGCCACTGCCCGGCGCGGGGCGGGCGTGGCCGTCGGGGGCCGGGCCGATGGGGCCGCGGGCGGCGGCGTGGCGGCCGGCGTCCCGAGGGGCGCGACGAGCGTCACCTTGTATACGGGAGGGAGTGCGGCGCGCCCCTTGAGGCCGCCGCCCACGACGAACGTCCCGACGATCAGGCCGTGGAACGCGAGGGATCCCACGACGCCCGGGGCACCGAGCCGGTCCGTCCCCGCTCGCCGGTGGATCCGATTCACGGGTGCCCGACGTCCTCCGGCTCGGCCACCAGACCCACGTCCCGCACCCCGGACGAACGGATGATCGCGAGGACGCGGACGACGTCCCCGTACGGCACGCCGCGGTCGGCGCGCAGGTAGATGGCGGCGGGCTTCCGCCGGGCCACGAGGGAGCGGAACGTCGCGCGGAAGTCCTCGTAGGAGAACGCCGCCTGATCCACGAAGATCCGGCCCCGCCGGTCCACCGACACCACCAGACCGCGCTGCGGCTCCAGCGGCCGCGCCTCGGCCCGCGGAAGCTGCACCTGGACCCCGCCCTGCATCATCGGCGCCGTGATCATGAAGATGATCAGCAGCACGAAGGCGATGTCCACCAGCGATGTGACGTTGATGTCCGCGTTGAACCCGCCGCGCACGCGACGCCGCCAGGCCACCTACAGTCTCCCCTCCCGGGCGAGCGTGACGATCAGCTCGCGGGCAAACCCCTCCAGCTCGGCGGCCACGAAGTTCTGCCGCGCCGTGAAGATGTTGTAGGCGATGACCGCCGGGATGGCGACCGCGAGCCCGGCGACCGTGGTGACGAGCGCTTCCGCGACGCCGGGCGCCACGGCGGTGATGTTGCCGGAGCCTCCCACCGAGATCCCGATGAAGGCGTCCATCACGCCCAGGACCGTGCCGAGGAGCCCGAGCAGAGGGCTCACGGAGCCGAAGGTCGCGAGCCACGCAATGTACCGGCCGAGCTGATCGTGCTCGGCGTCCACCTGGGTCTCGAGCACCATCCGCAGTGCCTCGAGCTGAGTGGGCGTCAGCGTCCCGCTGCTGACCGGGTCCTTGGCCAGCTCGCCCGGCCGGATCTCCGAGAAGAAGTTGATGCCCTCGGCGAACAGCCGTGTGAATGGCGACGCGCGCATATGGCCGACGGCCTCCCGCGCGTCCACGAGCCGGGTCGCGTGCTGGGTGGCGTCGAAGAATTGATCGGAGGCGTGGCGGACGCGCCGGAACTGCCACAGCTTGGCGAAGATGAGGAACCAGGAGACGGCCGAGAAC
>Ga0153915_10004465_pt1 | contig 12881 bp, 10 predicted proteins | sample Opewatmetagenome_2_FD_107003 | JGI IMG/M metagenome (GOLD analysis project Ga0153915, IMG submission 107003) | Freshwater wetland microbial communities from Ohio, USA - Open water 3 Core 3 Depth 3 metaG | ecosystem: Environmental > Aquatic > Freshwater > Wetlands | place: USA: Ohio, Lake Erie... | reverse complement strand
CAGCCGACCTGCAGTCCAGTGAGCTCACCCAGCGCGTCCTGCACCGCTTCCTGTGCGATCACGACGTGAACGCGCACATCAACAATATCCGGGAAGCCTACCGGCGCCAGCGCGACCTGATGGTCGGGGCGGTGAAATCCCTGTTCCCGCCCGAGGTGAAATGCACCGAGCCGGAGGGCGGCATGTTCCTCTGGGTCACGCTGCCCAAGGGTATGTCGGCGCTGGCCTTCTTCGAGAAGGCCCTCGAGCAGAAAGTGACCTTCGTACCAGGGGCCGCGTTCTTCGCCCCGGGGGGAGCGGGCGACGACCGCGACAACAGCCTGCGCCTCAACTTCTCCAACTGCGACGAGGCAATGATCGAAGAGGGAATGCGGCGCCTCGCGCGGGTCTACGCCGCGATGTAGCACCGACGTAGCAGCGATGTAGCCCCGACGTACCCGGAGGGCAACGGTCATCGGACAGAGCGCGTTGTCCCGCGAGCCCCCACGGGCCGCGGCGGGCGGCGCGTAGACTACGGCGCGATTGCCTTCTAAAGCGCGATACTGATCCAACCCTTCGAGCTGAGCTGGCGCTGCTCCCGGTAGCCCGCTGCGCGCAGCAGCTCGGCGGCCTCGGCGAACTTGCCGTCAATGTGATCGGGGTGGTGGGCGTCGGCGCTGATGATCACCGGGATCTTCAGCCGGTGGGCTTCCTGGAGGATCCCCGGCGAGGGGTAGAAGGACCCGCTGGTGTTGCGCACCACCCCCCCGGTGTTGATCTCCAGGACGCTGCCGGAATCCCTCACGGCCGCCAGGGCGCGGCCGACCGCCGAGCGGTACCAGGGCTCATCCTCGCGGAAGTGCCGGCCGTCCCGGTTGTTCTTCTTGACGATGTCGAAGTGCCCAATGATGTGCGGCGCCGCGGTCTCGGCCATCATGGACACCAGGTGGTAATAGCGCTCCACCAGCCGGCGCGCGCTGCCCCCGAAGCCCTCGCGGATCGCCGTCTCCAGCTCCTCGGCCGGCCCGTCCACCGTCCACGCGTGGTCGCCGTCGGCGGGACCGACGAAGTGCACGGAGCCCAGGACGAAGTCGAGCCCAAGCTCTCGTATGCGCGGGGCGACCGGCGAGGTCAGCCCGGGGATGAAGTCGGCTTCCATGCCGAGGAAGATCTCCACTCTGCCGCGGTAGCGTTCCCGCGCCGCCCGCACTTCCTGCAGATAGCTGTCCAGCCGCTCGGCCGGCATCGTCCACTCGGTCGGGAAGGGCACCACGTTGTGGCCCGAGAATCCCAGTCTCGGCATGCCCTTGCGGATGGCTGCCTCCGCGTACTCGAACGGCTCCCCGTTGCCGTCGCAGTGGTGGGTATGGGTGTGGTAGTTGCTCCAGGCGGCTCGCCCCGTCATGGTCGTGAAGATACGTCCGACGCGGCTACACGTCCAGCATTACGGCCCCCGCGGACCGGATGGAAAGCGGGTGGCAGGAGCCTGGGCCGAAGGCGGCGCGCATGCCTGAGAGGTACGCGTCCAGCTTCCCCTCGGGAACGAACGCGAGGATCGTGCCGGCGAATCCGCCGCCGTGGACCCGCCATGCGCCGTCCTCGCCCAGGAGAGACTGGCTGAGGGCCTGGGCAAGCGGCACGCCCTGCTCGCGCGGGGCGCCGGCAGGGTAGCAGTTCTGCAGCAGCATCCACGAGCTGCGGCCGCTCTCCCTTACGAGCTCCAGGAACCTGCCCCACGCGCCGGTCTCCAGCGCATGGACCTGAAGGTCCACGCGGTCATTGTCCGCGAAGAAGTGCAGGGCGCGCAGGATCGCGCGGTCCCCCAGGTCCGCCCGCAGCCCCGTCAGCTCGGCGAGGACGCGCTCCCGGGAGGTGTCCCGAAGGACGGAGCCGCCCAGCCGCCGGGCCACGCCCTTCATTTCCTCCTTCACCGCCGCGTACTCGTCGGTGAGGTCGGCGTGGCTGCCTCCGGTATCCACCACGACCGGGATGTACCCGCTTCCGGCGAATGCGGAGCGCACGGCACGGACCCGCGGGCGCAAGGGATCCTGGAAATCTATGGTGATGAACCCGCCAAGGGCGCAGGTGGTCTGGTCCATGAGGCCGCTTGGCTTGCCGAAATACTCGTTCTCCGCGAACTGGCAGATGAGGGCGATCTGCTGCCCGTCGATCCGGCCTGCGTTGAAAAGGTGGTTCAGGATCGTGGCCATGAGCACTTCGTAGGAAGCAGAGGAGCTGAGCCCCGATCCCTTCAGGACGTCGCTCGTCACGCAGGCGGAAAAGCCTCCCACCGCGTGCCCCAGCGCCCGCATGCGCGCCGCCACGCCGCGCGTGATGGCGGCCGCGGTGGAGCGCTCGGACTCCCGCGGATGGAGGTCGTCCACGGAGGCTTCCTGGCGGGGGTAGCCTTCGCTCTCGATCGTGATCCGGCCGTCGGCAGCCGGCGCCGCGACGGCGATGACGTCGAGGTCGATGGCGGCCGCCAGCACCTTCCCGTGGTTGTGGTCCGTGTGGTTGCCGCAGATCTCGGTGCGGCCCGGGGTGCTGTAGAAGCGGGGATCCGCCGCCCGCGGGAAGGCGGACTCGAACCGGTCCAGCAGCGCACGATAGCGCTTGCGCTGCCGCTCCACGGCGCCGCTTCGACTGCCATAGAGAGCCTCCAGCGCCGCCGTTCCCCCGCGGCCTTCCAGTGCCTTCCCCAGCTTTCCCGCGTTCATGGACGTAGTCATACCCGAGAGGCGGCGGCCCCGCAAGCGCGCCGGGTGGCCGGTCCGCGTCCCCGGACGTATCTTCTTGGCATGGCGCGTCCTTGCTGGGACGCGCGAAGGAGATGGAATGGACAAGTTCTACGGGCCCCTGCGGGGCGCCCGGGCTCTCGTTGTAGTGGTTCTTCTTGCGGTTGCGGCGGCGGGCGGCTTCGCGCAGGCCGCGGGTCCGGCTCCGCTCAGCGGCACGATCGCGTCGGTCAACGGGAGCGTTCTCACGCTCACGCTCGCCGACAAGTCGGTCAAGGATGTCGTGCTCCAGGAGAAGACCCTCATCCTCGAGCGCGACGTCGCGGCCGTCGGCGACATCCGTGCGGGCGACGCGATGGGCGTGGCGGCCCGCCGCTCGGGTGCGGAGCTGATCGCCACCTCGATCAACATCTTCTCCCCGGAGATGTGGGACGTCGTGCGCAAGGGACAGTGGCAGATGACCAGCGGGGAGACGATGACGAACGCGATGGTCTCCGACTACGCCCAGGGAATGAGCGGGCACACTCTGACGATGAAGTACGAAAACGGCACTGCAACGATCACGGTGCCGGACGGCATACCGGTGCATCGCTTGCTGAGCGTGAAGCCCGCGGCGCTCGCCGTCGGCCTGCAGATCGTCGTGCGGGGCACCGCCGGCGCGGACGGGGCTCTGAAAGCGGCGTCGATCAGCTTCGAGGGCCCGGCCCGCGGCTAGTCCGCATCGCCCGAAGGGCGATATCTACGAACATGGTCGCCCCGGGCCGGGCGCGCCCATTGCGCTAGTTGGGCTATCGGGGGCTCTTCGCGAAGCCCCGCAGCACGGTGGGCAGGATGCCGCCGTTTCGGTAGTACTCCAGCTCCACCGCGCTGTCTATGCGCGCAAGCACGGTGAAGGTCTTCTCCTTCCCCGACGCGTCGCGCGCGACCACCCGCAGGGACTGGCCCGGCTTCTCCGGCCTCGGGATCTCGTAGCGCTCTTCGCCGGTCAGGCCGAGACTCTCCGCGTTCTCCCCCTTCTGGAACTGCAGGGGAAGAAGGCCCATGCCGACCAGGTTCGAGCGGTGGATCCTCTCGTAGCTCTCCGCGACGACGGCGCGCACGCCGAGGAGCAGCGTCCCCTTCGCGGCCCAGTCGCGCGAGCTTCCCGATCCGTATTCCTTGCCCGCGATCACGAGCAGGGGGATCTTTTCCGCCGTGTACTTCTCGGCCGCATCGTAGATCGACAGCTCCTCGCCCGAGGGAAGGTGCCGGGTGTATCCGCCTTCGACTCCCGGAACCAGGCGGTTTCGGATCCGGATGTTGGCGAAGGTGCCGCGGATCATCACCTCGTGGTTGCCGCGCCTCGAGCCGTAGGTGTTGAAGTCTTCTCTTGAAACCCCGTGCGCGATGAGCCACTTCCCCGCCGGGCTCTTCTCCGGGATCGCACCCGCCGGCGAGATGTGGTCCGTGGTGACCGAGTCCCCGAGGACGGCGAGCACGCGCGCGCCGGAGATGCCCGGCACCTCCGGCGGCCGGGCCGTGATCCCCTCGAAGAACGAGGGCTGGCGGATGTACGTGGATTCGCTGCTCCAGGCGTAGCGACGCTCTTGCGGAACCCGCACCTTCTGCCACGCTTCGTCGCCAGTGAACACGCTGGCGTACACGGAGCGGAACATCTCCGGGGTGAGGTTCTGCCGGATAGCTTCGTCTATTTCCGCAAGCGTCGGCCAGATGTCCCGCAGGTAGACCGGCTTCTCGGCCTTGTCGTACCCGACAGGATCCGAGGCAAGATCGACCTCCAGGGAGCCGGCCAGGGCGTACGCCACCACGAGCGGAGGGGAGGCGAGATAGTTCGCCTTCACCTCGGGATGGATCCGGCCCTCGAAATTGCGGTTGCCCGAAAGCACGGAGGCCACGGTGAGGTCGCTCGCCTTGATGGCAGCGCTGATCGCCGGCAGCAACGGTCCCGAGTTGCCGATGCAGGTCGTGCAGCCGTATCCCACGAGGTGGAAGCCCAGCGCCTCGAGGTAGGGGCTGAGACCGGCCTTGTCCAGGTACTGCGTGACGACCTTCGAGCCGGGGGCGAAGCTCGTCTTGACATATGCCGGCACCCGCAGGCCCAGCTTCACCGCCTTGCGCGCCAGGAGGCCCGCCGCGATCATGACGGCGGGGTTGGAGGTGTTCGTGCAGCTGGTGATCGCGGCGATGACCACCGCGCCGTCCCGCAGGGTCTCGCGGGCACCAGCCACCCGTACCTCGGCCTCGCGGAGTGCCGTGGCCGCCGCCCCGCTCGGCGCCGCGGACTGGGCCGCCGCTTGCCGCCACGAGCCTTTCGCCCGGGAGAGGGGAAGCCGGTCCTGGGGTCGCTTCGGTCCCGCCATGGAGGATTCCACGCTCGCAAGGTCCAGCTCCAGCACGGTCGAATACTCCGGCTGGGGAGCATCCGCGGTGCGGAAGATGCCCTGCTCACGGCAGTACCGCTCGACCAGGTCCACGAGGTCGGCGCCGCGCCCGGTGAACCGCAGGTACTCGAGCGTCTTCTCGTCCACGGGGAAGAACCCTGCCGTGGCGCCGTACTCGGGGGACATGTTGCCGATCGTCGCACGGTCGGCCACGCTCAGGGAGGAAAGACCCGGGCCGAAGAACTCCACGATCTTGTCCACGACGCCGAACTTGCGCAGCGCCTGCGTGACCGTGAGCACGAGGTCCGTGGCGGTCACCCCTTCCCGGAGGCTCCCGGACAGCCGCATCCCGACGACCTCGGGAATCAGCATGTACAGCGGCTGCCCGAGCAGGGCTGCCTCCGCCTCGATGCCCCCGACGCCCCAGCCCAGGACGCCGATGCCGTTGATCATCGGCGTGTGGGAGTCCGTGCCCACGACAGTATCGGGAAACGCCACGGACCGCTTCTCCCCCGGCAGCTGCCGGGTCTGCACGACGCGGGCGAGGTATTCGAGGTTCACCTGGTGCACGATGCCGGTGGCCGGCGGCACGACGTGGAAATCGGAGAACGCCGAGGCCCCCCAGCGGAGGAACTCGTATCGCTCGCGGTTTCGCTGGAACTCCAGGGAGGCGTTGAGCGAGAGGGCACGGGAGGAGGCGTACAGGTCCACCTGCACGGAATGATCGATGACGAGGTCCACGGGAACCACCGGGTTGATCCGCTGGGGATCCCCGCCGAGGGCGGCCATCGCGTCGCGCATGGCCGCCAGGTCCACGATCGCCGGCACGCCGGTGAAATCCTGCATGATCACGCGCGCCGGCTTGAAGGGGAACTCCCGGGCCCTCGATTCCTGCGAGCTCCAGGCGCAGAGTGCCCGCACATCCTCTTCCCGCACGTCGAACCCGTTCACCTGCCGGAGGACCGACTCGAGGAGGATCTTCATGGAAAACGGCATGCGGGAAACCGAGGGGAATCCCCCGGCTTCCAGCTTCTCGAGGCTGAAGAAGTCCCAGCTCCCGTGCGATGATTTCAACGTGCGGCGCGTGCCGAAGCGATCCTGCGATTGTGCCATGTCGATTCTCCTCGGCATGAATATACACGAGCAAACCCGCGTTGACACCGGCCGGGCGCCCGGTCCCGCGCCGGGAGAATGCCGCCTTGCCAACGCCGGCCAATTGCTCTATCATTGTACGCAAGAGTCACGAGAATGCTGGTTCCCGCCGAGGTCTGGACAGTCGCAAAAGCGGAGCAGGGCAACGCGGTACTCGTCCGGCCGCTCGGGCTGGACGTGGCGGTGCCCATCTTCATTGCGCCCCTGGAGGCGCAGTCCATTCTCATCGGCCTGGGCAGCGTGAAGATGCCGCGGCCCCTCACCCATGACTTGTTCATCTCGGTCCTCGAGAGCCTGGAGTCGTCGGTCAACCGGGTGGAGATCACGTCCCTGAAGGACAGCACGTACTACGCGAAGCTGATCCTGGAGTCCGAGGGCGCCGAGATCGCGGTGGATGCGCGCCCGTCCGACTGCCTCGCCCTTGCCGTGCGGGTGAAGTGCCCGATCTACATCGACGAAGCGGTGGTCGACGAGGCGGGGATCTCCGTGAAGATGGTGGAGGAGAAGAACCGGGAGCTCAAGGCTTCCGACGTGCGCGGCGAGGCCTCCGAGGAGCCCGAAACCCCGCAGCCCGTGGAGGCGCCGAGCCTCGCTTCCGATTCCTCGGAAGTCAGCGCCCTGAAGAAGCTCCTGGACAGCGCCATCGAGGAAGAGAACTACGAGGAGGCGGCCCGGCTGCGGGACCGCATCCGGGAGCTGGAGAGCACCTAAGCGCGGCCTGGGGGAGCGCCCCGCCTGCGCGGGCCTTCAGTCCGGTCCGATCGTTGTCCCCGAGAAATCCTGCCCGGCAAGTATCCGCGCGAGGTTCTGCAGGTTTCTTCCCTCCGCGAAGATCACGCGCAGGTGCGACTGCGCGGCGGCCTTCGCCGCGGTCGGATCGAAAGGCGTGTTCTTTCCCGGCGTCCAATCCTCTCCAGCGATCCGCAGCATCTCCTTCCATGACAGCGCGTCGACCGGCCGTGCGGCGGGGTTCGTCCGCGGATCATCGGTATAGACCCTCGCGATGTTGGAGAGATTGACCAGCGTCCGCGCCGAGAACCGCTGGGCCAGGATCACCGCGTCGTTGTCCGAAGAGAAGCCCGGCTTCCAGCCCGCGGCCACGAGGACCCTGCCGGCGAAAACGGACACGGCGGTAGGATCCAGGACGAGGTCTTCCACGCACCACGCGCGAAGCATCCGTCTCACGAGCTCGCCGTTCACCCGGGTGGCAGCGACCCCCACCCAGTCCAGGTCGTCCCCCGGCGCGTCCGGCCGGACTTCCCGCAGCGCCGCCTGGTAGTCGCGCGCAAGGCCGCCGCCGCCGCACACGATGATAAGCTTCCCCCGCGGATCGGCGGCAAGGTGGTCCTCCACGAGGCCCAGGAATCCCTTCAGGAAGACCGTGTCGACCCCTTTCGGCGCGATGATCGATCCGCCGAGGGAGATGACGGTGACGGAGTCCGGCATAGGCCCCACTATAAAGGAAATGGCCGGCGCATGCCATCGCAGCGGAAAGCCGTGATCCTATTCACGGCTTGCATAAAAATGCCCTCCCGGGGCACACTGGGGCCATGGAGAAGAAGAAGGTTTTCATCGCGGACACGCTGGCAAAGGAAGGGATCGAGGAGTTCTCCGCATTCCCGCAGCTGGAGCTCGTGGTAAAGACCGGGCTTCCGGCGGACAAGCTCATGGCAGAGCTGGGGGATTCGGCCGGCCTGGTCGTGCGTTCTGCCACCCAGGCGACGCGCGAAGTCATCTCGGCGGGAGCCTCGCTGAAAGTGATCGGCCGCGCGGGGGCAGGAGTCGACAACATCGACGTCAAGGCCGCCTCGGAACGCGGCATCGTGGTCCTCAACACCCCCGGGGCCAACGCCGAGGGGGCGGGGGAGCTCGCGGTGGCGATGATGTTCGCCCTGTCGAGGGACCTCGCGCGCGCGAACGCGACCATGAAAGCCGGCACCTGGGACAAGAAGAGCTTCACCGGGTGCGAGCTGCGCGGGAAGACGCTCGGCCTCGTGGGCATCGGCAACGTGGGCAGCGTCGTGGCCCGGTGCGCCGTGGGGATCGGCATGAAGGTCGTCGCCCACGACCCGTTCGTCGGCCCTGAGAAGGGCGCTGCCCTCGGGATCCGACTCGCGGAGCTGGACGAGGTGTTGCGCACCGCGGATTACATTTCCATCCATTCCCCGCGCACGGAGAAGACCAGGGGGCTGTTCAACGCCGCGGCCTTCGCGAAGATGAAGAAAGGCGTGTTCCTCGTGAACTGCGCGCGCGGCGGGATCGTGGTGGAAAAGGACCTCATCGCGGCCCTGGACGGCGGGATCGTGCGCGGCGCGGGGGTCGACGTGTTCGACAAGGAGCCGCCGGAGAGCTGGGACCTGGCGAAGCACCCCCGCGTGATCGCCTCCCCGCACATCGGGGCATCGACGGCCGAGGCGCAGGTCAACGTGTCCGTCATGATCGCCCGCCAGATCGGCGCGTACCTCACCCGGGGGGAGATCATCAACGCGGTAAAGGCCTAGCTCGTTCTTGTCAACCTTCCCCGCCGGGGATACATTGGGACTGGGAGCGGGACTATGAACGCGGATATCACGGACATACTGCGGGAGTGGGAATTCGATTCCGACAACCAGATCCGCATCGTCCAGGCGGAGGACGGCCGGCAGGTGCTCCAGGTCCGCCAGCCCATGGGCATCGAGCAGTACGAACTGGACGGCCGGCCGGATGGCAAGAAGCCGTTCGGGCAGGAGTCCGTCCTGGACGAGCTGGAGGCCCGGCTGGATCACTACCGCTCCTCGCACGGCACCGAGGAAGGCTTCTCCCTGAACCACGAGGATTTCTCCGCGCTGCAGGGCGAGGGTGTGCTGTACTACTTCCGCTACCTCGTCCTGTTCCAGATCGGCGACTTCGCGCGCACCTCCCGGGACACCGAGCACAACCTCCGTCTCTTCTCCCTGGTGGAGCGGTTCGCGGACCGTGACGACGACCGAAAGGAAATGCTGCAGTACAAGCCGTACGTCGTGCGGATGAACGCCATCGCCCGCGCGATGATCTCCCTGCACAAGGAGATGAAGAGCGCGGCGGAGGATATCCTCACCAACGCGATCTCCGCCATCGAGGACATGCGGGACATCGACACCCCGGCCTTCCAGTTCGAGCGGGTGCGGTCCCTGAACTATCTCAAGGCCACGCTGAAGCAGATCCACGAGAAGCAGGATTCGCCGACGGACCCGCTGAAAGTGGAGCTGGAGAAGGCGGTGGACGACGAGGACTACGAGCGCGCCGCGGAGCTGCGCGACCGCATCCGTGACCTGGAAGCCGAGGCCCCGGGCTCCTCCCCGGAGGATGCGCTGCCGGAGGAGTAGCCCCCCGCGCTTGCTCACCAACCGGCGGCCTGCTATCCTGACGCGGAGCGGAGCCACCACATGATCAGGAAAAACCACGAGATGGAAAACGAGGTCCGGGAGCGGATGCGCGAGGGCACGGGCACCGTGGAGATCCTCCACATCTTCCGCAGCAAGGAGCTGAAAGGCCGCACCCGGCTGTTCGCGCGGCTGCGCCTGCGCGCCGGGAGCTCCATCGGGTTCCACCGGCACGAGGGCGAGGAGGAGATCTTCTACATCCTCTCGGGAACGGGCGAGGTCAGTGAGGGAGGAGCGGCTTCTACCGTGGGACCCGGGGACGCGGTCCTCACCGGCGGGGGTGCGGGACACGCGATTGCCAACGCCGGGCCGGATCCCCTCGAGCTGCTGGCCGTGATCCTGGTGTACTGAAAGCGAACCCCGCGAATGCTCTTCTTCAGACGACCTCGCCCGTTCGAGCGGCTTTCCACCTCCTTCCGCTGGCTGGACCAGAAGCCTCTCCGCGCGGTCCGCGAAGGTTCCTACACCGCCGCCTACGAGCCGCACGCCTACGTGCTCACTCTCCTGAAAGACAGCGTCTTCGCATGGGAGACCCTCCGCGGGGACCACCGGTTCACCGATTTCGTGCTGGAAGCCGACGTCGAGCCCGACCCTTCCAACGGCCATTCCGCGGCGGGGGTGGTGTTCCGGCACGTCAACGACGAGAACTTCTACTCCTTCCTCCTTTCCTCCCGGGGAGACTTCCGAGTAGATGCGCTGTTCAACAATCACCCGATGAAGATCATCGAGTGGACCCGCGCGCCGTCACCGGACCCCGAGAGCCCGCACGGACCCCGCACCCTGCGGGTCATCGGGCACGGGTCACGGCTCTCGTTTCACGTGGACGAGGAGTGGGTGGCCGAGGCCGATGACGAGACCCTGCCCGAAGGAGACGTCGGGTTCGCGGCGCAGAACTTCGCCGGGTCGGGCCAGGGCGTCTTCCGCCTTCGGCGGCTGATGCTGGAGGCCCGTCCGCTCGTCGTGGAGCGCGAGCACCAGCGCTCGTGGTACTACGCGCCGGTGTCCCCCGCCGCCCGCCTGCGGCTCGCCGAGACCCTCTTCTCGTCCGGGGGCTTCCGCCCCGCGGCGGTGCAGCTGCGCAAGGGGCTGAAGGACCGGGCCGGCTCGCCGCGGGAGCATTTTCTCCTCGCGGAGAGCCTGGTACATCTTTCCCTCCACGACGAGGCGCTCGCCGAGCTGGAGAAGGTGCTCGCCGCCGAACCGGCCAACGCCGAGGCGCGGCTGGAGAAGGCCAGCCTCCTGTACCTTGCCAACCGTCTCCTGGAAGCCCGCGACTGGCTGGCCGCCGGCATGTCGGACGGCACCATCCCCGGCACCGCCGCAGCGCACAACCTGCTGGGAAACGCCGAGTACGGCCTGGGGAACTGGGACGCCGCGGCGGAGGCGTATCGCCGGGCCGCCGAGCTGCAGCCCGAGATGGCGGTCTTCACGCAGAACGCCGCCCGGGCCCTGGAGCGGGCGGGGAAGCCGGCGCAAGCCGCGGAGTCCTACCGCCGGGCCGCCCGTCAGCTGTTCGCCGAAGAGGCATTCGACGAGCTGTCCCTCGTCATGCCGCGGCTGCGCGCGCTGGCCCCGGACGATCCGGAGCGCCTCGCGCTGGAAGGGAAAATGCTCTACCGCGAGGGAAAGATCGAAGAGGCCCAGGCGATCCTCCGGCGGCTGGAAGAGGCGGGCACGACGGACAGCGCCGTGCACTACCTGATGGGGCTCATCGTGTCGGGGAGGGGGGCCCGCGCCGAGGCTCTTCCCCGGTTCGTCCGGGCCGCCGAGCTCGAGCCCGGCTTCTCGCTGTACCACTTCCGCCTGGCGGAGACCCTCCACCTCCTGGGCCGCGATCCTCGGGAGGCGCTGGCCCGCGCGCGAAACCTGTCACCGTCCGATCCCTGGGTGAACAACCTCGAAGGGCAGCTCTGCATGGAGTCCGGCGATCCGGCGGGCGCCGTGAGCTTCCTGGCTGCCGCGCGCGACGCCGCGCCCTCGGAGGAAATCATCGGCCTGAACCTGTCCGAGGCCCTCTCACTTGCCGGGCGCTCCGCCGAGGCGCTGCAGGCGCTCGCCTCGCTGGAATCGGCCGCCGGGGAAAGCGCCCGCACGGTGAACCAGCGGGGGAATCTCCTCGCGCGCACCGGCGACCGCGCGGGCGCCGTGCGGGAGTACGAAAAGGCCATCCGCATGGAACCCGGCAACGCGGTCTACAAGGAGAATTGCGCCGCCGCCTGCATCGAGCTGGACATGGTGCACCGGGCGGAGGAGCTGCTCGCACAGATCGAGCCCGAGCATCCCTCGGCATCGGTGTACAACCTTCTCGGCCAGGTCGCCGCGCTCAAGGGCGAGCGGGCGCGCGCCGAGGTGGCGTTCTCCGCGGGCCTCGAGCGGGACCCGGGGAATCCCGATATCTCGGTGAACCTCGCTGGTCTGCACCGGGAACGCGGGAAGCACGACGCGGCCCGCGATCTCCTGCTGTCCGTGCTGTCCAGCCACCCGGGGCACGCGCGCGCACGCTCGCTCCTGGACAGGATACGAGCCGAGCGCGAGCAGAAAATCCAGTGCGCGACGTGCGGACGGGAATGGTGGGTTCCCCGTGACCTCCCGCCGCAGCCGGCGCTGCGCGTGCGCGGCGAGCCCCCGGCGGACGCGCCGGCGGGCCGGTGCCCCGCATGCGCCAAGGTCTACTGCGTGGGGTGCGCGGCCGCGCACCTCCGGGAGATGCGGTTCTACTGCCCGGACGACGGGGAGTACCTCAAGCTCTCGGAAGATTCGCTGAAATGGCTCCTCGCGCGCGCCATCGACACGATGCCGCCCTCCTCCAGCGCTGCCTCGTCATGAGCGCTCCGGCGCGCTTGCCTTGACAAACATGATCGCATCGGTAGTATGGGGTCAGCCTTGAGCCGAAACGCCGTCCTCCTCCTGATTCTCTGCCTGCTCGTCCCCCTCGGCGCCGCCGCGCAGTCCTCCGACATGGTCTCGGCGGAGAAGTTCTTCTCCAACCTCTCTGCCAGCTTCGGGGCGGTGAAGGATTACGAGGCCAACCTCGTGATCACGCAGGGCAAGGCGGTGTCTCGCGGGAGGATTTCCTACAAGTCCCCGCTGTACCTTTTCATCCGCTTCGACGACCCGGCCAACCAGGTGATCTGCTTCGACGGGGAAAAGCTCACCGTGTACCTGCCCGTCGAGCAGGTCGTGCTCCAGCAGACCTACAAGAAGAAGACCCCGGCCCAGATCGAGGGGCTCGT
>Ga0153915_10004464_pt1 | contig 12883 bp, 6 predicted proteins | sample Opewatmetagenome_2_FD_107003 | JGI IMG/M metagenome (GOLD analysis project Ga0153915, IMG submission 107003) | Freshwater wetland microbial communities from Ohio, USA - Open water 3 Core 3 Depth 3 metaG | ecosystem: Environmental > Aquatic > Freshwater > Wetlands | place: USA: Ohio, Lake Erie... | reverse complement strand
ATTTAAAATTAAAAGAATCCGCTTTACTTTGCATTTATTCTCCAATATAGCGTTGCATTATTACTTAAAAACTACTTTTTTTAAATCCGCCACGTGTTCTTCAAAAAACTTCAAAAATTTGTTAAACTCGTTTTCAGGAACTATGCTGAGCACATTCTCATAATGAGGCGGCCCGGACAAGACGATAACATTATCTCCCGGCTTAATATTCATTACTTTCCTTGCTTCTGCCGGAATAACAATCTGGCCTTTTGTCCCCACGGGAACCTTGCCATAAAACTTTTTTGCAACGCTCATCTTTTACCCCCTCTTGATTTAGTTCTTACAAATATTACCTGTATGACTAGTATGAAAAGTATTACTCTAAATAAACTGTAACATATGGAATATCTGTTGTCAATAATTTTTGTAAGAATTATCTTATCTGCCGTGATTAAGGTAGAATATTGCAAACTATCATACTACTCAAAGCATAAAAATAGCGCTGATCATAAGTCATAATCAGCGCTATTATCATCGCCCCTCTTTCGTTGAGAGGCAAATTACTGGGTCCCTCTCATATTTCACAAAGGGGAACCTTTCTTAATTACTCGCCTAATTATATGCTCAATACCTTTAAATTAAGTAAAATCAGGCTTGATTCCTCATGGAATTAATTAAAGATCATTACAATTTTGTAGGCTAAAGCAGCTATTAAAGCAGAGCAAGGAATAGTTAATACCCAAGCCCAAATTATTTTCCCAGCTACCCCCCACCTAACCGCACTTAAGCGTTTTAATGAACCGACACCCACAATCGAACCGGTGATAGTATGCGTAGTGCTCACTGGAATACCGAAAAAAGAAGAAACAAATAAAGTAATTGCTGCTCCGCTTTCAGCACAAAATCCATCAACGGGTTTTAGCTTTACTATCTTTTGCCCCATAGTCTTAACTATGCGCCAACCGCCAAACATCGTACCCATGGCAATAGCTGCATGACAGGCAAGCACGACCCAAAAAGGAATGTAAAATTTACTGCCTAAAAGCCCGGCGCTAAAAAGCAGGCTGGCAATAATACCCATGGTTTTTTGCGCGTCGTTTCCACCGTGGCCTAAACTATATAACGCCGCAGAAACTAACTGGCCTTTTCTAAAAAGATGATCAACTTTAAAAGGAGTGCTTCTACGAAATAACCAATAAACAAAAAACCCGAAAACAAGCCCCAATAAAAGTCCGGCAATTGGAGATATAAAAATAAAAATAATTGTCTTAGTGATGCCTTGCCAGATTAGTGACCCCGGGCCGGATTTTACTAATGCTGCACCGATCATGCCGCCGATAAGAGCATGCGAAGAACTTGTAGGTAAACCAAAAAACCAAGTAAGAATGTTCCAGCCACAGGCACCGATGAGCGCGCCGAATATTATACCTTTATCTACAATATTTATATCAATGATCCCCTTACCAATGGTATTAGCTACATGCAGCCCGAAAAACAGAAAAGCAATAAAGTTAAAAAAAGCCGCCCAGATTACTGCGTAACGCGGAGCAAGCACCCGCGTGGAAACAATGGTGGCTATGGAATTGGCGGAATCATGGAAACCATTAAGGAAATCGAATAATAGCGCAAGCAGGATTAAAAAAACAATAATTATTGTCATATTAAGCTTGTTTAACCAATATGGATTCCACTACATTAGCGATGTCTTCACAGATGTCCAACAATGTTTCAGCGTCCTGGTATATTTCTTTCAATTTTATAACCATAATAGGATTTTTTTCTTTTTCAAAAAGCTCAGCCAGGACCATATCACGCATCGAGTCGCCTTCGTTTTCAAGGCGATTGATCTCAACACAAGCATCAATAACGGATTTAGAATTTTTTGTGTTACGCAGCCCCTTTACTGCTAAAGCCAAAGCATTAACAGAATCATCGATCATCACCGCAAACTTAATAAGATGATCATTCTCGCCAGAAAGCTTATAGATCACCATCCTGCCTAAAATAGTATTAATCATATCTACTACATCGTCTAACTCTTTAGCTAAAGCGTAAATATCCTCACGATCAAAAGGAGTAATAAATGTTTTGTTTAGTTGGCCTATAATAGTGTGCGCAATTTCATCACCTTGATGTTCTATATCACGGATTTTCTGCAGAACACTCTGATCAATTTTACCGGATGAAACAACCTGTTTAAAGAAACTGGAGGCATCTACGGCAAAACCAACTTGCCGTTCGAATAGATCGAAAAAATTTAATTCTTTGGGAATAAATTTGTGGATCATAAGAAACTCCTTTCATCTGTTTATTCTAATCGGATTAAATATCCGCATTCTCTTGCGGCTTGTAAAAACTTAAACGTCCATGTTTAGAATAGAGAATGGCGCCAAATATCAAAAACATACAAACTACCATTGCTGCAATTACTCCCAGATTAGCCCGATGGAGATGAATAATTATTGGAGCTGATAACAACGAAACCAAATTAATTACTTTTATCATCGGGTTTAACGCCGGGCCAGCAGTATCTTTAAGAGGATCTCCTACGGTATCACCGACAACCGAGGCCTTATGCGCGTCTGACCCCTTGCCGCCGTACAACCCATCTTCAATCGTCTTCTTGGCATTGTCCCAGGCGCCTCCCGCGGTTGCCATAAATACCGCCAGTAATTGCCCGGAAAGAATTACCCCTGCCAGGAACCCTCCGAGCGCCTCCACTTTCAACACCAGACCAATCAAAATCGGGCTTACAATGGCTATGAGAGCCAACCCAATTAACTCCTTCTGCGCGGCTACAGTGCAGATATCAACCGCTTGCTTATAATCAGGTTTAACTTTGCCTTCCATGAGCCCAGGAATATGAAACTGCCGACGGACCTCCTCAACAATCAGGCCTGCGGCCCGGGTCACGGAATTAATCATTAACGCGGAAAATAAGCAGGGAATCGCCCCACCGATCAACATACCGATAAAAACAATCGGCTCGGAAACACGTATCCCTGTCGCAAGTAGCCGCAAATTCTCTGCCACATTCATTTGCGCCTGGACTTTTGTTACATCCGTAAGAAATGAACCAAAAAGTGATACTGCGGCAATTACCGCTGAGCCAATGGCGATACCTTTTGTGATTGCTTTAGTAGTATTACCAACAGCGTCAAGATCAGCCATAATCTGGCGCGCCTTTGGTTCTAAGTGCGCCATCTCTCCAATCCCGTTAGCATTATCAGCAATCGGGCCAAATGAATCCATGGCAACATTGTTTCCGGTCAAAGTAAGCATTCCTATGCCGGTCATTGCTACGCCATAGAGCACAAAAATTACGGATTGTCCCCAATAAATAATAATTGCCGCCAATATCGTAGCCGCAATAACAATAAACTGCCAGGCCGAAGATTCAAAACCTATGGATAATCCTTTTAAAATTAAAGTAGCCGAACCCGTTTTTGAACTATGCGCAATTTCCTTAACCGGAGAATGCTGGGTATGGGTAAAATATTTTGTTATTTCATCGATTACGATCGCTAATAATATACCTACACCGACTGAAAAAAACGCTCTCCATTCATGCATATAAAAATGCGCCAAGAATAAAAACGCAACTAAAGAAATACCTGCCGAAGCATAGAAACCACGGTTTATACTAGCAAAAGCATCTGTGTTTTCACCATTCTTTTTTCCTTTGACCAAATACGTCCCGATAATTGATGAAAGCACGCCTATGCCGCGCACCAAAAGTGGAAAAATTATCCACTTAATCTGCCCGGTCAAAGAAACCAATGCCAAACCCAGGATCAAGCCCGAAACGATTGTAACCTCGTAAGATTCAAAGATATCCGCAGCCATACCGGCGCAATCACCCACGTTATCGCCTACCAGGTCAGCAATTACCGCCGCATTCCTGGGATCATCTTCAGGAATATTTCTTTCAACCTTTCCTACTAAATCTGCCCCTACATCTGCCGCCTTGGTATAAATCCCACCGCCTACGCGCATAAATAAAGCCAAAAGCGTACCGCCAAAGCCAAATCCCAATAAGACATCAGGAGAAGCAATACCAAAAATAATAAATATCAATGTTCCTCCCAATAAACCCAAACCATCGGTAAGCATACCTGTGATAGTTCCCGTACGATAAGCAATTTGTAATGCCTCGGCAAAACTCCTACGCGAGGCACTGGCCACACGGACATTTCCCTCAACAGCCATACGCATCCCAAATTGTCCTACCATAAGCGAGAAAAAAGCGCCCATAACAAATGCCGCGGCCCGGCCAAGGCCGACGATTAACCTAACCATATCAGGGCTCATGGCGCTAAAGCGCCGTAGCGCTTCTTCGCTGGGGGGAATTACATAAACAGATAAGAATAAAACGACTGTAAGTACAAAAATCAATGGAAGAATGCTCTTTAACTGACGATTAAGATAGGCATCCGCGCCCTGGCGTATCGCGCCCCAAACCTCTTGCATATCTTTTGTGCCTTTATCCTTTTTCATGATTTGAGTTTTCAAAATAAAAGCGTAACCCAAACCTAAGATAGCGATAAACAGAACCCCCCAGATAGAAACAACTTCAAACCTAGTTGCATTAATTAAACCTAACATTTTACTTATTTCCTCCTTTTTGTCATTGCGACAATTCTACCTTTTTGCAATAAACACCTTTTTTCTTAATTCTTCTAAAAAGAATATGGCGATCATAAATACAAATAATATCACCCATTCCCTCATACCTAAACCTGTTGTCTGAAATATCTTCTGAAAAAATGGAACATAAATCAGCATGACGGTAAAAATGAGCTCAAAAACAATACCCCAAAGAATAAGTTTGTTATTAAAGAAGCCTATTTTAAACGTAGAATATTTCTCACTGCGACAGGCAAAAACATTGGCAATCTGCATGACCACAATACCAACAAAAACAACCGTCATCGCTTTTAAATGCAGAGGATTTGTAAATGTCATATCATTTGGTTCAAGCTGTATTCCCGGCCTCCAGCCACCCTGGTAAAGAACAAAATAATAGACGCTAATCACCGCGGCCGCATTAAGAAGCCCAAGAAATATATAACCACGGAAAAGCACTATTTTATCAATAACTCCTTTCTTCTTTGACCTCGGCGGAAGTGACATAATCCCAGGCTCAGGTTTTTCAACGCCTAAAGCAAGTGCCGGCAAAGTCTCCGTGCCTAAATCAATGGCCAGTATCTGCATAACTGTAATTGGTACAGGAAGTTTAAATAAAACATAAAAAATAAACGGTATCGCTTCAGGAACAAGATGAGCAAAGATATAGGTAATAAATTTCTTGATGTTATCAAATACTGCGCGGCCCTCTTCAATAGCCGCCACAATACTAGCGAAATTATCATCAACTAAAACCATTTCCGCCGATTCTTTGGCTACGTCTGTTCCGCGTAACCCCATCGCCACACCGATGTCCGCCCTTTTTAACGCAGGTGCATCATTAACGCCATCACCAGTAACGGCAACAATATTTCCCAACTCTTTGAAAACATCTACTACTCTTAATTTATGTTCCGGATTCACCCTGGCAAAGATTACCTCTTTTCTAATAACCTTATCCCTTAATTCTTCATTAGTGAGATGATTAAAATCCTCTCCTGTGATAACTTCTGGGTCGCTAGTTGAAACAATTCCAATCTGTTTTGCAATTGATAATGCGGTTATTTGATAATCGCCCGTGATCATAACTACACGAATACCCGCTTTTTTACAAACAGAGATTGCATCTTTTACTTCCGGACGTGGCGGATCATACATTGCGGTAATTCCAACAAAGATTAAGTCCTTCTCTAGTGTCTGCGCTGTAGTATCAGGAATATCTTTAACTTCAAAGCCGCGGTAAGCAAAACCAAGAATTCTAAGTCCTTCCTCAGCAAAACTATCTATTTGAGCGATAATTTCTAACTTTTTTGCTGGCGTTAAATCTATAATATTCTTTCCGAGTAAGATTTTAGTTGAAAGTTCCAAGACTTCCTTAGGCGCCCCTTTTACAAAAGCACATAAATTTCCATCAGGGAGTTTATTAATAGAACTCATCCTTTTACGCACCGACTCAAAAGGAAAACGTTTTACAGTTGAGTAGTCCTGACGCTCCCGCTCAATATCTAATCCTCCCTTTTTGGCTAAAGCCAATAAAGCTCCTTCTGTAGGATCACCGATAATACTCCAATAATTTTGAGTTTCGATAGGTGCAACGAGCTTGGCTGTATTACATAAACTAGCTATACGCATTAAAAGATCAAGATTATCGCTTTTAAAATAATCTGACGAAAACACATTGCCCTGGAAATTAAATGAGCCGCTTGGTTCATAACCACTGCCTGTTACCTCAATCACCTTATCGTTAATCCAGATTTTTTTAACACTCATTTGATTAGTAGTAAGTGTTCCTGTTTTGTCAGTACAGATAACACTCGTGCAACCAAGGGTCTCAACCGAAGAAAGTTTCTTGATTAAAGCGTGTTTCTTTGCCATCCTCTGAACAGCCATGGATAGAGCTAAGGTAAGTGTAGGCATAAGCCCTTGCGGGACATTACCCAAAATAAGCCCTATCGCGAACATCGCGGCAGCAACAAAGTTCATTTTAGTAAAAATTATACCCACAAACAAAAAGACGAACCCCATAACGACAGATATAGCAGCAATTAATTTGCTGATACTATTTACTTCTTTTTGTAAGGGACTTAAATCCATCTTAACTGTCTGCGTTAAGTAGGCAATCTTACCTATTTCTGTGCTCATACCAGTAGCTATAACCACCGCTTTCCCCATGCCGGAAGCTACGCTTGTTCCCGCAAAAACAAGATTAGGCATTTCCAGCCACAGGAAGCCTTTGCCATTATGAAAACCTTCTGACATCTTATGCGAAAGCTTTGATTCACCTGAAAACGCGCTATTGTTTACGCGCAACTCCTGGGCTTCTATCAGCCTTGCGTCAGCAGGGATATTATCACCTTCCTCTATAATAATGATGTCGCCCGGAACAATATCGCTTGTGGGAACCTTATTTTCCTTTCCTTCTCTTATTACGCGCGCGTAGGAAGGAATCAATCTCTTTAAAGCGTCTATTGCTTTTTCTGCCTTGAATTCCTGCCAAAAACTAAAGATTGCATTAATTAAAACTACCCCTATACACGCCCAGCCTGCCTCTGGCATATTTGCCCAGAAAGAAAGCCCGCTGGCTAACCACATCAAAATAGCTAAAAGATTAGTAAAATGAGTAACAAATCGTATAATGATCGGGGTTTTTCTGATAGCTTTCAGTTTATTATAACCATATACTTCCAGCCGTTTTTGAGCCGAAATTTTAGAGATTCCATTATCGCCGCTGGCCAACTCAAGGTAGATTTCTTCTTTGCCCAAAGCAAGAAAGTTTTCTTTTTCAATTCCATCCTGCTTTAGAATACGATATAATTCATCGTTGGACGAACATTCTAGCATTCTTTTGACAAACACTTTATCATTCAACATTTGAGCGACTCTAGAAAGGATTTTCAGATGTAGCTCGCTTTCAAGAAGCGGTGTTAGAAAAAACACAATAAGATGAACGGGCCTTCCATCAAGAGACAAGAAATCTATCCCGTGCTTGGAAAGACCAACAAACAAAACAACCTCTTTTAATTCACTGATTCTTGCGTGAGGGATAGCTATACCATCTCCAATACCTGTAGAGCCTCTAATTTCTCTTCCTGACAAACCTTCTATGATTGCTTTTTTGTTCTTTATCTTTTTATTCCTGTAAAGACAATCTACGATCTCAGAAAATACAGCATCCTTTGTGCGAGATTTTAAATTTACCTCAACCAAATTTTTGCTTACCAGTTCAGAAATCTTCATAAGTATCCACTATTCCTTTTCAACGTCCCTGAATATTCAATTAAAACCAAATGCTCTATCAACCACTACGAAGCCCAATAAAATAAAAAACCAGAGAACGCCTTCTCTGGTGTGTTCTCTCATTAATACTTACGAGGTTAGCTGTCGGGCTCGGGTTGAGTAACCCTAATCTACTACTTTGTAGACAGTCATAGACATTCGCCCCAAGATCGTCACCGATCCTATATGGTTCCCCCGTTTGCTTTAAAGCCTCTACTTTAATAGGTAGAGGCTTTAGCAATTAGGATATTTATTAGGAATAATAATAACTCCAGAAAATATTTTGTCAAGCTAAATCAGACTTTAAATCAGCTATAATATTCAAAATTCCCCAAAGAAACTCACCGTAAAAGATTCTCTCTAAACAGGTTTTGTGGAATTTGAGAGGTGGGTTCTGTAATGGTGCAAAGCGGCAGATAAACAGATTGATATGCTAATTCTGGTCAGCGTTTAGACTTTTGAAACTCAAGATCCAACAACGAAAGTACCTCTTCTTCAGATGAATCCCGGCTGCTTCGCTTGCTCACATCCGCTTCATCCAACCCGCCACCACCCAGTACCGCATAAGCTCTCGCCTGATTAACAAGCTTAGACAATTGCATATAAATGAGCCCCTGTTGCGCGCCATAAAGCGACCGCTGCGCATCAAGAACGCTCAAATAACTATCAATACCATTTAAATAACGTTTATTTGAGAGAAGATAGACTTTCTGCGCGGAGTCAACCATTGACTGTTGCGCCGATATTTGTTGATCCACTGTTCCTTGCACGGCAAGAACATCAGCCACTTCCCTAAAAGCCGTCTGGATGATTTTCTCATACTGAGTCAACGCGATTTTCCGAGACGCCTCACTAACACTATATGCAGCCCAAGTATTAGCATCAAAGATCGGCAGGACAACCTGCGGCGCATAGACCCATGTGCCCTTGCCAGCTTTAAACAAACCTGAAAACTCCTTACTTGCGGAACCAAGGGTAGTTGTCAGCGAAATACTGGGAAAGAAGGCTGCCCTGGCTGCTCCAATATTGGCATATGCGGCTTTTAACTGATGTTCAGCATCCATAATATCCGGACGCCTAAGAAGCACCTCGGAAGATAAACCGGGAGAAATGTTCATAAGTTGGTTAACGTTTGCCAAATCAAGTGGCAAAAGATCTTCTGGCACCGAAGAACCGGCCAAAAGATTCAATGCGTTTTGATCCTGCGCTACCTGTTGTATATAAAGCACAAGATCGCCTTCTGCTGTATCCACCTGGGTTTGCGCCCGGTACAAATCTATATCGCTTACAAGGTTAAGTTTGTATTTACGCAGGATTAAATTATAAACATCTTCCTGCGTCTTGAGGGTGGAGCGGGCTAGGCTGAGGTTCGCCCGGTCAGCAGCAATGGTCAGATACACCCTGGCAACCTCGGAGATCAAGGCAATCTGCGCGCTGCGGCGGGCTTCCTGCGTACCCAAATATTCTTCCAATGCCTGTTTTTTCAAACTACGGATACGGCCAAAAAAATCTATCTCCCAGGCAGTAATACCCAGATCAACGCTGTATTGTTTACTTATATTCGAAGCTCCCGGAATTAAAAAATCGTTGGAAGTGCGCTGTTTGTTTAACGCCCCTTCCGCGTTGACAACCGGGAACAGCTTAGCCCGTTCGACACCATATAAAGCACGCACCTTTTCCACATTTAAAACAGCAAGCCTCAGGTCCCGGTTATTATAGAGAGCTGTCTGGATAATTCGTTGTAGTTTTAAATCAGTAAAAAATTCCTGCCATTTCAATTGCGTGACATCCAAAACGCTGGCCTTCGATTGAGCCTGCAGGTAGGCAGCTCCGCTGGGCCAGTTGCCGGGAATGGGAGCTTTCGGCCGTTTGTATTTAGGGATCATCGTACAACCACTCAAACCAATAACAATCCCTAAGATTAAAATGAGTATTCGTTTCATATTATTCTTTCTGTAAACCAGTAACATCTGGCTCGGCTACCACAACTTGCGGCTGTAGCTTACGCGCAAAGAAACGCGTTACAAGAATAAAAAACAGTGGGATAAAAATAAGGTCAATAAATGTAGCGGAAAACATCCCTCCGACAACCGCAGTTCCAATGGCATTCTGCGCCCCTGCTCCGGCGCCAGTGGTTATCGCTAACGGTAAGACGCCAAAAAAGAAAGCCATAGAAGTCATGATCACCGGACGGAAACGGGTTTTCACCGCGCCCAGAGTTGCCTCAACTATTTTTTCTCCATGTTCCAAACGCTGCTGTGCGAACTGAATGATCAGAATAGCGTTTTTGGTGGATAACCCCAGAGTAGTAAGAAATCCGATCTGAAAGTAAACATCATTAGGCATTCCGCGTAACGATGTCGCTAGAGTCGCTCCAAAAACTCCCAGCGGTAGCATCAATAAATTAACAACGGGAATACTCCAACTTTCATACAAGGCCGCCACGCACAAGAAGATAATCAGGATGGAAAAAGCGTAAAGTGGACCTGCTTGGGTGCCACTTTGCCGTTCTTGATAAGAAAGCCCTGTCCAATCATAACCAAACTCGCGAGGCAGTTTCGAGGCGAGCTCTTCCATAACCTGCATCGCTTCACCAGAACTTCTACCCGGTGCGGCTTCGCCCAAAATATTAATGGACGGAAAAGCATTGAAACGCTCCAGCTTCGGAGACCCAAAGATCCAGTGTCCGGTGGCAAAAGAAGAATAAGGCACCATCTTTCCTTTTGTGTTGCGCACGTAAAGATTTTTCAAATCCTCAGGAAGCATGCGATAGGGTGCATCAGCTTGAATATCCACGTGTTTAATCCGGCCATCTTTAATAAAATCATTAACGTAACTGCTGCCGAAAGTAGTAGAAATAGTATTTTGAATGGAAGCGATAGAAACACCGAGGCTGCCGGCCTTATCCCAATCCAGATCTATTTTATATTGCGCCACATCCTCTAGCCCGTTAGCGCGCACGCGGGCCAGACGCGGATCCTCATATGCCAGATTGAGAAGTTGGTTACGGGCCTTCATCAACTTTTCATGGCCTGCGCCGCCGCGGTCCTGTAGTTGAAAATCAAACCCCTTGGCGCTACCCAACTCAATGATCGCCGGTGGAGAAAAAACAAAAACCAGCGCCTCTTTATAAGAAACAAATTCCTTCATAGCACGATCCGCTACGGCATCCACCTTTAGCCCTGCCTTCTTACGCAGATCCCAATCCTTAAGCTTAATAAAAGCCATGCCAGTGTTTTGTCCGCGGCCAGCTTGGTTCATACCAGCAATCGTTAAAATGGATTCAATTGCATCTTTTTCGTTGGTCATAAAATACTGCCGGACCTTTTCCATCACTACTTCAGTCTGCTCAAGCGTCGAACCCGAAGGTAGATTACCCATAATAATCAAAATCCCCTGGTCCTCATCCGGCAAATAACCTTTGGGCATTCTCAAAAAAACAAACAACATAGTTGCTACGATTAAAAAATAGAAAAAGACATAACGCGCAATCCGATTAAACGAGTGACTTACCATTCGCACGTAAAAATCGCGAGCCCTAAAAAAATTCCGGTTAAACCAACGAAAGAAAGGACGTAAAAACCAAATACCGCCTTCCGCAGACCCATGCCCTTTAGGCACCAACTTCAGGAATGTCGCGCAGAGAACCGGCGTTAAAATCAGGGCTACGAGCACTGAAAGAAGCATAGAAGCAATAACGGTTACCGAGAACTGCCGGTAAATAACACCTGTAGACCCCGAAAAGAATGCCATTGGCCCAAATACTGCCGAAAGCACCAGGCCTATACCAATTAATGCGGGAGTAATTTGCTCCATAGACTTAGCAGCGGCCTCCCGTGGCGAAAGACCTTCCTCGCTCATAAGCCTCTCCACGTTCTCTACCACAACAATGGCGTCATCCACCAACAAACCAATAGCCAAAACCATGGCAAACATCGTCAACATGTTAATTGAATATCCGAAAAACGCCAACACCCCAAAAGTACCTAGCAATACCACTGGCACCGCGATTGTCGGGATCAATGTTGCCCGCATATTCCCCATAAACAAATACATTACCAGAAAAACCAAGAAAATCGCCACGACCAGTGTTTTAGCTACCTCGTTAATGGCTACCCGGGTAAAAGGAGTAGTATCATATGGATAAGTCGCTTTCACTCCCGGCGGGAAATAATGACTCAGCTCTTCTATCTTCGCTTTGATGGCATCAACTGTCTTCAGCGCGTTAGCCCCGGGTTCTTGACGGATAGCAATAGCTGCCGAAGGCTGGCCCTCATTGAAGTAAATCTTTGAATCGGATTGATCACTGCCCAACTCCGTATGCCCCACATCTTTAATCCGGATAGTTGACCCATCCGGGTTAATACGCACGGGGATATTAGAAAACTCCTCAGGAGTCTTAAGCAGGCTCTGCACTACTATAGAAGAGTTCAGGCGCTGACCTTTTACTGCCGGAGCACCACCAAATTGTCCGCCAGAGACTTCAACATTATAAATTTGAAGCGCCTGAATAACATCTTCTACTGTCAATCCATAACTAGTTAGCTTCTTGGGATCAAACCAGACACGCATAGCGTATTCACTGCCAAACCCCTCTGCCTCGCCAACTCCGGGAACACGCGCTAGTACGGGCTGGATTACACTAAGCATATAATCACGCAAATCAATATCACTCATGCTGCCGTCTTCAGAAACTAGCCCCACAAGTAAAAGATAATTGTGGGTGGATTTTTGAACTGAGACACCCCGACGTTGCACTGAATCCGGAAGCCGCGGCATCGCCAACTGAAGCTTATTCTGCACCTTGGTCCAAGCGATATCCGGATCAGTCCCTGAAGCAAAGGTTAATTCAATAGAAGAACTGCCGGAAGAATCGCTGCTACTGGACATATACAACATCTGGTCCAAACCAGTCATCTGCTGCTCGATGATCTGCGTTACGCTATTCTCCACGGTCTCTGCCGAAGCACCCGTATAAAAACAACTAATCCGGATTGAT
>Ga0153915_10004463_pt1 | contig 12885 bp, 10 predicted proteins | sample Opewatmetagenome_2_FD_107003 | JGI IMG/M metagenome (GOLD analysis project Ga0153915, IMG submission 107003) | Freshwater wetland microbial communities from Ohio, USA - Open water 3 Core 3 Depth 3 metaG | ecosystem: Environmental > Aquatic > Freshwater > Wetlands | place: USA: Ohio, Lake Erie... | reverse complement strand
TGGCGCAGCAACTGCGGCTGCCGGATGCATCCCGAGCGCGGCTGGCAGCAGCGCTGGCGCGCCCCGCTCCGCGGGGCGCTCGAATCGCTGGCCACGGCGCTGCACGCCGTGTTCGCCACCGAGAGCGCCGCCCTGCTGCACGACGTGTGGGCGGCCCGCGACGCCTACGGGGCGGTGCTGGTCGGCGCCCGCCCGCTGGACGAGTTCCTGGCCGCACACGGGCGGGAGGCGGACGCGGCGGCGCGCCGGCGTACCGTGGAATTGCTCGAGATGGAGCGGCACGCGCTCGGCATGTTCACCTCCTGCGGCTGGTTTTTTGACGACGTCGGCGGCATCGAGACCCGGCAGATCCTGCGGTACGCCGCGCGGGCGATCGAACTGGCGGGTGGCGCGGCGACGTCGCTCGAGGCCACGCTGCGGGAGCGCCTGGCGGCCGCGCCCGGCAACGACCCCGCGATCGGATCGGGGCGCGACGTCTACGACCGGTTCGGCCGCCCCGCCACGCCACCCGCCGCCCGCGTCGCCGCCGGCGTCGCGGCGGCGCGCGCGGCCAATGCCGATCCCGGGAGCGTCGTGCCCGTCGGCTTTCTGGCGGACCTGCGCGAGGACGGCGTGCTCGTGCGCCAGCGGCGCACCGGACGGACCGACGCCTTCGAGGTGCGCGTCGACCGACCGCGCCCTGGCCGGCTGCGCGTCTCCGTGACCGCGGCGGGCGGCGCCGATGGGTGGGAGATCGCCCTCGCCGACCTGCCGGAGCGCGCGCGACAGGTCGTCGCGGACGAGCTGATGCGCGACATCCGCGATCTCTGGTTCTCCGAGATGGAGGATGCGGCGCTCTGCCGGGGTGTGCCGCTCGCGGAGGTGGCGACCGGGGCGCTGCTCCGCGCCGTGGTCGGGCTGGCGGAGGACCGGTCACCCATGGCCACGGCACAGGTGCTCGATTTGCTGGACCTGTTCGCGCTGCTCGGCGCCCCGGTGCCGTTCGACGCGCAAACCGCGTTTCACACGATCCGGCAGCGCCTCGATCCAGCCGAAGCGTCGGCCTTGCTGCCGCTGGCACGCCCGCTGGGGTTCGTCTAGCCGTGCAGCCCGTCCGCTTCCTGTTCGGCGTCCATCTGCATCAGCCGGTGGGCAACTTCGACCATGTGTTCGCGCAGCATGTGGACGAGGTCTACCTGCCGTTCCTGCGAGCGCTCGAGGAACGGGACATTCTGCCGATCGCCTTGCATGTGTCCGGCCCGTTGCTCGAGTGGCTCGAGCATCACGACCGGCGCTACCTCGATCTGGTCGGCCGGCTCGTTACCGACGGCAGGCTGGAACTCCTGCTGGCCGGATTCTACGAGCCGATCCTCTCGGCGATCCCCCGTCAGGACCGGGTCGAGCAGGTCGCCTGGATGCGGGACGCGCTCCGGCGCCTATTCGGCGCGGAGGCCCGTGCCCTCTGGCTCACGGAGCGTGTCTGGGAGCCCGAGCTCGTCGCCGATCTCGCCGATGCGGACGTCGAGTCCGTCCTCGTGGATGATCGCCACTTCCTGGTCAGCGGGTTCGAGCGGGACCGGCTATACGCTCCCTACCGTACGGAGAGCGACGGGCGAACGGTCGCCGTCTTCCCGATCGACGAGCGGCTGCGCTACCTGATCCCGTTCAAGCCGCCCGCGGACATAGCAGCTCACGTGCGTACCCTGCGGGAACACGGGCACACCCTGGCGGTGTTCGCCGACGACGGCGAGAAGTTCGGCGGGTGGCCGGGCACTCGCGAATGGGTCTACGAGCGCGGCTGGCTGCGCGAGTTCAGTGACATGCTGGACGAGCTGCGCGCACGGGGCGAGCTCGTCCTGGCAACGCCGAGCCAGGCGCTCCGCGAAGTGGCCAGCGCCGGCCTGGCCTACCTGCCGACCGCGTCCTATCGCGAAATGGAGGGTTGGGCGCTGTGGCCGCGTGCTGCCGGCCGGCTGCGCCAGCTCGCGGCCGAGCTCGGCGAGGAGCGACTGGCCGGCCCGGAGGGCGGACTCCTGCGGGGCGCGCACTGGCGCAATTTCCTCGCGAAATACCCCGAATCGAACCGGATGCACAAGAAGATGATCCGGCTGTCCGCGCTCAGCCGCGCCCGCGGCGAGCCCGCCGGCGTACGGAACGCGATCGCGCGGGGACAGTGCAACGACGCGTACTGGCACGGCGTGTTCGGCGGCCTGTACCTGCCGCACCTGCGCGAGGCAATCTGGCATGAGCTCGCCACGGCCGAGAGCATTCTGCGAAAGGCCGAGCCGCTCCGCGTCGACACGCTGGACTTCGATTGCGACGGCCACGTCGAGCTATGGGTGCACTCAGCGGCCTTCTCGACGCTGGTCAGCCCGCACCGCGGAGCGACCGTCGAGGAGTACACCAGCCTGGCGGGGCGGCGCAACTATGCGGATGTCCTCACGCGTCGCTGGGAGCCGTATCACGAAACCGCCGGCGCCGACACGGGTGGCCATGACGGTGCCGAGGACACTACCAGCCGTCACGACGGCGCGCGTGGGCGCCAGGGTCAGGGTCTGCCGCCCACGGATCGGGACCTCCGGGCGCTGTTCGTGGATCGCGTGGTCGGACCGGAGCTCACCGTGGACGCGCTCGCCAACGGCACCGGCGAGCCCGTCGCTTCGTGGGGTGGGATGCCGTTCCACCACGAGCTGGTGGCGGACGGCGACGGCGTGACCATCACCTGTACCCCTGCGGAGGGGGGCGGCCTGGAGGTCAAGCGCCTGCGGTTTTCCGCCGACGGGACGTTGCACGTGGACTACGAGTGGAGCCCCTCCGCGTTCCCGGAGCACGCCTGGTTCGCGACCGAGCTGAGTCTCACCCGGGATCTGCGCATCGAGAGCGATCCGGCGGCGGAGACGTGGACCTATTCCATCAGTACCGTGGCGAAATCGGAGAGCGGGTTCGACGAAACGCGGCAGGGTCTCGCGCGGGTGCTGCGGTGGCCCGCGCGCGTCGCGCGGGCCACCGTGGTGCTCCATCTGGACGAGGTCGGCGCTACGGAATCCTGATCCGTCGCCTGAGCGAGCTGGCCGCCCCCTTCAGCGCATTCTCCGCGGCCGATTTCGCGGCGTTCCTGGCGACGTTGCCGAGCGCGCGCGTGAAGGCCGCACCGAGGTCGATGTGGTACGCCTCCCGCAGCTGTGCACACGCCTGTTCCCGCTCCGCGGGCGTCATCTGCTTCACCCCGGCGCTGTCCTCGGCCGCCTTCATGTCCTTCTGCGCGGCGAGCAGGGAATCCCGGAGCTCCTCGCTCGAGAGCATCTGAAGCATCTCCTTCGCCGTGGCCTTGGGATCGCGGCTGAGGCTGGTGTCGGGCGGCGTCCACACGACGCCCGAGGGCATCGCGAGCTTGTCGGCCGAGGCACCCTGGTTGATCGTCGCGGACGTGGCGACCGTGTTCAGCTCCATGCACATGATCTCCCCGGACGTCCTCAGCGTGATGCTCGGATCCGCCGCCAGAGCGCACACTGACCAGTCCCCGAACTTCCGGACGTCGCAGGTCTGGCCCGCCACCGTTTCCTGCCCGGCGACCTGATTCGCCTGGGCGATACTGCCCAGACCGAACGCCTGCCCCAGCGTCTGGGCCGCGAGCTCAAGGTTCTGCTGCAGCTGTTTCTTCTGCTTGCCCGACAGGCGGTCGTACTCGTCGGCGAGGAACGGACCGTAGTTCGGCATCGCGAAGCCCGTCTTCTTCGTCAGATCGACGCTGTAGACGGAGTCGCGGGTCGTGAGCGTGAGCGTCTCCGACGTCACGGTCCTGCCGAACATCTTCATGCTCGTCGCGCCGCGTCGCGCCATGCGGTCGCCGTCGAGCGCCAGCTCCTCCGTGCCGCTCATCGCGCCGGACACGGTGTAGGCGATCACCGCCGACTTCACCGACCGCCCACTGGGCTTGAAGGGGTTGACCTGTGCCGCGAGCGACGAGGTCGCCGCGAACAGCACCACGAACGCCAGCGCGAACCGCATGGGTACCTCCACGGCACGGCAGCCGTCAGCGTAGGAGGAGGGACTGCCCGACCAACTGCATCAAGAGATGCCGCTCGGGTCGGGCCCGCAAGGTGGGGGGGCGCGGCGCCGCTAGAACAGCTTGCCGGCCAGGGTCGGCTCCTTGTCGCTCCGTGTGCCCAGCTTGAGGAACGTGGACAGCCGCACGGTGCCCTCGGCGTGCAGCGTCTCGTGCACCCGGCGCACGGCGTCCAGGATCTGTCCCAGCTCCCCCTCCACGTTGGTGCCGTAGGCGTGCAGCTGGACCGTCAGTCCCGCCTCTCGGAGCAGCTCGTGCGCCCGCTGCACCTCACGCCGCACCGAGACACCGGACCCGATCGGGATGACCTGAACTTCCGCCACCGCCTTCATGGACGACCTCCGCGTGATCCCGGAAGCACGGCGCTCAGCGCGTCAGGTCCGTCAACGCAAGGCGCAGGGCCTGGGCGAACCACGGGGTGAAGCGCTCCGGGTGCGCCGTGCACTCCGCGAGCGCAGTCTGGGGAGAGAGCCAGCGCCACGCGTCCACTTCGGCGGGCGCCGGGGCCGGCTCGCCGTCGAACGCGCCCACCAGGACGTGGTCGAATTCGTGCTCCACCAGCCCGCCGCCGACTTCCGCCCGGTAGGTGAACGCCCCGACATGCCGCAAGCCGGCGCCGAACCCCATCTCCTCGGACAGGCGCCGCTCGCCGGCGTCGACGATGTCTTCCCCGGGGCGGGGGTGCCCACAGCAGGTGTTCGTCCACCGTCCGCCGCTGTGGTACTTGATGCCGGCGCGTTGCTGCAGCAGCAGCCGCCCCGTGGAGTCGAATACGAACACCGAGAACGCCCGGTGCAGCTCCCCGGTACGGTGAACCGCGTGCTTCGCAGCGGCGCCGCGCTCGCGGTCCCGCTCATCCACCAAGATGACGATCTCGTCCATGGGGAAGGCGCGGTTGGGCCGCGCCCGTCGCTCAGCCCTCGCCGCTGAGCGTGAGAAACGCCAGCCGCGTCGCGAACTCCGGCTGGGATATGGCCTCCAGGGGCCGCCCCACCGCCGCGAGGAGCGCGTGCAGCCCCGGACTCGCATACGAGAATCCGCGCCGGTGCTCGGACCCGGCTCGGCGCACGTTGCCCCGATGGCGCAACCGCATGCCGACCAGGCGTCGGTCGAACGTCGCCCGGGCCAACCGGTCGGAGCAGCTGCCGACCAGAGCCTCCATGTTGGCGGCCGCGCGCGGGTGCACGCGCCCAAGACCGGAAAAGTTCACGGCGTTCTGGATCACCGTGAACCGCCGGGCTTCGCTCCCGTTGGCCACGAACAGATCCAGGTGCGGCACGCTTTCGTCGCCGGCTGTCAGCGCACCGACGGCCGGCGTGGCCTCGAGCAGGGAGTCTCGATACGTGAGGATCTGGCTGGTCCGCCAGGGGCGAGCCACCGCCGCCAGATCCGGCGGCTGTTCGCGCGGGCGACAGAACACGGCGACCACGGGCTCGTCATATGGGATGCCGACCTCCCCCCCCTCGAGCTGCACCACCAGTTCCTTGTCGCCGAACGCGAACCCCCGCACACGCAGCCCGGTCGGGAATCCGACGAGATGCTCGGACCACGTGACGGTCACCCGGCAGCCCGCGGCCTCGAGCGCGCGCGCGCTGTCCTCCGCCCGCTCGCGGTCGGGATGGGCAAACCAGATTTCCGGGATGGTGTAGGCGGCCTTGCCCTGAAACTGTTCGGGGGTGAGGCCCAGGAGTCGCGCGGCTTCGTCCGCATTCACGCCCGCCTGCGGCGGATTCGAGACGACGAGACGGTAGGTCGCCATGGCGTACCGCGAACCTAAGATAGTCCCCACGCCCGCGCCAGACCGATGCGGCGCGTGACCCCTGGCGACGATCGGATTCCCTGGTGTTCCTGCTAGATTACCGCGAGACCTCGCGGGAGCCAGCCAATGATCCCTGACGCACCCCCTCCGCCCAGACGGAGCACGCCGCCGCTGCTCGACGACCTGGGCCACTTGATCGTCGAGGGGAAGGACGCGACAGCGTTCCTCTGGCAGGTGCCCGACGACGAGGCGACGCGCACCCGGTTGCGGGACGTGATCGAGCAGGTGCGCGACCGGTCGACCGGACAGGGCAGGCGCGAAATGCCCCGGCTGTGTGAGGACCTGCTCGTGGCGTTGCGGGCCCGGCCGAGTCCCCAGCAGGTGGACATCCTCCAGGACGGCTTCGACCGGCTGTACAAGCTGTGGGGGGCGGCAAAGTCCGGGCTGCTCTAGCGCTTACTCCTCGTTGTTGCGCGGCGCCTCGTAGAACCACGACGTTCGCGGGTCCACCTGGTCGATCCGGACCCGCGCGTTGGGATTGATCAGCTCGGCCGGGATCACGAACAGCCGGGTGTCCCAGAACACTCCCTCGAGCTCGAACGCCGCGAGCGTCTCGTCTGCGAGACCGATCTCCACCTCGAGCAGCGCGTCGCCGGGCGGCCCCTCGGCCTCGCCGAGCGGCCGGTCCGTCAGCCACACGCCGACCTTCTTCAGCACCTCGCCATCGCGATCCCGGACGTCGAATCGCCACTTGGCGTCGCGGAAGCCGTGGCGCGCGATGTCCGTCGCCTCAGCAATCGAGGTCCGGTGGTACAGTCTCATGCCTGCTCCCTGGTCACGCCAGCCGCGCGATCACGCGTTCCGCGACCGCCTTGCTTGCCTGCCTCTCGCGCCGGCTCGACGCGTCTGCCATGCTATTCCTCGACTTCACGGCGTACCTGGGCGAGCGCCGCCTCGTGCCGCGTGCGCACCTCGATCACGAGACCGGCAGCCGCCGCAAGGTCGTCGGCTCTTCCGGCCATCTCGAGACGGCGCAGCCCGTCCGCCAGGGCGTTCGCCGCGACCGCACCCGCCGCGGACTTGTACGCGTGCGCCGCGCGGGCGAGCGCCGCCGCGTCGCCCACCGCACCGCTCGTCTCGATGGCGGCCATCCGCGTGGGGGCGTCCGCCAGAAACGCCGCCAGCAGCTGTGGCACGATCTCGGCGGCCCCGGCGTCGGCCATGCTGCGGCGCAGGCCCGCCACGTCGACCGCCGGGCCCTCGCGCGGAACCGGCGGCGGGGCGACGTCGCGGCCTGCATCGTCACCACCACCCCACCCCTCGACCACGGCGAACAGCGCGTCCGGACGGAATGGCTTCACCACGCACGCCTGCATGCCCGCCGCGAGGCAGCGGGCGTGTTCCTCCGCCAGCGCGTGCGCGGTCACGGCAATGATGGGGATGCTCGCGTGGGCCGACAAGGCGCGGATTGCCCGGGTCGCCGCGAGCCCGTCCATCTCGGGCATCTGCACGTCCATCAGCACCACGTCGAAGCCACCGCCCTGCACCGCCTCCACCGCCAGCCGTCCGTTCTCCACGAGGGTCACGTCGTGGCCGCGCCGCTGCAGCAACGCCCGCGCGACCTCCTGGTTCACCGGGTTGTCTTCCGCCACGAGGACGCGCAGCCGGCGCCGGGTCTCCGCCATCGAATGCCGGGTGACGACCTCCGCGGGTCGCTCCGTGCCGGACAGCATCGCCGCGATCGCCTCGAGCAACTCGACCCGCGAGACGGGCTTCGTGAGATAGCCCTCGACGCCGAGCTCGCGGCACCGCTTGCCGTCGCCGCGCCGCCCCGCCGACGTGAGCATCAGCAGCCGGGCGTCCGCGAGCGCCGGATCGCCCTTCACGACGCTCGCGAAGTCGAAGCCGTCGCGTCCCGGCATCTGCGAGTCGATCACGGCGAGCCGGAACGGCGCGCCGCCCGCGCATGCCGCGCGGAGCGACTCGAGCGCCCGATCCGCGCTCGCGGCCTCCGCCACCGCCAATCCCGTCGCCGCCAGCATGCCGTGGAGCACCCGCCGGTTGGCGGCGTTGTCGTCGACGATCAGCACGGGGACCCCGTCGTGCAGCACCGCGGCCCGGGCGCCGGCGACCGCCCCCTCGGCCGCGATCCCCAGCGCGATCGTGAAGAAGAACTCGCTCCCCACGCCGACTTCGCTCTGCACCGCGAGCTCGCCGCCCATCAGGCCGACCAGGCGGCGGGAGATCGAGAGGCCGAGCCCTGTTCCCCCGAACCGCCGGGTGGTGGAGGCGTCGACCTGGGTGAACTCGTCGAACACCGCGCCGATGCGCTCGGCGGGGATGCCGATTCCGGTATCCCTCACGGTGAAGCGGAGCCGCACCGTGCCGTCCGGCGCCGCTCCCGCCAGCTGCACGGTAACCGCGACCTCGCCTCGCTCGGTGAACTTGAGCGCGTTGCCCAGGAGATTCGTCAGCACCTGGCGGAGGCGTCCCGGATCGCCGCGCACGCCGCGCGGCACCGCCGGATCGACGTCGGCGAGGAGCTCGATGCCCCGCCCTGCGGCGCGCACCGCCAGCAGGCGAACGGTTGCGTCGACCAGACCCTGCACGTCGAACGGGATCTGCTCCAGCTCGAGCCGGCCCGCCTCGATCTTGGAGAAATCGAGGATGTCGTCGATCACGGTGAGCAGGGTCTGGGCAGAGCCGTGCAGCAGCTCCAGCGACCGGCGCTGCTCCGGCGTCAGCTCGGTGTCGAGCAGCAGCTCCGCCAGCCCGAGGACGCCGTTCATCGGGGTGCGGATCTCATGGCTCATGTTCGCCACGAACGCGCTGCGCAGTGCTGCAAGCCGCTCCGCCGCGTCGCGCGCCTCCTCGAGCCCCGCACGGACCTGGACCCGGGCCGTCACGTCATGCGCCATCCCGTGCGCCCCGATCACGCGTCCCTCCGCGTCCCGCAGCGGGCGCGCGGCGAAGGACAGGTGGCGCGGCTCCCCGCGCACGTCGCGGTGGATCGTCTCGTAGTCCGACAGCTCGCCCCCCGCGAGCACGCGCCGGAACGCCTCACGGTCACGCTCCGCGTGCTCGGGGGCTACCCGTTCCAGGAAGAGCCGTCCCACCAGATCTTCGGCCGTCACTCCGTAGATCTCCAGCGCGGCGCGATTGAGGAAGGACCACCGCCCCGCGGCATCCACCCGCCATACCAGGTCCGAGGCGGACTCGACCAGCTCGCGATACTGCCGTTCGGCCTCGCGTAGCGCCCGCTCGGCGTTCCGCGTCGCGGTGATGTCGTCGTACAGCACGAAGATCGTCCCGTCGCCGAGCCCCCGCACCAGGGCCGCCGCGATGCGCACCGGCACGATTCGCCCGTCCTTCCGGCGACGCTCGGTCTCGACCGTAACGCTGGTGCCCCGGTGTACCGTCTCCGTGAGCCGCCGCGCGGCCTCGAGCTGGCCGTCAGGCACCACCAGCTCGTCCATCGAGCGCCCGACCACCTCCGCGACCGTGTAGCCGAACAGCTGCTCGAACGCGGGATTGACGGCCACGGCCCGCCCGTCGGGTCCCACCGTCGCGATCGCGGTGGGGGCGGACAGCAGCAGCGCATCGAGGTACTCGCCACGCCGTTCGGCATCCGCCTCGCTCAGGCGCAGGCGATACGCCTGGGTAAGCTCACGCCGCAGCGACAGGTGGTTGCGCTCGTACAGCGCCGCCATCAGCACGCCAAGGACCACGGCCAGCACCGCGGCCATCGCGTGGTCCGCATCGAGATCCCCCCGCACGAACCCGACCCCGACCCCGAGTGCCAGCAACGCGTTGAGCAGGTGGAAGCCGACCCGGTCGGCGAGCAGCGTGCCGCCTGCAGCCGCCACCACCCCGGCGATCACGACCATGAGCAGCGCCATCCGCTCGAAGGGGAGCGTCGCCCCCAGGGCCGCCGGGCCCACTCCCCAGGCCACGGCCACGAGCACCAGCGTCCAGCGCAGCGTCGCCGGGGCGCGGGCTGCCGGTACGCCCCGCCGCACGAACCGCACGCGCGCCCCCACGCGGACGGCAGCGGCCATCACGACGAGCCCGAGCCAGAAGATCCCCACACCCAACGCCGGGGATCCGATGATCGGCACCAGGAAGAGGGCGAGAGCCAGCTGCACGATTTCGCCTACCCGGGCGTCCTCGAGCAGCCTCCGTCCCAGCCCTTCCGCCAGACCCGCGCCGAGCGCGACGTCCCCATCGCCCCGGTCCACGAGGCGCGGCGCCGCGAGCGAGGGTCGGTGCGCCGCAACGGCCATCAGGAGCCCTCCGGCCCCTGCAGGGCCCGCTGCACGACCGCCCGGAGCTCCGCGACGCTGAACGGCTTGACCAGGGTGGCCATCGCGCCGAGCTGGCTCGCGACGGCGAGCACGTCCGCCGGCCTCTGGAGTGCCCCACCGGACATCGCGACGACCTTGGTGCCGACGAATTCCTGCACCAGGCGACGGGTGAACTCGAGGCCGTCCATGTCGGGCATGTAGAGGTCGGTGATCACGAGATCCACAGGGGCGGCGCGAAACACCGTGAGCGCTTCGCGGCCCGTCGCCGCTTCCTCCATGTCGTGCCCGTCGAGGGCCAGGCACCGCCGCATCACACTCCGGATGGCCGGGTCGTCGTCCACCACGAGGATCCGCGCCACGAATACCTCCCGTGTGTCGGGGGGCGGACGGGCCGTTCCGCCATGCTGGTCCCGCCCTGAGAGTAAGGTACCGGTGCCGCGCGCGATAGACCGATCACCCAGGACGCTTGACGCCAATCCGGCAATCAGAAGGCACCTTTGACCCTTGGAGTCCGACAGGTGCTCTCCTCGTCGTCCGCCAGCGATGTCGCGCTGAGCGGGGTGATGCAGATCGGGCTCCTGCTCGGCGGGAGCGAGCGCAGCGCGCCGCATTTCGCCGTGAACGGCGGGTGGGTGCGCCTGGGCGACGGGGCCGACAGTGGCGTCGCCGGCGGCGGACTTGGATTCCGCTTCCTGGTGAAGCAGCGGCCCGGCGTCCGCCTCGAAGGGGGCTCCCGGCGCTGGCTGTGTAGCGGCTGCCATCTGAACGAGGTGACATGCAGGTCGGGCTCGGCGCGAGGAATGGTCGGGCGCGCGTCCCGTGCGGCGGCGCTCAGAGGCGCCGCAGCAGCACCGTGCCGCGCCCGGCACCCCGGATCGTCCCGCGAATCGCGATGCCCCAGCCGATCTCGGTGATCGTGAGCCTGAGCGCGTCGGCACGACCCGCTTCGGCGCGCACCAGCTGTGGCTGCGCACGGCCCCCAACCCACAGCACCGGAGCCTGCAACACGACGCGATCCCCCGTCCCCGACACGAGCCGCAGGCGGTACGTCCCCGGCGCCGCGATCGCCTTGCTCAGATCGAGCACCAGCGCTCCATGCGACCAGTGCCCGACCGCGTTGTCCGCCCAGACGGGCGCGGGCTCGGCCCATGCCGCAGGCGGGGCGACCCCGGTGTCGAACACCGCGAGCCGCGCGATCAGCGGCTCCGCCGCGGAGGCGGTGACGACCAGCCGCACCGCATCCACCTCGGCGGGCCCGACCGGCTGGATCCGCTTGTGGCCGATCGCGGAGCCCGAGCCCAGCGGCGTCCACTGCCCGCCCGCCCGACCCTCCAGGCGGTACGCCCGGACCCGCTCGCCGCCCGCGAGGTCTTCGGCCAGCAGGACGGAGTCCACCCGATGCGCGGCGGGCAAGACCACCGTCACCGCTCCACCCCGCCCGCCCGTATCGGCCAAAGAGGTTCCGAACCGGCGCCGGATCGCCGCGCCGAATTCGGCGACGCGCCGCGCGTCGGCCTCCGGAACGTGACCGGTCCGATCGGGCGGGACGTTGAGCAGCAGCTGCGCGCCGCGCCCCACGGACCGATAATAGATCTCGAGCAGCGCGTCGAGCGAGAGCAGCTTGACGTGATTGGTGGTGCTCCAGAACCACCGCGGCCGGCGCAGCGAGACGTCCACCTCGAGCGGCATCCACACGTCGCCGTCGGGATCGCCGTGGAGCGCCGTGGCGACTCCTGTGGCCGCGTCGCTCCCTGCGAGGGCGTTCCACGCCGGGTACGGCGCGAAGCCGTCCTCGTTGCCCACCCAGCGCACGGTCGCCTGCGGGCCCTGAAACACCGTCGCCGCCGGCGCGTACCGGCGGATCAGATCGCCGGTCGGCACGACGCTGCTGCCGTCGAACCACAGCTCCATGATCGGCCCGTACCGGGTGAGCAGCTCCGTGAGCTGTCGGCGATACACCGCGTCGTAGCGCGCCTGCGCCTCCGGGGTGGCACAACGCCCCGCCTGTCCGGCCCCGAACGCGTCGTCCCGGGGCGAGAGGTACGCGCCAAGGCCGAGCCCACGGCGCGCGCACGACGCGCTGAGCTCCGCCATGACGTCACCGCGGCCGCTCCGCCACGGCGTGCCGTGCACGCCGTAGTCCGTCGTCGCGGTCTGCCACAGGCAGAAGCCGTCCGCGTGCTTCGCCACCAGCACGATGTAGCGTGCGCCGAACGACTCGGCGACGGCGACCCACTGGTCGGTGTCGATGGCGGGATTGATCGCCGAGAGCCGTATGGTGCGGGCGCCGTCTTCGCGGTCCTCCCAGGTATTCGGCCCGAAGTGCACGAACATGCCGATCTCGAGGTCCTGCCATGCCGCCTGCGCGGCGGAGGGCAGGGCCAACGCGCCGGCGCGCGGCGCCGCCCGAAGCCCGCGCGGCAGGAGCGCGGCCGCCGCGCCCGCGGCGCCCACCTGGGCGAGAAACGCGCGCCGGCTACTGCGCACCCATCCCTGCCAGCGCGGTCACGACCGCGCGGATCTGGGCCGGATCCGTGGCGAGCCAGTCCGCCTCGCCTGCGGCGAGCTGAGCGCGCGGCAGCACGTCGCGCGGATGATAGTCCATGCTGCTGTGCACCAGCGCGGCGCCCCGCAGGTGCACCTCCCGCACCCCAGCTTCGATCACGAGCCGGCCGACGTTCTGGCCGTTGATCCCGCCGGCCGCGACGATCCCGATCGCGTCGCCCGCGTGGCGCACGAGCTGCGCGATCAGCTTGCCGCCGTCGGCGGCCGTCGCC
>Ga0153915_10004462_pt1 | contig 12888 bp, 11 predicted proteins | sample Opewatmetagenome_2_FD_107003 | JGI IMG/M metagenome (GOLD analysis project Ga0153915, IMG submission 107003) | Freshwater wetland microbial communities from Ohio, USA - Open water 3 Core 3 Depth 3 metaG | ecosystem: Environmental > Aquatic > Freshwater > Wetlands | place: USA: Ohio, Lake Erie... | reverse complement strand
TCCTGCACACGCTCTCGAAGACCTTCTTCGACCTCGGCCTCTCGGTGGACCTGGCCCGCGTCACCACCGAGGGGCACCGCGCCGCCGACGCGTTCTACGTCCGTACTCCGGACGGCCGGCGCCTCGAGGGCGAGGAGGCGAGGCGGGTCATCGACGCCGTGACCGCTGCCCTGGCTCGCCCCTGACGGGCGAGGTCCGCCTCCGGAGGTTCTTGACGCTGCGGAGGAGCGGCCGTAATGTTTCCTTGGCTGGAAAAATCGGAAATGCCGGAAAACTCGTCCATGCGGTTCCTCACCAGCCTCGAGGTCGCGAGCGCCTGCGGCGTCTCGCCCAGGACCGTGGGGAACTGGATCCGCGCGGGCGCGATCCCAGCGCACCGGACGGTCGGCGGCCACGCGCGCTTCGCCGTGGACGACCTGCGACGATTCCTGGAAGACCGCCACATCCCCATCCCCCCATCGCTCGCCGGGCCGTCGGCAGCGCCGGGGCACGCCGCGAACGAGCTGCAGGGACCGCCAAGCGTCCTCGTCATCGACGACGACGAGCCGCTCCTCGAGGTCATGGCAGAGCTGCTCGGCGCCGGCGGCTGGCAGGTGGAGACCGCGCGGCACGGCTTCCTCGGCGGATACCTCATCGGGCTCCACCGGCCCCACGTCATCGTCCTCGACATCATGATGCCGGGCCTCGACGGCTTCGAGGCGCTCTCGCTGCTCCGGCAGCGTCCCGAGGCGAAGGGCATCCCGGTCGTGGCGTGCACCTCCCTGCACGGGCCGGAGATCGAGGCGAAGCTCCGCGCCGCCGGCTTCGACGCCTTCGTGCGCAAGCCCATCGACTTCGCCGCGTTGCTGCGCACCCTCGAGGGCCTGCGGAGATGAGCGGGGCCGCACCCGGCGACGCCCGGCCGCGCATCTTGGTCGTCGAGGACGAGCCGGAGGTCGTCGATCACGTCGAGCGGATGCTCGAGCGGCAGGCCTCACCGAAAGCTGCTAGAACGTCCCTCGCATGGCGGCGCCCATCCTGGCCATCGACCCGGTCCACCCGCAGCCGCGCATGATCGAGCGGGCGGTGAAGACGCTCGCCGCCGGGGGCCTGGTGGCCTTCCCGACCGACACCTACTACGCCATCGGCTGCGACCTCTTCGACAAGCGGGCCATCGAGCGCATCTACCAGCTGAAGCAGCTGCCGAAGACCCACGAGCTGTCGTTCCTCTGCTCGGAGCTGGCCGAGGTGGCGCGCTACGCCATCCTCGACAACGCCGCCTTCCGCGTGCTCCGCCGCAAGACCCCGGGCCCCTACACCTTCGTCCTGCCGGCCACCCGGCTCGTGCCCGACCTGGCGCTGCGGCGCCAGAAGACGGTGGGTGTCCGGCTCCCGGACAGCCCCATCGCCCTCGAGATCGTGAAGCAGCTCGCCCACCCGGTCGTCTCGACGTCGGCGGCGACGTCCGACGGCGAGGTGCTCATCGACGCCCGCGACATCAAGGACAGGCTGGGCCACGGCCTCGAGCTGGTCCTCGACGGCGGCTACAAGCCGAACGAGCCCTCCACGGTCATCGACCTCACCGGCCCGGAGCCGCGGGTCGTCCGGCAGGGCAAGGGCGACGCGAGCGACCTGTAGGCGCGCCCCCTAGCGGCCGCCGCGAAGTGGACGGGGCGCGCCCGCGCGCTATCGTCCGCTTTCGTGGGCACACCGCTCGAGCCGGCGCTGGACCTCTTCCTCGCCCACGTCCGCGTGGAGAAGGGGCTCGCCGCCAACTCGGTCGAGGCCTACGGACGCGACCTGCGCCGCTACCTCGACTTCCTGGCCCGGCGCGGGCTCTCCTCCTGGGAGGCGGTGGGGCGCGCCGAGGTCCAGGCGCATCTGTCATCGCTCGTGGAGCGGGGCATCTCGCCGCGCAGCCAGGCCCGCGCGCTGTCGGCGATCCGCGCCCTGCACCGGCTCCTGGCCGCCGACCAGCTCGCGCCGTCGGACCCCACCGACGAGATCGACGCCCCACGCTCGGGGCGCAAGCTGCCGGGGTTGCTGTCGGTGGTGGAGGTCGAGCGGCTCCTCGCCGCGCCCGCGCTCGGGACGGCAGCCGGGGTCCGCGACCGGGCGATGCTGGAGTTGCTGTACGCGACGGGACTGCGCGTGTCGGAGCTCGTCACCCTGGGGGTGAACCAGGTGGACCTCGAGGCGCGGGTGGTGCTCGCGCGAGGGAAGGGGTCCAAGGAGCGGCTCGTGCCGCTGGGCGCACCGGCCGCCGCGGCGCTGCGGGCCTGGCTCGCCGGGCCGCGGGAGCGGATGCTCAAGGGGAGGCGGAGCAAGGACCTCTTCGTCACCCCGCGCGGAGGCCGGATGACGCGCCAGGGGTTCTGGAAGCTGATCGCGCGCCACGCCCGCGTGGCCGGCATCCGGGGCCGGGTCTCGCCGCACAAGCTCCGGCACAGCTTCGCGACCCACCTGCTCGCCGGCGGCGCCGACCTGCGCGCCGTCCAGGCGATGCTGGGCCACGCCGACGTGTCGACGACGCAGATCTACACCCATGTCGACCGTTCCCAGGTGCGGCGGCTCTACGACCGCCACCACCCGCGAGCCTGAACGCCATGACGAGGCGGGAGGCGCGGCAATGCGTTGACCCGCCGCCCCCGCGCTGCTAAAGAACCGTTTTCCTTCTCGGGGCTTACGTGCTCGACAACTGGCTCGTCACCGGGCTCACCTACCTCATCCCGCTCGTCCTCTCGCTCACCGTGCACGAGTTCGCGCACGCCTGGAGCGCGTACAGGCTGGGCGACGACACCGCGGCGCGGATGGGGCGGCTCACCCTGAACCCGCTCGCGCACATCGATCCGATCGGGACCATCCTGCTGCCGCTCCTTCGGGTTCCGTTTGGCTGGGCGAAGCCGGTTCCGGTGAACCCGGCCCGCTTCCGCCGGGACGTCTCGATGGGCACGGGCATGATGATCACCGCCGCGGCCGGCCCGGTCTCCAACATCATCCTGGCCATCGCTTGCACGGTGTCCTTCGCCCTCCTGTCCCGGCTCGCCCCAAACGCCCTGGAGGCCGGAGGCGGCGGTCCGGCAGCGCTCCTCATGATGCTCATCCGGATGAACGTGGCCCTGGCCGTCTTCAACCTGCTGCCCATCCCGCCGCTCGACGGCAGCCGAATCGTCGACGGCTTCATGCCCCACCGGCTCCGCCCGCAGTGGGACGCCATCTCTCGCGTTGCGCCCTTCCTGCTGCTCGGCGTCATCTTCTTCGGCCGGGGCCTCATCATGGGCCCATCCAACTTCTTCATGGGCCTGCTGGTCCGGCTGTTCGACGCCATCGCCTGAGCCCCGACATGACCCAGCCCAATCGCCCCGTCGTCGTCTCGGGCATGCGTCCCACCGGGCGCCTGCACATCGGCCACCTGCACGGGGCCCTCGCCAACTGGGTCAAGCTGCAGGCGGACCACACCTGCTTCTTCTTCAGCGCCGACTGGCACGCCCTCACGACGAGCTACGACCGGACCGAGGAGGTGAAGCCGGCCGAGCGGGACATGTTCGTGGACTTCCTCGCGGCGGGCATCGACCCGGCGAGGAGCACGCTCTTCATCCAGAGCCAGGTGAAGGAGCACGCCGAGCTGTTCCTGCTCCTCGGCATGATCACGCCCCTCGGCTGGCTGGAGCGCTCCCCGTCCTACAAGGAGATGCGGGAGCAGATCACCGACCGCGACCTCGGCCTCTACGGCTTCCTCGGCTACCCGGTCCTCATGACCGCCGACATCATCATGTACAAGGCGACGCGGGTGCCGGTGGGCGTGGACCAGGTCCCGCACCTCGAGCTCTCCCGCGAGATCGTCCGCCGCTTCAACTCTCAGTACGGTGAGGTCTTCCCCGAGCCGCTGCCGCTGCTCACCGAGGTCCCCAGGATCCTCGGCATCGACGGCCGCAAGATGTCGAAGAGCTACGGCAACGCCATCGACCTCGGCGAGAGCGCCGAGTCCACCACGAAGAAGATCATGGGCGCCGTCACCGACCCGGCCCGCAAGCGCCGCCAGGACCCGGGCAACCCGGAGGTGTGCGGCATCTTCTACCTGCACAAGGTCTACAGCGATTCCGAGACCGTGAAGTGGGTGGACGTGAACTGCCGCTCGGCCGGCATCGGCTGCGTGGACTGCAAGAGGAAGCTGCTCGAGAGGCTCGGCCCGGAGCAGGAGCGGCTGCGCGAGCGGCGCGAGGCGCTGCTCGCCCGCCCCAGGGACGTGGACGACATCGTGCAACTCGGCATCCGCAAGGCCCGCGCGGTGGCCGAGCGCACCATGGCCGAGGTGCGCACGGCCATGAAGCTCTAGCCGGAGGAGGCGACCCAAAGGATGCCCAAGGCTCCCGCACAGCCCGGCGCGGAGGGGGAGCCCGGCGGCGTCCCGGGGCTCGCCGCCGCCGCCTTCCGCGTCGTCCTTCCGCCCTTCCGGGCCGGCGAGCCGCCCTTCGAGGGACCGCTCGACCTCTTGCTCCACCTCGTGCGGGAGCACCGGGTCGACCTCTTCGACATCCCCATCGCCCGGATCACCGAGAGCTACCTCGCGGCGCTCCAGGCCCTGCGGGAGCTGGACATCGACGTCGCCGGGGAGTTCCTGCACGTGGCGGCCCAGCTCATGCTGTTGAAGTCGAAGCTGCTGCTGCCCCGGACGGAGGTGGCGGAGGACGCGCAGGCCGACGACGCCGGCGTGGACCCCCGTGCGGAGCTGGTGCGCCGCCTCCTCGAGTACCAGAAGTACAAGGAGGCCGCCGAGGAGCTGGCCCGCCACGACATCCTCGACCGCGACGTCTTCGCGAGGCGGGCCCGGTCCGCCCCGGTCCCTCAGCCCGAGGGGCCGGAGGGGCTCGCCGAGGTGTCCGTCTTCAAGCTCATCGAGGCGCTGGACCGGGCGCTCGCGAACGCGAGGCCCGAGGCCCGACACGAGGTGGAGACCGACCGGCTCTCCATCACCGACGCGATCTCTTGGGTCGCGGACGCGCTCCGCGCGCGCGGTCGGGTCTCCTTCGGTGACCTGCTCTCGGGCGACGGCCGCCACGAGCGGGCCGCGGTCATCGCCACCTTCCTCGCGATCCTGGAAATGGCCAGGCTGCGGCTCCTGCGCGTCTTCCAGGCCGCCGCGGACGAGGGCGGGGCGATCGTGGTGGAGGCGCGCGAGACGCTGGGGGACGGCCCAACGGACGCCGGGACGGACTACCGGTGAGGCAGGGAGATCCGAGCATGAGCGGCGAGAGCAAGGGCGGGGCGGAGGGAGGCGCGCGCCCGGCCGGGCCGGGCGTGTCCGAGTCCGAGCTGCGCGAGCTGCAGCGGGCCGAGGAGGCCAAGGGCGATCCGGCCCTCGACGAGGTCGAGGCGGCGCACATCGACCTCCCCGACGCCGAGAAGGAGGAGCCCTTCGACAAGCTGGCCGCCTCGGCCCGGCGCCTCTCGCCGGAACGGGCGCGCGCGGCGATCGAGAGCCTGCTCTTCCTCGCCGAGAAGCCCATCGGGGTCGAGGAGATCCGCGCCGCGACCGGGCTCGAGGCCCTGCGCGTGAAGAAGGCCCTGGACGAGCTCTCCGGGCACTACCGGGAAGGCGTGTCCGGCGTCGTCCTCCACGAGGTGGCGGGGGGCTGGCAGCTGCGCACGTCGCCGGACGCCGCGCCCTTCGCGCGGCGCTTCCTCCGGGTGAAGCCGCAGCGGCTCACTCGCGCGGCGCTCGAGACCCTGGCCATCGTCGCCTACCGGCAGCCGGTGACCCGGCCCGAGATCGAGGACATCCGTGGCGTGGACTCGGGGGCGGTGGTGAAGGCGCTCCTCGAGCGCCGACTCCTCCGGATCCTGGGCAAGAAGGAGGAGCCGGGCCGCCCCATCCTCTACGGCACCTCGAAGGAGTTCCTGGAGTTCTTCGCCCTGAAGGACCTCGCGTCGCTTCCGACGCTGCGGGAGTTCCACGAGCTCTCCGAGGAGCATCGCGAGATCGTGGAGAAGGAGGCGTCCCCGGAGGAGGCGGGGCTCGAGGGGATCGTCGCCGAGCTGTCCGATCCCGCGGCGCGGGCCGCGCTCGAGGCCACGCGGGCCGAGGGCGACGCCGCCCTCGACGAGCTGGAGCGGGCCATGGATCGCGCAGACGAGAAGGGGCGCGCCGCCCGGGCGGCGCTCGACGCGGCCCGACCGGCGGAGGAGCCCGAGCCGCCCGCGGGCGCGACGCCCGACGCGCCGTCCGGCCCCGGGAAACCCTGATGCCGGAACAGCGCCTCCAGAAGTTCCTCGCCGGCGCCGGGGTGACGTCGCGGCGGAAGGCCGAGGCCCTCATCACGGCCGGCCGCGTCCAGGTGAACGGCGCGCCGGCGCGCACGCTCGGGACCAAGGTGGACCCGGCCCGCGACCTCGTCGTCGTGGACGGGAAGCCGGTGGGCCGGCCCGAGGGCCATCGCTACTTCCTGCTCTACAAGCCGCCCGGCTGCGTCACCACCCTCTCCGACCCCGAGGGGCGCACCACCGCCGCGAGCTACCTCGCCAACGTCAAGGGGCGGGTCTTCCCGGTCGGGCGGCTCGACTACGACGCCGAGGGTGCGGTCCTGTTCACCACCGACGGCGACCTCGCCAACCGCCTCTCCCACCCGCGCTACGGCCACCGCCGCACCTACCTCGTGAAGGTGAAGGGCGAACCCCGGCCCGACCAGCTCGAGCGAATGGCCGCCGGCGTGCGGCTCGACGATGGCCCGGCGAAGGCGCTCGAGTGCGCGCTCCACGAGAAGGCCGAGCGCAACACCTGGATCCGGATCGTGGTCGGGGAAGGGCGCTTCCACCTCGTCAAGCGCCTATGCGAGGCCGTCGGCCTGCCCGTGCAGCGGCTCTTCCGCCCCGAGTTCGGCGGCGTCTCGGTGGAGGGCCTGCGCGCCGGCGAGTACCGGGCCCTCGTGCGCGGGGAGGTCGAGGCGCTGAAGCGCGCCGCCGGCCTCATGGGCGAGAGGCCCGGGGGGCCCGCCCCGAGCCGGCCCCTGCCGCGCGCGGCGCGGCGCCACGGTCACGGCCCGCCCGCACCTCGCGGGGGCGAGAGCTAGGCGGGCTTCTCCCCGGCGCAGGTCGAGAGGCCGAAGAGCTTGTAGGCGGGGCAGAAGCCCACGATCCCCGTGAGGAGCGGGACGATCCCGACGAGGCCCCACATCGTCTGCGGACCGACGAAGACGAGGGAGAGCAGCGCGATCCCGATGACGACTCGGACGATGCGGTCGATGGTGCCTTCGTTGACGGTCATCTGGTGAACCTCCTGGAACGAGAGAGCCTGGCTGCGCCCGAAGGGATTCTGCGCCCGGCGGCATCCCACATCGCGGTCCCTGCCGTGACAGCCCCCTGCGGGATCGCCTTGCGCGCCTCCGGGCGCCGGGCGAGCATGCCGCACATGACGGCGTCCCTCCATCCGCGCCCGGACCGTCGGGCCGAGGGCAGCGACCCCGTCCCGCCGGGCGAAGCGCGCCCGGGCGCCACTCCCGTCGCGCGGGGAGCCGGCGCGCGGCTGGCGAGCCTTGCGGGCGCTCCCGAGCGCGCGACTTCTCCGAGCCGGCTCCGGATCCCGATCGGCTGTCTGGCGGCGACGCTGCTCGCCGCCTGCGGCTCCGAGGGATCGAGGCAGGACCTGCGATCCCCCGTCCCTGAACGGCGCGCCGCGGCCGTGGCCGCGCTGCCGCGCTCCCGCGAGGGGGCCGATCTCTCCGTCCTCCTCGTCGCGCAGAACGATCCGAGCCCGCTCGTCCGGCGGGCGGCCGCGCAGGCCTTCGTGGCTCGCGGGGGTCCCCGCGCCATCGAGGCGCTCGGGGCCATGCTCCTCGACCCGGAGCCCGCGGTGGCGGCGGTGGCCGCGCGCGGCCTCGGCGCCGTGCCTCCCGGCGACGGCAAGGAGGGTGGGGGCCTCCAAAAGGTCTCCCGTCAGTACCTGGTCCAGGCCTACGGACGGGCCGGCCCAGAGGGGAGGGCGGAGATCGCATCGGCGCTCCAGGCGCTCGGGACCTCGCTTCGGGAGGCGGTGGAGGCCGAGGCGCGGCAGCTGTGGGAGCGCAACCTGCGCACGCTCGCCGCCGGCCATCCCTCCGAGAAGCCCGGCGCCGCCGAGGAGCTCGGGCGGAGCGGCCGCTCCGACGCCGTGAAGCGCCTCCTGCCGCTCCTGGACGCCGGGGCGAACCACGACGCGGCCCTCGCGGCGGGCGCCGCACGCGGTCTGGGCGCCGCGGCCGACCGCGCCGCGCTCGAGCCGCTGGAAGACCTGCTCCCCCAGGAGGACGCGCGCCTGGCCGAGCCTGCCGCCGAGGCGCTCGGGGCCCTCGGCGATCCCTCCGCCGCCGAGGCGCTCGCGAAGGCAGGCGCGGACGGGCCGGCCCGCCTCGCGTCGGTCGCCGTGGACGCGCTGGCCGCGCTGCCCCAGGCCCCGGACGTGGGCGTCGCCCTCTGCGAGATCGCGGTCCGCACGGTGGACCCGACGGTGGCGGCGCGGGCCGCGCGCCACGCGCGAGCCCGAGAGGCCGACTGCCCGGAGCGGCCGCTCGCGAACCGCATCGCCCGCCGCGGCTTCGACGTGGCGGCGGCGCTCGCCGCGCTGGGCGCGCTGGGCCTCCCGCCGCAGCGGCTCGCGCTCCCGGCCGAGCGCGCCCTGGCGCTCTTCAACGGGTCGAGCGACGGGGCCTTGCGCGCCCTGGCGGCGCGCACGCTCGGGGACGTTGGCTGGGTGCAAGCCGGCCCGGCGCTGGTGAAGCGCGGCGAGGCGCTTCGCGAGCGGCTCGCGGAGGCGCGGCAGAAGTGGCTGCCCGGCTCCCTTCCGAGGGTCGCCGCCGCGGGCTTCGAGGCCGGGATCCCGCCCCCCGAGGCGCTGGCCGCGCGCGTCCTCGTCACGGACGGCCGCGGCGCCGGCGAGGGCGCGCTCCCGCCGGAGTGGATCGACGACGCCGATCCCGTGGACGCGGACGAGCTGGCCGCGGTGGCGGTCGCAGCGAGCCGCCTCAAGGCCGACGGCGCGGGCGCGCTCGCCGCCGCCGCCGCCACCGACCCGGACGAGGTCGTCCGCGCCGGGGGTGTCGAGGCCCTTGGCCTTCCCGGCGGCGAGGCGGCCCGCAGCCGCCTCGCCTCGGCGCTCGACGACCCGAGCCCGCGCGTCCGGAGCGCCGCCGCGACCATCCTGCCCCGGTGGGGCGCGGCCGCCGTCCCGCCTCTCGCCGAGGCCCTGAGGCGGGCCGACCCGGCGGAGAGGGAGTGGCGGGAGGCCCTGGCCCGCGCGCTCGGCGAGACGGGCGCCTCCGAGGCGGTGCCGGCCCTGGGCTCGCTGCTCTCCGGGCGAGAGGCCCCGGTGGCCGCCCTGGCCCTCGCCAGGCTGGGCGCCCGCGACGGGGCACGCCCGCTGCTCGAGGCGCTCGGCCGTCCGGGGTCGCTCGGCCGGGTGGAGGAGATCGACGCCCTGGGGCAGCTCGGGACCGCCGGCGTCGGCCCCGCGATCGTCACCGAGCTCACGAGCGATCGCCCCGAGGTGCGATTGGCCGCCGTGCGTGCGCTCGGGAAGCTGAGGGACGAGCAGGCGAGCCCAAGGCTCGAGGCGCTGCGCAGCGACTACTACGCCGACGTCCGCCGCGCCGCGGTGGAAGCGCTGGCCCGCCTGCCATCGCGTGCCCCGGGGACGCGCTAGGCGGCCGGGGCGGTCCACGGGCGGCCCTGCTATAAGCCGGGGCATGGCCGACCTCCGGACGCTCAAGGACAGGGCGGCGCGGCTCGCCGACAAGGGGAAGCTCGAAAAGGCCGCCGAGGTCTACCGCGAGATCCTGGCCGCCGATCCGCGCGACGTGGCCTCCCGGCAGAAGCTCGCCGAGACGCTCCGCAAGGCGGGGGAGGACGCCGGGGCGATCGCCGCGTACCGCGGTGTGGCGGACGACTTCGCCCGAGACGGGCTCCTCATCAAGGCCATCGCCATCTGCAAGGTCATCCTCGAGCTCGATCCGGAGCACGGCGACACGCAGTCGATGCTGGCCGGACTCTACGCCCGCAAGCGGGTCGAGGCACCGGCGCCGCCGCTCCGTGGGGAGACACCGCGACGGTCGGGCGCCTTCGAGCCCATCCCCGTGGACGAGGGGTCGGGGAGCGCGATCCAGCTCGAGCCCCTCGCGGGCGGGCAGCCGGGCGGCGACGCCTCCGGGCTTCCCCCCGAGCTCGACGCCTCGCTCGCCACCCCGGCCCCGGTGGACGAGGAGGAGGAGTCCACGCTCTTCGAGGTCATCCGCCTGGCCGCCCACGAGGCGCGACAAGCGGGCGTCGAGGACGACGTCGACATCGACACCGAGGAGCCCGTCGAGGCGGCCCCTCCCGTGCCCGCGTCCGACGCCGCGGCGCCGCCCGGCCATCCGCGGATCCCGCTCTTCTCCGACCTCTCGCCCGCCGCCTTCGTGTCCCTCACCGCGCGCATGGCGCTGCGGCGGGCCGCCGCCGGCGAGGCCGTGGTCCGCGAGGGGGAGGTCGGCGACTCGTTCTTCGTCGTGGCCTCGGGGACGCTCCGGGTGGAGAAGCGCGGCGAGGCGGGCGACAAGGTTGCCCTGGCGCGTCTCGGGGAGGGAACGTTCTTCGGGGAGATGGCGCTGCTCTCCGGCGCCCCGCGCGCCGCCTCGGTGATCGCCGAGACGGACTCGGAGCTGCTCGAGGTCCGGGCGGACGTGCTCGAGAAGCTGTGCCGCGAGCACCCGCACGTCGCCGACTCCCTCGCCCGCTTCTACCGGCAGCGTCTCCTCGCCAACGCCATGGCCACGAGCCCGCTCTTCCGCCCCTTCGACGCCAGGGATCGCAAGGCCATCATGGAGCGCTTCCGGGCAAGGGAGATGGCCGCGGGGGAGCGGGTCGTCCTCGAGGGCCAGCCGTCCGACGGGCTCTACGTCGTCCTGTCCGGGGCGCTCGACGTGCTCAAGCGCAAGGGCGGGCGGGATGTGCCGGCGGGCGCGCTCCGCGAGGGAGACGTCTTCGGCGAGATGAGCTGCCTGCGCAAGGGTCCGGCGAGCGCCACGGTGGTGGCGCGCCGCGCCGGGACCCTGCTGCGGCTGCCGCGCGCCGCCTTCGACGAGCTCATCGTCACCTACCCGCAGATCCTGGAGCTGGTCTCCGATCTCACCGACGAGCGGCAGCAGAGCCTCGAGGCCATCCTCGCGGGCTCCGCCGCCTGGACCGAGGAAGGCCTCGTGCTGGTGTGACGGGAGCGCGGGCCGCGGGGGACGGCACCGGGCCGGGCGGGTGTCGCCCCTAGGCGGCCGCCGGTGGAGGGGGTGGCGGCGGGGGGACGGCCGTCGTCGGCAGGACGGCGTCGGACGGCGGCTGGCCGAAGCGCGTGCGCAGCACGGCGCCGAAGACGAAGAGCCAGGCCGTCACCCACGCCATCGCGCCCAGGAATGGGATCGCCGTCACCGCCACCACGATGGCGGTGCCGACGGCGAGCTGGATCACGGCCGCGCCGCGGTCGAGCGAGAGGGGCAGGCCGCGGCCGATGAGGAGGGCCAAGGCGCTGAACCCCAGGACGCCCGCCACGAGCACCGCCAGCACCTGCACGGCGACGAGCGGGATGCCGATGACGGTGGCGACGAGGAGGAGCGCCAGGACGGGCAGCGCGGCTGTCCCGAGGAGCCCGACGAGCAGGGCCTTGAGGGGCGAGGCGCCGATCGCACCCGAGACGGCGTCGAGACGGCGGGGCGCGAAGACGAGGACGAGGAGCCCGAGCGCGAAGAACACCACGTACTTGGCGAGGATGTGGCCGACCCGCAGGAGTGGGGAGATGCGCTTGATCTCGTGCCCCTTGCCGCCGACGACGGAAAGGATTCCGCCCAGACCGGGGAGGCTGACGGCCGTCTGCTCCCCCTCCACCACGCCGCCGGGGTCGATGACGATGTCGCCGCCGATGCTGACCGCGTCCTTGCCGATGCGGGCCCCGGGAGAGACGTGGACGTTGCCGCCGATGGCGACGACCTCCTGGTCCACGGTGGCGCCCGGGTCGAGATCCACCGACCCCACCAGCGCCGTGACCTGGCGGACCGACGCGCCCGGCCCGAGACGCACGTTGCCGCGGATCGCCACCACGTCCCGCAGGCGCTCGCCCGGAGCCACGGTCACGTCGCCCCCCTTCACCCGGTCGCGGCCGCGCTCGTGGCGGCCGCCGGCGGCGATCTCCTCCCGGGCATCCCGCATGGCCTCCTCGGCGGCCTGGCGGGCCTCCTCGGCCATCTCCCGCACCTCCTCCGGCGAGGGCACGTCGGCCTCGCCGCCAGGGAAGACGACGCTGCGCTTGCCGCCGCGGATCACGACCCGCGGCCCCGACTCGCGGCTCACGGTGAGGATGCTCCCCTCGCGCGAGGCCGAGAGGCCGGTCTGGACGAGCACCGCCTTCAGCGCCTCCTCGACCGGGGTGTCCTTGAAGTGCGCGGTCACCGCGCCCCGCAGCCCTGGCGGCAGGACCAGGGCCAGGCCGGCCGCGTCGGCGATCTGGCGGAGCGCCTTGTCCACGGGGGCGTCGGTCAGGTCGGCGGTGACGCGCCTCCCGGTGGCCTTCTCGAAACCGGAGAGGACGGGGACCTCGACGCGCGCCGCCTGCATCGGGGCGACGGTCACGGTGTCGCCGCGCCTGGTCGCCGCGAGCGGCGTGCCGTCGAGCACCGCCCGGAGCGCCTGCTCCACCGGTACGCCCCGGAGGTTCAGGACCAGGGTCCGATCTCCGTCGCGGCCGGTGTTGGCGACGAGGCTCCAGCCCGCGGCCTCCGCGATGTGCTCGAGCGCCTCGTCCACGTCCATCTTGTCCGCGAGGGTGACGGTCTTGCCCGACGGGCTCGCGGGCCACTCGCCGAGGAGGCGCTCGCCCGAGGCCTCGGGGGTGGGCAGCCTGGCGCGCGCCGGCGCGCGGGT
>Ga0153915_10004461_pt1 | contig 12888 bp, 10 predicted proteins | sample Opewatmetagenome_2_FD_107003 | JGI IMG/M metagenome (GOLD analysis project Ga0153915, IMG submission 107003) | Freshwater wetland microbial communities from Ohio, USA - Open water 3 Core 3 Depth 3 metaG | ecosystem: Environmental > Aquatic > Freshwater > Wetlands | place: USA: Ohio, Lake Erie... | reverse complement strand
TCATGAACATCGCGTACCTGCTCGCGGCGGCGGCACGATCCTTCGGCGACCGGCCGGCGGTCAGCGTCGGGGACAAGCCGATCTGGACCTACTCCGGGCTGATGCGGCGCGCCGCGCAGGTGGCCGGCGGCCTGCGGGCCCTGCCCGGCATGCAGCCCGGCGATCGCGTGGCGCTCGCCATGAAGAACTGCCCGCAGTACATCGAAACGATGTGGGCCTGCTGGATCGCCGGACTGTGCGCCGTCCCGATCAATGCGAAGCTGCACCCCCGCGAGTTCGCCTACATCTTCGAGAACACCGGCGCGCGCCTCGCCTTCGTGTCCGATGACCTCATCGACGCGCTGACCCCGCTCGCGACGGAGATCCCGACGCTGGACCGGGCGCTGTGCGTCGACAGCGCGGAGTACGAGCGCCTGGCCGCGCACGACGCACTCCCGCTCCAGGCGCTCGACGAAGAGGCCCCCGCCTGGCTCTTCTACACGAGCGGCACCACCGGCCGACCGAAGGGCGCGGTCCTGACGCATCGCAGCCTGCTCGCGATGGTGATGCGCTATTACGCCGACGTCGACCAGCTGAGCGAGCGGGATTCGATGATCCACTGCGCGCCGCTCTCGCATGCCAGCGGCCTTTACTCCTTGCCGCACATTGCACGGGCATCGCACCAGGTGATTCCCGACAGCCACGGCTTCGATCCCGATGAGCTGTTCGGGCTCCTCCGGATCTACAGCAGCGCGACATTCTTCTGCGCGCCCACGATGCTGACCCGCCTGACCAACCACCCGGGCAGCGCCGCGGCGCGCATCGAGAACATCCGGACCATCTTCTACGGGGGCGCCCCCATGTACCTCGAGGACCTGAAGCGGGCGCTGGCGCGCTTCGGGCCGCGACTCTGGCAGGGCTACGGACAGGGCGAGATGCCGAACACCATCACGTGCCTCTCCAAGGCGATGCACGGGGACAGGGCGCATCCGCGCTACGAGTACCGGCTCACCACCGTCGGCGTGCCGCGCACGGGCGTCGAGGTGCGCATCGTGGATGCCGAGGACCGGGACCTCCCGCACGGCGAGGTCGGGGAGGTCATCGCGCGCAGCGACGTCGGCATGACGGGGTACTGGGCGAACCCGGAGGCCACGGCGGCGACGCTGCGCGGCGGGTGGCTGCACACCGGCGACCTCGGCGCCATGGACGAGGAGGGCTTCCTCACCCTCAAGGATCGCTCCAAGGACCTCATCATCTCCGGCGGGAGCAACATCTACCCGCGCGAGGTCGAGGAGGCGTTGCTCACGCACCCCGGCGTGCTTGAGTGCTCCGTGATCGGGAGACACCACGCCGACTGGGGCGAGGAAGTCATCGCTTTCGTGGTGCCGCACCCCGGCACGACGGTGAGCGAGGCGGAGCTCGATCGGGCGTGCCTCGAGAACATCGCGCGCTTCAAGCGGCCGCGCGCGTACTTCTTCATCGACGCGCTGCCGAAGAGCGCCTACGGGAAAATCTTGAAGTCCGATCTGCGCCGCCGCCTGAACGGCTGACGCCGCACCGCGCGCCGTCTTCGGGCCGAACGGTGAAGGCTACTTCAGCCTCACCGCCTTCGCCTCCCGCGAGCAGACCGAGGAGGCCGTCGAGCGCATCAAGCGCTGCGCCTGATGATGGGCTGACGTCAGCGGTCCCCGACTTGGCCGTGCTCACGTCGGCTCCGGCGAACAGCAGTCCCTGGTCGGAGGGGTTGATGGGAGAGGCGTCGATGCCGACGATCACTTCCTCCGGTTTTGGCTCAGGGGTGGCGACGCTGACGAGCGCGACCTAGCCGCCGAGGTCCACCAGTCGAGCGGCGGCTAGACCGTGAACACGTGTACGGCGCAGGCGGCAGGCTCCCCCTCGAGGACGCCGCCCGCATTCTGTGTGAGCGCCACCTTCGCGCCGCTCACCTGCCGGGCGCCGGCGCGGCCCCGGAGCTGGTCCACGATCTCCACCACCTGCGCGATGCCCGTGGCGCCCACGGGGTGGCCCTTGGCGAGGAGACCGCCGCTCGTGTTCACGGGCAACTTCCCGGCGAGCGCCGTCACGTCGTCGGCGGCGAGCCGCCCGCCCTCGCCTGGCTTGCAGAAGCTGAGCTCCTCGTAGAGGAAGACCTCCGCCGGGGCGGAGGCGTCATGGACCTCGGCGACATCCAGATCCTCGGGGCCGACACCCGCCATGCGGTAGGCCCGCTCGGCCGCGCGGGTAACGACGCCAGCGGCGCGGCGCGCCGCTGGCGCACCCGAGGCGAGCACGGAGGCCGCCACCGTCACCGGCTTCGCGCCCTCGTGGCGGCGCGCGAAGTCCGCGCTCACGAGGATCGCAGCGGCGGCGCCGTCACCGATCGGCGAGCACATGAGCCGCGTGAGCGGGTCGGCGATCATCGGCGCGGCGAGCACCTCCTCGATCGTGCGCGCGCGCTGGAACTGCGCCTTCGGGTTCAGGCTGCCGTTGCCGTGGTTCTTCACCGCGACCAGCGCGTAGTCCTCGCGGCGCGTGCCGTAGCGCGCCATGTGCTCACGCGCCTCCGAGGCGTAGAAGTCCATGAACACGCTCCGGCGCTCGCCCGCGCCCTCCGCCGCGTCAGCGCCGCGATCGCGGTTCAGCTCGCGCGCGAAGGCCGCCGCCGCCTCCACGTCGACGGCGCTCCCGAGGGCCGCGAAGGACTTCTTCTTGTCCTCGTCGTAGAGCTTCTCGACGCCGAGCGCGAGCACCACGTCGTACATGCCGCCCGCGACCGCCATCCACGCGGTGTGGAACGCCGTCGAGCCCGACGCACAGGCGTTCTCCATGTTGTAGACCGGCAGCCCGCCCAGCCCGAGCGCCCGCAGGATCACCTGGCCACGGATGCACTCCTGGCCAGTGATCAAGCCCGCCATCGCGTTGCCGACGAACGCCGCCTGCAGCTCGGCGGCCGCGACACCGGCATCGGCGAGCGCCTCCCGGATCGCCTCGCCGCCGAGCGCCTTGAGTCCGCGATCGAGGAACTTCCCGAATGCCGTCATCCCCACGCCCAGCACCTGCACCTCGCGCATGGCGTCACCCTCCCAGGTAGCCGTGAACCACTCGCTCGTCGTCGCGCAACTGGGCCGCGGGGCCCGACAGGAACACCTCACCGTTCTTCAGCACGTAGCCGCGGTCAGCGATGGCGAGGGCATACGCCGCCGCCTGCTCCACGAGCAGGACCGTGAGGCCCTCCTCGTTCAGCCGCCGGATCGTCTCCATGATCTCGTCGACCGCGATGGGAGCGAGCCCGAGCGACGGCTCGTCCATCATGATGAACCCCGGGTCCATCACCAGCCCGCGCGCGATCACAAGCATCTGCTGCTCGCCGCCGGACAGCGATCCGGCGAGCTGTGTCCGCCGCTCGGCGAGCCGGGGAAAGCGCGCGTACTCGCGCGCGAGGAGCCGGGCGACGCGCGCGCCGTCGCTGCGCAGCCGCCACGCCCCGAGCCGGAGGTTGTCCTCGACGCTGAGGTCGGGGATCACCTGCCGCCCCTGCGGCACGTGCGCGACACCGAGGGCGGCGACCGCCTCGGGACGCAAGCGCTCGAGCCGCCGGCCCTCGAGGGCGATCGAGCCGCGGAGCACGCGCGTCAGCCCCGAAATCGCGCGCAGCAGCGTCGACTTCCCGGCCCCGTTGCTGCCGATGACGGCCACGATCTCGCCTCGGGCGACTACGAGGCTCACGCCCCGGAGGATGGTGAGAGGCCCGTACGCGACATCGAGGTCCGTGATCTCAAGCACGCGTCGTCACCGCCGCGGTCGCGCCGTGCCGGCGACCAAGATACGCCTCCAGCACGACTGGATCGCGCTGCACCGTCTCCGGCGTGCCATCGGCGATCTTCTGCCCGAAGTTCAGCACGGTCACCCGCTCGGAGATCTTCATGACGAAGTCCATGTTGTGTTCGATGAGGAGGATCGTCACGCCCTGCGCGCGGATCCGCGCGAGCAGCTCGCGGATCCGATCCGCCTCGGTCGCGTTGAGCCCGGCGACCGGCTCGTCGAGGAGAAGGACGGCCGGCTCGGCGGCGAGGGCGCGGCCGAGCTCGACCAGCTTCCGGTGACCGTACGCGATCTCGTCGGGCCGGCGGTCGGCGATCCCGGCGAGTCCGAGCGCGGCGAGAAGCGCCGCCGTTCGCCGCCGGGCCTCGGCCTCGGCGCGGCGCGCGCGCGGGAGGCCGAACGCGAACTCGAGCGTGGTCGCGCGGACGTGCCGGTGCGCGCCGACGCTGACGTTCTCGGCGACGGTGAGGTCGGAGAAGAGCTGGAGGTTCTGGAACGTGCGAATCACGCCGCGCCGCGCGCGCCGGAAGGGCCGCGTGCCGTCGAGGGCAATGCCGGCGCACGCGACGTGACCGCGGTCCGGGACGAGGCGTCCCGACACGAGGTTGATGAACGTCGTCTTGCCAGCGCCATTCGGGCCGATGAGCGCGTGGATCGTGCCCATCGCCACCTCGACGTCGACGCCGTCCACGGCCACCACGCCGCCGAAGTGCTTCATCAGCCCGCGCACCGACAACGCGATGCCATCGCGCGCCGCGCCCGCCGCGGTGACGACGGCGGGCGCTGCCGGCGGAGAACCCGAGCCAGGCGCGGGACGGCGGCCAAGCCGCCGCGCGAGCGCCGTCACGCCGCCGGCGATGCCGAACGGCATGAAGATCAGGACACCGAGCAACAGCACGCCCAGCGTGTAGAAGCGGTACTCGTAGAGCTGCGCCGAGAGCTGGTTCAGGAGCGTGAGCACGGTCACGCCAACCACCGGTCCGTAGCGGTTCCCGAGCCCGCCGACGATCAGCGCCACCAGCAAGAAGAGCGAGGTCGAGAACGTGAACGCATCGGAGTTGATGTAGCCGTTCTGGTGCGCGAAGAACGCGCCGCCGAGGCCCGCGCACCCCGCGCTCACCACGAACGCGAGCACCTTCCACCTGAGCACGTCGATGCCGACCGCTTCCGCCGCCTGCTCGCTGTCCTTCACCGCGGTGAGCGTCCTGCCCCACAGCGAGCCCACGAGCGTGTTGAGCAGCAGCTGGAGCGCGAGCGCGACGACGGCGACGACATAGAAGTAGCCGACCCCCCCCACCGGCGTGCCGAGCCACGACAGCGCGGGGATGCCGTACACGCCCATGGTTCCGCCCGTGAGCTCGACCCACCGCTGCGAGAGGATCTCGACGACGAAGCCGAAGGCGATCGTCATCACCGCGAGGTAGAGGCCCTTGGTGCGGATGGCCGGTAGGGCGAGGACGAAACCCGCCGCCGCGGCGACGACGATGGCCGCCGGAAACGTGAGCCAGAGCGACCAGCCGTGCTGGGCCGAGAGGAGGGCCGTGGTGTAAGCGCCGACCCCGTAGAACCCGGCGTGGCCGAGCGAGATCTGGCCGGAGAAACCGATGAGCACGTTGAGGCCGAGCACGACGATCGTCGAGTACGCGATCGTGGTGAGGAGATGCGTGAAGTACGCGGTGGGAAAGACGTACGGCAGCACCGCGATGACGGCGACGGCGACGGCGACCCGGACGAGGCGCACCATTGCTACCGGGCGGGATCGACGCCCGCCTCCCGGCCGGCAAAGAGCCCCGACGGCCGGAAGATCAGCACGAGCACGATGACCAAAAACGGGTAGAGATCGCCGAACTGCGAGGACACGAGGTTGGAGGTGAGCTCGATGACGCCGAGCAGCAGCCCGCCCACCCAGATGCCGAGCGGGCTCGCGAAGCCGCCGAGGATCGCCGCCGCCATGCCCTTGAGCGCGAAGTTCAGGCCGATGAAGGGGTGCACGACGGAGATCGGCCCGACGAGGAGCCCGCAGATACCGGCGAGGACGGACGCGATCACGTACGCGAGCATGTGCATCCGCCGGACGTTGATGCCGAACAGGGCGGCGGTGTCGCTGCTGAACGCAACCGCGGCGAGCGCCTTGCCGAAGAGCGTCCGGCGGAGCACCCACAGGTAAACGAGCATGATCACCGTCGAGAGCACAATGATCGCGAGCTCGGCGGCGTAGACACCGACGCCGCCGATCCGGAGCAGCTCGAGCTTGCCGCCGAAGAGTGGGGGGAAGTTCTGGGACGAGTTGCCCCAGATCGAGATAGCCGCGTTCTGGATGATGACGCCCACGCCGAGCGTCGTGAACGCCCACGTGAGCGCGGCGTGACCCGCCGTCATCACCGGCCGGATCGCGACCCGCTCCAGCACGGCGCCGAGGACGGCGAGACAGACGACGACGAGCGCGGCCGTGAGCACCACGGGCACGCCCGCGCGCAGGAAGGACAGGGCGACAAAGGCGCCGAACATCAGGAAGTCACCCTGGCCGAAGTTGAGGGTGACGCTCGTCCGCCACGTGATGTAGAAGCCCTGGGCGACGAGCACGTAGATCCCGCCCACAGCGATTCCCGACACCAGCACCTGCACGATCATCTCCGCGCTCACGCGGGCCTCGCTTCCGTTCTCGACTCGCGCTGCGCGCCGGCGAGGGCGGCGAGCGCGGCGTGGTAGCCCTCACCAGACGGCGGCACGTCGAAGGCGCGGTAGAGCCGTCCCCACGCGAGGTACCCGGCGACGGCGAATCCCAGCTCGACGAGCTCGGCGTCGTCGAATACGGCGCGGAGACGCGCGACGGCCGCGTCGTCGATCGTGGCCGGCGCGGTCGTCAGCCGCTCGGCGAGGTCGAGCGCGGCCCGCTCGCGCGGCGCGAGCTGGCGCTCGCCGGCGAGCTTCGGCAGCAGGTCCTCGTACAGCCCGGGCACCCTCTCCGAGGGCTCGCGGGTGCGCCGTCAGCGCTCGCAGTCGTTCAGCTCGGCGATCCGTAGTCGCACCAGCTCCTTGAGCGCGAACGGCAGCCGGCCGGCGTACTTCACGCCGGCCATGAACGCGAGGAACGCCTTGAACGCACCGGGCGCGGGGGTGTAGACACCGAACGCCTCGTCGCCGCAGAGCCGTTCCATCACGCCCCGGAGGTCGGCGTCGTCGACCTCCGGGGCGGTGATCAGGCGGAGCCGGGCCATGCTACTGGAGCCTCACGACCCGACCGGCCTTCCAGACGCCGAGGAAGACGTCCTTCTGGTCCAGGCACTCGTGGTCGTCCTTCGCGTACGGCTTCTTCGGCACGCCGGTGGTGACGGCCTCGAAGTTGTCGATGCGCTCGAGGCTGTCGCGGATTTCGTCGGCGCTCGGGCCGCCCATCTCGATGGCGCGGAGCACGAGGTTCGCCGCGTCGTAGCCGAGCGTCACCAGGACCGGCCAGCGGTACGCCTTGCCGTACTCTTTGCGCGCCTTCTCGTCGAACTGCTGCGCGCGCCTGTCGCCGAGGTCGAGAGCCTGGCCCATCACCGTGCCCTCGAGAGCCTCGGCGCCGACGACATCCTTGAGGATTCCGGACGAGAGGCCCCAGTTGCCCGCCATCACGGGCTTGTAGTCGATCTTCGGCAGCACCCGGTACTGCTTCTCCCACTCCTCGGCGAAGGTCAGGACGAGCTGGGCGCCCGCCTGCTTCAGCTTGAGGAGCTGCGGCGTGAGATCGGTCGCCCCGGGGTTCGTGGACTCCACCACCACCGGCTTCACGTTCCGCTTTTCGAGCCCTTTCAGGATTTCCCCCTTCGCGAACATGCCGTAGCCGGTGGTCGAGTGGAGGAGGCCGATCTTCTCGAACTTCTTCACTCCCCAGTCGAGCAGGGCGTTGACCTGGAACTCCTCGACCATCGAGCAGCGGAAGACGTAGTTCTTCGGCTGGTCCTTGAACTTCTGGGTGATGGGCGTGGCAATCGACGGCCCCGCCATGAGCGGCACCTTGTGCTGCTGGTTCAGGTGCATGAAGGCGAGCACGTTGCCCGAGCTGACGGTGCCGATGATCACCGGCACCTTGTCCTGGGTGATCAACCGCGTGACCAGCTCGACCGCGCGCTGCGGGTTCGCTTCGTCGTCGTACACGACCAAATCGACGGGCTTGCCCTTGTAGCCGCCCTTCGCGTTGTACTCCTTCACGGCGACCTTGATCCCCTGCAGGTACGACTCGCCGAAGTCGACGATGGCGGGCGCGCCCGACAGCCCCTGCACCACCCCGATCTTCACCTGGGCCCACCCCGCGAGCGGCGACAGCGTCACTGCGAGCCCGAACATCATCGCGACCAGCCCCGTCCTGCCGTTCATGGACTCCTCCTCGACGTCGCGGCGCGCGCGGGCGCCGGCGCGTCCTCGATCAGTGCACCTGCCGTTCGTGGCCCTTCCAAAACCGTCCGCGGATCGCTTTCTTGTCCATCTTCCCGTAGGGCGTCTTCGGGATCTCAGTGACGAACTCCACCTGCTTCGGGCGGCTGTACGCGGCGAGCGTGCGCCCCGCGAATGTGATCAGCGCCGGCCCCTCGAGCCGTGCGCCTTCGCGCCGTACGACGAAGGCGATGACAGCCTCGCCCCACTTGTCGTCGGGTACGCCGATCACGCAGGCCTCCCGCACGTCGGGATGCTCCATGAGGACGTTCTCGACCTCGACGGAATACACGTTCATCCCGCCGCTGATGATCATGTCCTTGGCGCGGTCGACGATGTAGACGAATCCGTCCTCGTCGGCCTTGGCGACGTCGCCGGTGTGGATCCATCCGCCGCGCATCGTCTTCGCCGTCTCCTCCTCGCGCCGCCAGTACCCGCGCATCATGTGCGGGCCGCGGATGAGGATCTCGCCCGGTTCGCCGGGCGGGACGTCGCCGTCGTCGGTGTCGACGATCCGCACCTGCGCCATGGCGATGGGCCGTCCGCACGAGCCGAGGCGGTGCCGGGCGCCGGCGAGGGCCTCGACGTGGTCTTCCTTGGTGAGCGTGGTCGTCTGGTTCGCGACCTCCATCTGGGCGTAGACCTGCAGGAACACCGGCCCCATCCGCTCGATAGCGCGCTCGAGCTTGTCGGGTGACATCGGTGCCGCGCCGTAGATGACCGTGCGGAGGCTCGCGTGGTCGTATTTCGACAGCGCCGGATCGTCGAGCAGTACGTAGATCATCGTGGGGACCATGAAGGTCCAGCTCACGCGTTCGCGCTCGACGGCGCGGAGCACCTCTTCCGGCTCGAACTTCTTCATCAGCACGTGCGTGCCGCCGCGCAGGAAGCCGGGCAGAAGCATGAACTGCGTCGCGTGCGGCAGCGGCGCGATCTGCAGGAGGACCTCGCCGCGCCCCATGTCCAGCTCGAGCGCCTCGCTGAAGGCGATGGCCTGGACGGACCGGTGCGTGTGCATGACGCCCTTCGACCGCCCCGTGGTCCCGCCAGTGTACATGATTCCGACCAGGTCGTCGTGGGCGACGGCGATGCCCGGATCGCGGGGGGCGCCGCGCGCCAGCAGGTCGGCAAACGGCGTGAACGCCGCGGCTGCGCGCCCTCCGTCCTCGGTGATGCAGATGCGGTGTCGGAGCGAGAGGCACGACGACGTCAACTCCTCGACCATCGGCGCGAAGTACTCGTCGCAGATGATTGCGGCCGCCTCGGAGTCTTGGATGCGAAACTGGACCTCGTCGCGGGTGAGCAGGTGGTTGAGCGGCACCTTGACGAGCCCGGCGGTGGCGGCGGCGAAGTCGCACACCACGTACTCGGGGCAGTTCCACATGAGCAGCGCGACGCGCTCACCGTGACCGAGGCCGAGCCCGGCGAGCGCGTTGGCGAGGCGGTTCACCTGCTCGCCCAGCTCGGCGTAGGTGAACGCCCGAGCGCCGAGCTTGACCGCGACCCGCCGGGCGTGGTGCCGGACCGCCCGCCGGAACAGAGCGCCGACCGTCGTCTCGAGCATGCGCCTCCTCCGCCCTACCGGCCGCGGAAGACGGGCGTCCGCTTCTCCGCGAAAGCGCGCGTCCCCTCGGCCAGATCCTCCGTGTCCTTGAGCTGGTAGAACGAGAACGACTCGAGCCGGAGCCCGTCCTCCAGCGGACGCCCGAGCCCGCGGAGGACGACGCTCTTGCCGGCCTGCACGGCGAGCGGTGCCCGCGACGCCATGCGTCCCGCGAGCGCGAGGGCCTCCTCCACGAGGCGCTCGCGGGGGTGGATCCGGTTCACGAGCCCGACGCGGTACGCCTCCTCCGCCCCGATGCGGTCGCCGGAGAGGATGAGCTCGAGCGCGCGGCCGAGCCCCACGATCCACGGCAGGCGCTGCGTGCCGCCGTCGCACGGGTGGAAACCCCAACGGACGTCCTGATGCGCGAATTCGGCGTTCGGGCTGGCCAGACGCACGTCGCACGCGAGCGCGAGCTCGAGCCCGCCCGAGATGCAGTAGCCGTTGACCGCGGCCACGATCGGCTTCATGACGTCGAGGCTCCGCGTGATGCCGCCGAAGCCCGGCCCGTCGGTGACCGCCCGGATCTCGGCCGGCCCGCGCCGCGCGTAGTTCATCGTGTAGGTCTTGAGGTCGGCGCCCGCACAGAACGCGCGATCGCCGGCGCCGGTGATGACGGCGGCGCGGATCGCGGCGTCGTCGCGCACGCGCTTCCACACCTCGATCAGCTCCTCGTTGGCGGCGAAGTCGAGGGCGTTCATGGCCTCCGGCCGGTTGATGGTGATGAAGGCGATGGCCTCCTGCCGCTCAAACGTGATCGCTGCCATGACACACTCCCCCTTGTCAGGCTCGCCAGTGCGGCGGATTATACCCGCCATGCGCGCTGCGGTCTTCCACGGCCCCGGCGACGTCCGCGTCTCGGACGTCGCCGACCCGCGTCCTGGCGAGGGCGAGGTCATCATCCGGGTCGTGTGCGCTGGGATCTGCGGGAGCGACGTGAACCGCTTCCGCTACGGCTCCTACCCCTGGCCGCCCGGCTTCATCATGGGCCACGAGTTCTGCGGGGAGATCGCCGAGGTGGGGTCCGGGGTGACGGGCTGGCAACCGGGCCAGGCCGTGGTGGTGGAGCCGACGCTCCGGTGCGGCACGTGCTTCTACTGCCGGGCCGGCCAGTACAACCGATGCGTCGACTTCGAGCGCCGCGGGATTACCGGCTCCGGCACCGACGGCGGCTTCGCAGAGTACGTCCGCGTCCCTGCCTATCAGCCTCACCGGCGCCCGCCCGATCTCCCACCGAGCGTCGCCGTGCTCGTCGAGCCGACCGCGGTCAGCGTGCACGGCTGGCGGCTCGCAGGGATCGAGTCGCCCGACAGCGCCGTCATCGTCGGGATCGGCAACATTGGTCTCCTGGGGGTCCTGGTGGCGCGTGCGAAGGGCGTGCGCGAGATCATCGCGATCGGCAAGTATCCGCCGCGCCAGGAGCTGGCACGCGCCTACGGCGCCACGCACGTCCTCGAGCCCGATGATCCCGGCCTGCGCGAGCACGTCTTGGACGCGACCCGGGGGCTCGGTGCCGCGCTCGTCCTTGAGGCCGCCGGGACGCCGTCGAGCCTTCGGACCGCTGTCGCCGTCGCCCGCAAGGGTGGGAAAATCGTGATCCTCGGGGTCTTCCACGAAGAGGCCGGGCTCGACCTCCGCTCGCTCCTGCTCAACGAGCAGCAGATCATCGGCTCCCTCATCTACCAGCCCGACGACTTCGCCGAGGCCATGGAGGTGCTCGCGCGTGGCGGCGTCGATCTGGCCCGCCACGTCACCGCCGCCATTCCTCTCGACCGCATCGTCACGGACGGGTTCCTCCCGCTCACCGAGCAGCGAGCCCGGCACATCAAGATCCAAGTTTACCCTCACTAGCGAGCCCCTCGCTCCCGAGATCAGCCCCAGCCCCGGACCAGGCGGGGGTCCGGAGATGTGTGAGAAGAGATTGAGCACGTAAGTAACATAAGCGTCCATGGACCGTTGGCCCACTCTGCCGCATGAAAATCGGGCGCTTGCGCGCCGATTTTCTGAGCTACACCTGTTCTCGGACCCGCCGGCCCTGGGGGCCTTGTCACAGCGCGGACGACCCGTGGCATCTCGCGCCGATCCTGTCAGAGCGCGCGGTACAAGTCAAACCGGAACCTCGAGGCGGCGAGCGGGCGCCGTCCACCGGGGCGCTCCACACAGACCTCCGCGGTCACCCGGGCTCCCGGTCCCGGTTACAGGGTCAGGTCAGGGAGGGCCGGTTGCCCGGCTCGCGCGCAGCACCGGAGGACGGCGACGGCGGGCCAGCCCTCGCACCCGGGAGCCTTGGATGGGTCAGGATCCGCTGGATGACGGCGACGTCGTCGATCGTAGCGATCAGCTGCACCCACCCCGCACAGAAAGAATCGAACCCCCGCCCTTCAGATTCGAAGTCCCTTTCAGGCGATTTTCGCGCGTCCCGCTCCGTCTCGCTCCATCCTATCCCATGACAGCTATCCCCGCGTCACGGTGGAGTGACCGCGTGTGCAGGCCAGTGTCTCCCCTTGGATACAGTCGGACGGGTGCGGACGGGTGAGTAGCACCGAGAGTAGCACCGGCTCAAGCTCCCCCCGGGCGCCGGCACTGGAGGTGCAACGGATCGCTTCCATCGCCCAGGTGCCGCAATGCAGGAGCGCATCGACGGAATTGTCCGATCGCGTCAACGCCGGCTGGCGCTGAAGCAGAAGTCGTCAGCGCAGTGCCTTGAACACCTGTTCGACGACGTTGATCCGTTTGCGCGGGCCGCCGCCGAAGGTCAGGGTAATGTGGTGCACGCCCGCATCATCGTAACGCTGGAGCAGTTCCGCCACGTAGGTCGGTGGCCCCATAATCGTTCCGGTCTCCCACGGATGCCCACCCGGCGTTTCGTGGAGGACCAACGGGGCAAAGATGGCCGCACGCAGGTCCCCGCTCCTGCCCATCTCGACTGCCCGTCCGCGCAGCTCGGCCAGTAGCGAGGTAACCGTTTCGGGTGAGTGAGCATACACATGCGGGTACCAGACGTCGCCGTACCTCGCCGCTCGCGTCGCGGCCGCTTTACCATTGCCTCCCACCCAGATCGGGGGCGG
>Ga0153915_10004460_pt1 | contig 12889 bp, 7 predicted proteins | sample Opewatmetagenome_2_FD_107003 | JGI IMG/M metagenome (GOLD analysis project Ga0153915, IMG submission 107003) | Freshwater wetland microbial communities from Ohio, USA - Open water 3 Core 3 Depth 3 metaG | ecosystem: Environmental > Aquatic > Freshwater > Wetlands | place: USA: Ohio, Lake Erie... | reverse complement strand
TTCCTGTCGGCAACGGACGGCTGGCCGCCATGGTCTTCGGCCAGGTCCAAAAAGAGCGCATCCAGATCAACGAGGAAAGCCTGTGGAGTGGTCAAAAGATCAATAATAACAATCCGGAAGCCCTCCCCCACCTCAGAGAAATCCAACATCTCCTTCTCGATGGAAAAAATTTGGAAGCCGTCCGGCTGGTGGACAAATATTTGCTGGGAACCCCGCCACGCGTCCGATCTTACCAAAGCTTGGGCGATCTATGGCTGGAATTTGATGCCGGCCAAAAGGTCGAAAATTATCGCCGGGAACTGGACCTTCGAGCCGGAATCTCCTCAGTCACCTACGACGTCGATAGCGTCAATTATCAGCGTGAAGTTTTTGTTTCTGCATCGGACAATGTCATCGTGGTCCATATCATGACGGAAAGTAACGGCGATTTTCAGCAGACCCTACTCATTCGGAGGGGATCTAAGAAAATTATGACAAAAGACAGTAGAGTCTTTTAATAATCTTCAAATGGATATCTCGAGTTCCTCGTCGGCCATGCGAAATCCTCTCTCCAGGATGGATTTTCGTGCTTCGCCGCCGGGATCAAGAGCCCGGTTCGAGTGGTTGAAATGAGTGAAATAGATAGCCGTTTTACCCTTTCGGGCAGCTTTTTCTAACAAGTCCATGCTGTCTTTGATGAAGGGATGGCCGATGCGGGACAAGTCCCGTCCGGGCAGTTCATCCGGGCTATAAAAAGTCCCGTCGAGGAATGCCGCATCGACCTCAGCGACCGCCTCGATGACCGATCGCTGCCAGGCCGCCCAGTTTTGGATATCGGGAATATATAGTATCTTTTTCCGGCTTCCGGAGATGATCAGGCCCAGAGTATCGGTGAATTCATCCCGATGTGGAACCTGGAAAGGTATCACTAAAACCCGAGGCGTCAGGGCCTGTTTGACATTTGGGCTGAGGACCACCGGCGATATATTTTTCTGCTTGATGAGCGGGCTCCAGGGGACGTTGTTGGCCAAGAACTCCTGCATCGGCCGTGAACAATAGACCGGCAATCCCCGGGCGGCGACCGATTCGAAGCCAAAAAACATCAATCCGGTATAGTGTCCGATATGAGCATGGGTCAGAAGCACCCCTTGAGGCGTTGTTGGTTGGCTAGAGCCCCTCTCATCAAGCCGGCGGCAAGCCCTATCGAATTGGCTCCGAATATCAGGAGTGGCATCCACGATAAATAATTGCTTTTCTTTGAAATCCAGGATGGCCAGCGAAGATATCAACCGGGCTTGCCCCGGATTTTTCCGGGCTCGAGCACAATTCGGGCAATGGCAGCCGAGCTGAGGGATTCCGCCGTCCTGAGCCGTCCCCAGGATTTTAACAATGACATCGGCGGCTTGCCCTGATTGATTATCAGTCCTTTTTTCAAAAAAAGGCGGCCGCTTTTCGAAAAGCGGCTGGAATTCCGGCCAAAGCAGGCCGCTCCCAAAAGCGCCGAGAAAATCTCTTCTTTTCACTGTTTTTCACGACCCTACTGGCCAGCCTTTTGACCGGGGGGACGAACGCCGCGGCCTTTGGTCAGAGTGAGCGAATCGCCGAGCTCCAGCCGGGCAGCCTCGCCGAGCTCCTTTAAACGCTCAACAACCTCCGGGAATCGGCCAGCCATGTCCTTGGTCTCACCGATGTCTTGCTCCAAATCGTACAGCTCGAGCCCTGTCTGGCCGCTGGCATAAGGACCGGGATTGCCATTTTTACCCGGCTCGACTCCCGAGTACGAGCGGAATTTATGCGGAAAATGAAGCTTCCACTTTCCCTGACGGACCGCTTGAAGCTCTCCGCCGTAATAATAGAAGTAATGATCGCGCGGGTGGGCGTTTTCCTTTCCTTCCAGAAGGGGAAGGAGGTTGACTCCATCGATAGGCTTCTCCGGCAGGGGCGCACCGGAGACGGCTGCCATGGTCGGCAACAGATCGATCGTAGCCGCCATTTTTTTACATACCCGGCCGGCGGGAATGCGTCCGGGCCAGCGCATAATACAGGGCACTCGCGCGCCGCCTTCCCACATCGTCCCCTTTCCCTCCCGGAGGGGGAACGCCGACCCGGCATGATTGCCGAAATTGAGCCAAGGCCCGTTATCGCTGGCATAGACGACAAGCGTCTGGCGGTCCAAGCCGTATTTTTCGAGCGCCTTGAGGATTTCTCCCACCGACCAATCGATCTCCATGATGACGTCCCCATACATCCCCTGGCTGCTCTTTCCCCTAAATCTCTCGGAAACCCCCAACGGCACGTGGGGCATGGAGTGAGGCACGTACAAGAAAAACGGCCGACCTTTGTTTTTCTCGATAAAGCGGACGGCCCGTTCGGTATACAAAGTCGTCAGCCTGTTTTGATCTTCGAGGGTCCGAACTTCGCCCGATTTTTCGTTTCCTTCGATCAATGGCAGCGGCGGATAGGATCTTTTCGCTTCTTTGTCGGCCGGAGTGCCGTCATAATTCACCGGCCACATATCGTTGGAATAAGGCAGTCCAAAATACTCATCGAAGCCCTGTTGCATGGGGAGGAACTCTTTGTCGTGGCCAAGATGCCATTTGCCGAAAATGGCCGTCGTATAGCCGCGCTTCTTGACCAGTTCAGCCATGGTTTCCTCTTCGGGGTTCAGGCCGATCCGGGATTGGGGGCCCAGGGCGCCCTGAATGCTGACCCGTTCGGAATAACATCCCGTCAGAAGAGCGGCGCGCGATGCGCTGCAGACCGCTTGGGAGACATAAAAGCTGGTAAATTTCATGCCTTGGGAAGCCATTCGGTCGAGGTTCGGGGTGGCAAATCCTCGGGCCCCGAAACAACCGACGTCGGCATAACCCTGGTCGTCCGTGAGAATCATCACGATATTGGCGAGGCGAGCCGACGATCGACGATTAGCTAATCCTGAAACAGCGACGGAGGCCGCCCCGCCGCCGACGATCTTCAAAAACTCGCGCCTCGTTTTTATTTGATTGTTCACGGGAATATTCAGCCTCAAACGATTTCCTTCTCAACCATGCAATTCCAGGCAACTCTATGGCCCTACCTTTTTTGGACCTGATAGCGAATGATGGTCCAATACTCGGCAGGGCTGGCTGCCATGCCCGGCCCTCTGAGATATTCCTCTTCATGCGCGCCTGAAATCCGATAGCCTTTATCCCCGATGAATTTCAAGAGCTTCTGGATGGTCGGAGTCTCTTCGCTGTAGGATCCGACATGGAGGATCTCCACGACATCTCCGTACTGCCAGGTTTCGATCCGCACGCCGGTGACGCCCTGCGGCAGGGATGTGATAGGATCGGGCAAAGGGAGCCCGTAGAGCCCGCGCCACTCATTCTTGGGAGTGTTGAGGAAATTCAACCAGCGGGCGCGAGGGGCGGCCATCTTGGCGCCGGGAAGGCCGAAAAAAGTTTTGTAGAGGAGTCCGAAGGCATTTTGCCCGACGACATTCGGGTCGCCTTTCGCTTCGACGACAAGCATTTTCTGGGCAGGCATCTGGCGAATCTGCGGCTCCTTCAGCGATTCGTACTTGCTCAGATCCTGAACCCCGCCCAGGCCGAAGAGAAAATAGGCTCCGCCCGCCGCGAGAACGGCCATGACCAGAAGCCTTTTTTTCATGGACACACCTCCCTCGATCGAAGATCGCGAAAATTCATTGTCTCCATTCAACCCCGCCGGCGAGCTCTTGTCAAGTCCGCTGTCGCCTGGATCCTGAAAATGCTTTAGTTTTGCCGCTTTTTCATCTCCTTATTGCCTCGCGCAACCATTTCGGTTAAGCTACTGTTTTACTTGCAAGGAGTAAGTCATGGAGAGAAGACTCATAACGGGCGCAGTCTTGATAGCCTGGATTTGTTTCCTGACCCCGGGGACGGGGATGGTTGCCATAAATGCTCAAAGATCGACCTTGGCGTCTCCCCAGGCCAACAGGATTCTCCGTTCCCAGCCCGATTTTGGCAAGATGCCTGTGAATTTCATCCCCAACCGGGGGCAGTTGGACGAGGGGGTGGCCTACTATGTCCAGGGAAAGGATAAAACTATCTACTTTGGCGCCGGGGGCGTGACCTTTGTCCTGGCTAAAGCGGAATCCTCGCCCTGGGTGGTGAAACTGGATTTCCAGGGCGCCAATCCCGAGGGGAACCCCGTGGGCGGAGACGAAACAGGAGCGCTTTTCTCCTATTTCCGAGGCAAGCCCGAAAATTGGAAGGCAGGGCTATCGTCGTATTCCCGGGTGACCTACGCCAACCTCTGGCCGGGAATCGACCTCGTCTTCTCCGGGACAATGGACAAGCTAAAGTACGAATTCATAGTTGGTCCGGGGGCGGACCCGTCGCGGATTCGTCTGGCCTACCGCGGTGCGAGCTCGGTCCGCATCAATGATCAGGGAAGCCTGGTTGTCTCAACACCTTCGGGCGGTTTCGAGGATGGGCTGCCCGCCGCCTTCCAGGATCGAGCGGGAAAGCGGGTTGATGTGCCGATGGCTTATAAGATAATCGATTGCGGCCAGGTGAAAATAGACGCGACCAGCCTCCGGGAATACGAGAAGAATACGGTCAGCTTCGGTTTCACGCTTGGCGAGTACGACCAGACCAAGCCACTCGTCCTGGACCCAGTCATCCTGGTCGCTTGCGGCTACATCGGCGGGCCGAGCTACGATTACGGCTATAGCATTGCGGCGGACCGCCTGGGCAATACGTATATCACGGGATATACCTATTCGAGGGGAATCGCTTTTCCGGCCATCGTGGGCCCGGACCTGACTTATAACGGCGGAAGCATGGATGCTTTCGTGGCTAAATTGAACCCTTCGGGGACGGCGTTGGTCTACTGCGGATACATCGGCGGCTCGGAAAATGATTACGGCTATGGGATTGCCGTAGACCCATTGGGAAACGCCTACGTCACGGGGTACACCTCTTCGACAGAATCCACGTTCCCCGTGGCCGTTGGGCCGTATCTCAGCCATCGAGGCCTATTCGATGTTTTTGTGGCCAAGGTCAACGCCGGAGGTACGGCCCTGGACTATTGCGGTTATATCGGCGGTACAGAGAGCGATTACGGAAGAGGCATCGCCGTAGACAGCTCGGGCAATGCCTATATCACGGGATATACGTCTTCGAACGAGTCTTCTTTTCCGGTCTCCGGGGACTTCGACCTGTCCTATAACGGCGGAGCCAATGACGCCTTTGTGGCCAAGGTCAACGCCGAAGGTACGGCGCTCGACTATTGTGGCTATATCGGCGGCGCAGGGAGCGATCTAGGATATGGCATTGCCGTCAACCTTTCGGGCAACGCCTTTGTCACGGGATATACCTCTTCGTCGGAGACCACTTTTCCGGTCGTCAAAGGCCCAGACCTGGAGTACAACGGTGGTCTCTATGATGCCTTTGTGGCCATGGTCAACGTCGAAGGTACGGCCCTGGACTATTGCGGTTATGTCGGCGGTTCGGGGAATGATTACGGATACGGCATTGCCGTTGATTCATCTGGCTACGCCTATATCACGGGGTATACGTCGTCGTCGGAAGATTCTTTTCCGGTTTCAGAAGGCCCTGACGTAGCCTTTAACGGCGGCTATTATGATGCTTTTATCGCCAAGGTCGACATTGATGCCGGCTATCTCGTCTACTGCGGATATATCGGCGGCTCAGGATACGACATCGGCACCGGGATCGCGGTGGACGGCCTGGGCTTCGCCTTTATCACGGGATATACATCCTCGAACGAAGAAAGCTTTCCCGTCAAAGTCGGACCGGACCTGACTCATAGCGGAAGCTTTGATGTGTTTATAGCCGAAATAAGCCGGTCAGGGACCGAGATTGTGTATTGCGGATACCTCGGCGGATCAGACGCCGATATGGGCATGGGGATCGCGCTGGGTGCGGATGGGGCTGGGAATAGCTACTTGACGGGTTATACGTATTCATCGCAACTTACATTCCCGGTTACGACCGGGCCGGCTTTTTCCTACAACGGCAACAGGGATGGCTTCCTGGCCTGGATCTATGAAAACTCGATCACCGTCACCGCGCCCAACGGCGGAGAGACCTATAGTGTCGGACTTACTCAAAACATTACCTGGCTGACGGCGGGCAAGGTAGGGAATCTGAAAATCGAGTATACGACGGATAGCGGAACGACCTGGATCGAGATCGTGGCCTCCACCAAAAATGACGGGACTTATGAATGGACTGTGCCCAATGATGTTTCCGAAACCTGTCTCGTCCGGATCACTGACACGGAAAACGGGGATGTTTCAGATACAAGCGATGCGGTCTTTACGATCTCGGATAAGCCGGTCATTATCGTGACCTCGCCCAACGGCGGGGAGAGTTGGCTCGTCGGGTCTTCGCATGATATCACTTGGCTTTCCGCCGGCGGGGTCGGAAACGTGAAAATCGAGTATACGACGGATTACAGCACGACTTGGATCGAGATCGTGGGCTCGACCGAAAATGACGGGACCTACACTTGGGTCGTACCAAATACGGTCTCCAACGTCTGCTTGGTTCGGATCAGCGAAGCAGAGGACGGGGATCCTACGGATACGAGTGACATGATTTTTTCCATCAAGGCGCCGCCGAGTCCCCCGTTCGTGAAGAAGAAGGGCATCAGATGAGGAGGTCCGAATTGAAAAAAGGGTCGATGGTCCTTGTCCTCTTGCTGCTCTTCATCGCCGGCGCAATATCAACCCTTCGGGCCCAATACCCTCGAGGAAGCATCCAGGGGAAGGTCGTCGATAAATCGGGCAAGGCCGTCGCAGGGGCGGTTGTTTACTTATCCTCCCCGGCCCTGCTCGGGCTAGAAGTCTTTGTGACGGGAAAAACCGGAAGTTTTGACTTTCCCTGCTTGACCCCCGGAGTGTATGCCATCTCTGCGGAAACGCCCGGGTACCAAACCGTTGTTCGCGATCAAATTGTCCTTCACGCCGGTATGACCTTCTTTTTTCCTCTCCAATCGGACCTTTCCGAGCAGGAGGTGGAAGTCCCTGCCCAGGGCTCCGTTCCCGCTCTGGATACGATTTCGCCAAAGAGGGCGGCTCTTATCGACCAATCTTTGGTGCGCCACCTCCCGCTGGCCCGGAATTTCGCTGATATCTTGAATTTCGCTCCCGGCGTTATCTCGTCCGAATTTCCGATTCATCAAGAAGCCGTGATCCATGGCGGCACGGTGCGGGACAATGCTTACATCGTGGATGGCCTCAATCTGACCGACATGTTCGCCATGGCTCCGCTCGCCAACCTCAACTTCGACCTGACGGAAGAAGTTGAAATCATCTCCTCCGGGCAGCCAGCCTCTCAACTTCCCGCGAGGGGCGCTTATGTGAATGTCGTCACCAAGTCAGGAGGCAACACCTTTGCCGGGGAGCTGGGCTTTTATTTCATAGGCGAGGGCTTGAACAAAGACTTGTGGACGGCTTCCCAGATTAAAGATTTGGGCGTTGGTCCGGTCATGGGCGATAAGAATCTCTTCGAGACATCCTTGAGTATGGGAGGTCTCTTTTGGGCCGAACGAGCCTGGTATTTCTTGAGCGGCCGGTATTTCAAGAAATCTCTGGTTGAGAATTTCATCGGGCCTTATCAAGATATCCTGGGCAGACAACATGTTGGATACGACTGGTCCCGCCGGGATACATCAGGATCCTTCAAACTCTCGCTGAAGCCGATCTCCGAGGCGAAATTCACAGCCTGGATCAGCTCCGGCGACGTCTATCAGCCGGTGTACGAAGATCCCTCAGCCTTCCTGCCTTTTCTCTCCACTAAAATCTTGGATCACGAGAAAAACCTCATTCTGCGCGGGGTCCTAGACTACACCCTAAGTCCATACGCTATGGCCACCGTCGGAGTCGCCTATATCAACAGGAAAATCCCCACTCGTCTCCAGGCCGCGGCCATGGAACTGCCTTGGACCGATGACGTGGCAGACCTTTACGGCCCCCTGACCGGCGCCGATTACAACTCGGATATTAAGAGGCCGCAAGTCCAGGCCGACGCCTCAATCCGGATATTCGCGGACAATATTCTCGGCACGACTCATACTTTTAGCGCTGGTGTGAATTTTGACGATATCACCTCGAACCTCGACTGGTGGAGGCAGGACAACCTGCTTATGTATCTGGACAGCCGCAACCCGAACAGTTCTTTTTACGAAGACCGCGGGCTTCTGGCATTCTGGAACTGCGGCTTCGCCCAGAGCTCGACTCTCGCCGCCAGCAGGTCTGAGCAGTTGGGAGTCTATGTCTCGGATTCTTTCACAGTGGCAAAAAGGCTGAGCTTCAACCTCGGGCTTCGCTTCGAGCGTTCATGGGGATGGTTCCCTTCCGGCTCCAAGAATTTATCCGGGAATCCGTTATCGATCTTCGTAGGGAATGCGCTCCTCAACCCCTATCTCGTGGCCTCCTATCCGGATTACTTCGCCGCGACTTTCAATCCCTGGGGGCCGCTCACCATGTCAGAGATGGGCGGGATTATTTCCTGGAACGCCCTCTCCCCGAGGGCCGGGCTCGCCTTCGATATTTTCGGGACCACGAAAACGATCCTGAAAGCTTCGTTCGCCCGCACTACCGACGCACTTTCTCATCGCTATTTCATGCCCATCAATCCTCTCTATCCCCAGAGTTTCCCCATCTATTGGTTTGACGCCAACGGCGACGGCCAGCTCGACGCAGAGGATGAGTTCGAGCTCCCGTCCCTGGATTATCGGTTTCTCTCGGCCTCGTTCGCTAAGAACCGGGTGGCGGACACTATCAAAGCTCCGTTCACGGAGGATATCTCGATCGGCCTCGATCACGAGCTCATCAAGGACTTCACCCTCGGTTTCCATTTTATTTCAAGAAGCCAAAAGAATATCCTCGAAGATGTCCTCTATGCCCCGGACACGGGAGAATACTGGTATGCTCCCGGCCTGGCCGCGGCCCAGAAGTACTGGATTCCGTTTACAACGACCGTTCCCGGAACCGATTCTTACCCAAGCCAAACTGTCACGATTTATGCCAAATCCATGGCAGCCCCGCCGGTCTTCCTTCAGTTGCGAAACGTCCCAGAGCTCGAGCGAAAGTATCGGGCCTTGGAATTTGTTTTTAACAAGCGAATGGCCCGGGGCTGGCAGCTGGCCGGTTCCCTGGTCCTGAGCAAAACCGAGGGAAACCTTGGCGGGTTCGCCGATGACACCACAGGCTTCACGGAAGCGGCCAACTCTCCCAACTTTTTTATCAACCGATACGGCCGTCTGGATACGGACAGGCCACTCCAGATCAAGCTCATGGGATCGGTCGCCCTGCCCTGGCGATTCTGGCTCAGCGCCTTTTTCCAATATCAGAGCGGCCGTCCCTGGCAGAGATCTGCGCAGATTATCCTTCCGGCCGACTGGTGCTCGGCCCACAATGTCGATAGAATCTATTACACCGTCAACCTCGAGGCCCCGGGCAGCCGCCGGGAAAAAGCTTGGTCCAACCTCGACCTGAGGCTGGAAAAGGAATGGAAACTTTCTGCATCGGGCAAAGTGGGATTATTCATCGATGTCACCAACCTGCTGGGCTTTACGGCCTCCGTGGTCGGGTTGAACGATATCGGCCGATGGGAGCCGGTCGCCGAGGGAGCGGGACAGCCCGGGTTGAAGTATCTGCAGCCCGATTACCAGCTGACGAGCGCCCTCTACGGCAGACGGACATTACGCCTGGGATTCAGGCTGGATTTTTAAAAGATTCCAAGTGCTCTTCGAGGAGCCGGCGGGCAACCCGGATCACGGCCGGCATCATTTCTTCTCCGAAAAGATCCATTCCTTTGACCGGCCTGGCGAATGAAATATGGATATGGGTCCGGACGCTTCGCGGAAAATTCATTTGTTGGCAGATCTGAAGCACCTCGGCCAGCTTCTGCCGGGCCGCGGCGGTCTTCCGGATTCGAACGAGGGGGCTGTGGACGAACCTCGGCAGCAGCACGCCGCTCGCAATCGCCACCTGCAGCCGGGTTTCCGGAACTATACGGAGCATGAATTCAAGGCTGGGAGACCAGTCTTGAATGGCCTCGGAAGCGCCCGGCCCCAGTTCCGGGTCGGGCTCCACGTCGCCATGGGCAAAAGTCAGCAGGGCCCCGCCTTTTTTAAGATGATCCAGAGAAGCCCGGAGGGCCTTGATTCGGCCGGCAGCATCCGGCGGGACGTAGATGAAGTATGGGCGGGCGAAGGAAAAGGCGCGCGTGAAAGGGACGTCCGAGAGCAGCACCTTGAGGTCCTTCCTGGGGATGCAGGACATGATGGCCACGGAATCGAATGCACCCGGATGGTTGGAGGCCACCAGCAGAGGCCCGTCGACAGGGATATATTCCACTCCCAGGCCTGTGGCCTTGACCGAAAGATCGGGCAAAATCCGGCGGGCGCCGCCGCTTAATCCGGAAGATTTGACTGCGCTATCCGCAGAGGCTGCCATCCGGCCAAAGCGCTCGGCCGGATGCCTGAAGAAGAAGCCCAACAAGCGGCGCATCGCGCCGTGGCGGGAGACGCCGAGGGCGTAGCAGATCTCGCCCATAGCCTTTTCCCGATACACGGAAACTTGTTCCCGTTCTGATGATCGGTTCACGGCTTCAGGACTCATGAATTCCGCGGCATCGTCCTTCCCTTAAGCCAGACTGAACGGGTCGGGGAGATCGTCGGGTGGGACTTCGAGCCTCTCGGGATTCTCGATGCAATCGGTCAGCAGGCCGATGGTCATCGCGTATGAAACGCCGTCCGTGATGCGTTCATCGAGGCTAATTTTCATGTCTATGACTTCCTGCGCCTCGAGCTCGCCGCGGTCATTGACGACGGGCTCCTTTTTTCGTTTGCCGATAGCGATGAAGAACGCCGCATTCCCCCATTCAAACATGTGGTGAAAAACGGCGTCGAGGCCGATGCTGCCGAGGTTGGCCAGATAGACGCTCGTGTAAAGGGCGTCCCCCTTGATAAACGACGCGGGCAGCCGGCCGAAGTAGTCAAGCGTCCGCACGGCCCAAAAAACGAGGCGCGCAGCGAAGCGGGGCAGCCTGGTGAGGAAATCGCTCATCTTTTCATCAGAGGAGGTGGAGCTCCGCTTGGTCGCCTGAACAGCAGGGGTGACGCGGCCGACGATATCGGCAATCGTGGAACGCGGGTCAAAGCTGAGCTTGACGTTGGTCTCGCTCGCCTGCTCGTTGAGCTCCCGCTTCACGACGAATGACAGGTCAATGGATCGACGTTGGTAGATGCGACGGCCGGCGACGAAACGATTGGCATCCGGTCTCAGGGCCAGGGTGCGCACGGCGGCCGCTAAGACGATATGGAAAAGCGTGATTTTTTTCTCCCGGCCGGCATTGGCCCGGTCGAGCCAGGCGAGGGCGTGTCCGATCTTCACCCGCTGAAAATGGTAGATCACCGATTCGGTGCGCGTCCGCATGAGAAAGGGGAATATCTTGCGAAAACCAGGAAGCTTTCGCAACAAGACTCCGTCGCTGCGATCGCCGATGGCCATGACACCCTCTCCTTATCTTTTTGGAGACCTGGATAAGAACGGGACGTCGTCCCGGACATAAACCACGCCTCGGCCCCTGAGCAGGCTTTGAAGCTCCTCGTCGGAAAGATCGTCCCTGATTTCGGCTGAGATAGGCTTGGCCAAATAAAGGCTTCTATTAATCGAGTCGATGAAACCCCCGATATGGATATAGGTCTTGGCCGAGGCTTTGTCCGTGACGACCGTCACCAGGTCCTCGCGGATGATGATGGCCTGTACGGCCGGATCCGCCGAGATCTTTTTTGTGAAGGAGGCAAGCTTCCGGACCTTCCTGTTGCGCAGGCCTCGATAAACAAAAAAGGCGATAAACACCATTCCGACCAGGTTCACCCATGGGATCTTCTTAAAAACAAAAACGACCATCAGGACGACGACGGCGCCCAATGCAACAAGGCCCCAGGTGCCGAAGGGAAACGACGTCCGGAGCCATTCCGCCCATCCTCGAAGGCGATCCACGGGAGGGAGAGAGGTGCGGGTTCCGGTCTCGAGGTCATGCTTCAGGTGCTTGAGATCGGCGGCCAGAGCGCGGGCGTCCGGGTAACGGTCTTCGGGGCGCTTCCGGAGACAGCGGGAGATAACACGGTGGAGCTCCGGAGGCATGTTCCGGCGAACGATCGTCACGGGTTTTGGTTCCTCGAAGGCGATGGCGTGCATCGTGTCCAACGGGGTCTCGCCCACGAAAGGCCGCTCTCCCGTCACCATCTCATAGAGGACGATGCCCAAGGAAAAGATATCGCTGGCCGGGCTCAGGGACTTGCCCCGCGCTTGCTCGGGGCTCATATAGTTGATCGTGCCCATCACCGCCCCGGCCAGTGTGTGGGCCTGTTCCATGGTCAGCGTCCGGCTGATATTCGGCAGGTCTCCGGCATCCTCCGGATAGGCTTCGAGGAGCTTGGCCAAGCCAAAGTCGAGGAGTTTGGCGTGGCCGTCCCGGGTGACCTTGATGTTGTCCGACTTGATGTCCCGGTGGATGATCTTTTGCTGGTGGGCACGGGCCAAGCCTTCGGCGACCTGAAGGGCGATCTCGACCGATCCCATCAGATCCAGCTCGCCGTTGGCGACCAATTGGGAGACGGTCTTGCCGTCGACATATTCCATCGTGATGAACAGCATGCCGCCGTCTTCATCGATATCATAGATTTGAGCGATGGCGGGGTGGCTGAGGCTTGCGGCGGACCGGGCTTCGAGAAGAAACCGCTTTCTTCGGTCTGCGTTCGAGACGAGATCCGGCTTAAGAATTTTCAGGGCGACCGGACGCTGGAGCCGCATATCCTTGGCCAAGTAGACGACTCCCATGCCCCCCTGGCCGAGAAGGCTTTCGATGGCGTAGTGTTTAAGAGTCCGGCCGATCATGGGATTCGC
>Ga0153915_10004459_pt1 | contig 12891 bp, 10 predicted proteins | sample Opewatmetagenome_2_FD_107003 | JGI IMG/M metagenome (GOLD analysis project Ga0153915, IMG submission 107003) | Freshwater wetland microbial communities from Ohio, USA - Open water 3 Core 3 Depth 3 metaG | ecosystem: Environmental > Aquatic > Freshwater > Wetlands | place: USA: Ohio, Lake Erie... | reverse complement strand
GCGGAAGCCGCCAAGCAGGTGGCGGTGACCAACGCCGAGGCGGCCAAGGAAGCGGCGATTCGCAAGGCCGAAGGCGAGAGGCAGGCCCGGGTCTATGAGGGCGAGGGCGAAGCGTCGAAAACCAGGGCGGTGATGCTGGCCCAAGCGGAAGGCGAAGCGGCCAAGACCAAACAGGCATTGGTGGCCCGGGCGGAAGGCGAAGCCGCCCAGAAGGGTCTGGTCCTCAAGGCGGAAGCCGAGGGCACCAAGCAACTCGCCGAGGCCTTGGCCAAGATGACCTCGGACGCCAGGATGATCCTGGTTCTCGACCGGCTGCCGGTCCTGCTGGATCGAGGCGGCGAGGCGATGAGCAAGGTCGCGACCTCCGTCTTCTCGAGCGTGGCGGCGCCGCTGGGCCAGATTGATGAGGTGCGAATCATCGACGTCGGCGGCAACGGCCGGGGACTCGATCAGTTCAGCTCGGTGGTGCCCAACACCGTCTTCAAGTTCCTCTCGGCCCTGAAGGTCCAGGGCATCGACCTCAAGCCGCTCTTGGGCAAGCTGGGCGTCAGCCTCGACGAGTTGGAACAACTCCTGACCCAAAAGCCGGCGGAGGCCAAACCGGTCGAGAGCGAACCCGTAGTCAAAGGGAGACCGCCGTCGCCGATGGCGGAGGAGTCGTAGCGGGTTCTGACCGTGCGGCCGGGACCCCAAACGCGAAAAGATCGCGTTTGGGAACCCTGCCCAGGTCCGCACCGTGTCGAAAGGGCCGGACCATGTCCGAGTCGGGAGGCGCCATGCATGTGTACGAGGCGTTGCCGCAAGTCCGCCCGGAGGCGGTGGTGGTCTACTGCGGCGATCCGCGGTTCCAGACGGCATTCGAGCCGTTCGTCGAGAGGGAGTTGGGGCTCCCGAAGGGACGGTACATCCCGCTGGTCGTCGGGGGCGGCGCGGGCGTGCTTGCGTACCCCGAGAGGCTGCCCAAGGAATTCAAGTTCATGAAGGACCGGTTCGAGCTGATCCACCGGGCCTTTCCTTCGGTCAAGCGGGCCGTGCTGATCAATCACGAGGATTGCATTTACTACCGGCTGCTCGCGGAGAAGATCCCGGGCTTCTTGACGGACAGCGCGTCGAAGCTCAGAGATCGGCCCGGCGCAGACCTGGACCTGATCGCCGGAGTCTTCGACCGCCTTCTCTCCCACTTCGGTTTCATACCCGAGTTCTACTACGGCAGGTTCGCCTCCGACGACCACAGCAAAGTGACATTCGACCGGGTGTTCGCGGCGACGCCGGAAAGAGTTCCTTCGTAGGTCGTGCGTCCCCGCATGACGCAGTAGCATGGGCATCTTGCCCATGAGTGGGTTCCCAAACGCGATGTATCGCGTTTGGGGTCCCAGTCCCAGGGCCATCTTGGCCCTGGCTCCACGGGCGAGACGCCCGTGATACTCATGGGCGCTCGCGCCCATGCTACTTGGGCACACTGCGAGCGGGCCGGTGTTATTCGATGCGACCCAGCAGTCGGAGCAGGCCATCGAGGATGGTGATCGGGTGCGGCGGGCAGCCGGGGACGAAGAGGTCTACGGGGACGATCGACGCGGCCCCGTTGTTCACTTCCGGATGACCCTCGAAGACGCCGCCCGAGACGGCGCAAGCGCCGACCAGAACGACGATCTTGGGGGAGGGTGTGGCATCGTAGGTCTTTTGGAGGGCCAGCTCCATGTTCTTCGGGACCGGACCGGTGATGAGAAGGCCGTCCGCATGTCGGGGGGAGGCGACGAACTGAATGCCGAACCGGCCCAGATCGAAGCCCACCGTGTTGAGCACGTTGGTATCCGCCTCGCAGGCGTTGCAGCCGCCGGCGCTGACCTGGCGCAGCTTTAGGGAACGGCCGAAGAGCTTGTGGGTCTTCTCGTCCAAGGCCTTGGCCAGCGCGTAAGGGCGATTGTCCACGACAAGTGCCTCGCGGGTGCGGGTCGCCAAGCGGTACTCCGCCGTGAACCGAATCGCCCCGGCGGGGCAGGCGTCCATACAATCCGTGCAAAACAAGCATCGCCCCAGATCGAGGGCCACAGCGCCCTTGGACTTGTTCAAGGCCCCGGTAGGGCAGGCTTGAATGCAGGCGGTGCAGTCTCCTTGGCACTTGCCGGCGTCCCACTGCGGCCGGCCCAGGTATTTCTCCGGCAGGACCGGCGGCTCATCCGGAAACCGGATCGTTCGATATCCCTGTTTGAGTCTTGCCCGCAGTATTCTCAACATACCGTACGCCTCGTACTTCGTCGTAGCATGGGCAGGATGCCCGTGCTACAAATCGTGTCCACAGTAGGACAGATTGAAACTCTTGTTGCACAGGGGAAAATCGGAAATCTGCTGGCCGCGCAGGGCCAGCGCCAGTCCGAACCAGTTGTGGAACGATGGGTCCGTGATTTTGTAGTGCCGCAGCCGGCCGTGCTCGTTTGTGACAGCAACATGGCAGATCTCGCCGCGCCACCCTTCGACTAAGGCTACCGCCACGTGGTCCTGCGCCGACGGGGGGACCTCCTGCAAAACAGGTCCGCCCGGCAACGCGGCCGTCATGTCACGGATGAACTCGATCGACTTTTGGATCTCGAACCAGCGCACGTACGCCCGGGCGGCGACGTCGCCGGTCTGGAGCGTGACCGAGGGCAGCTCGTGCGACTGGTAGATGCCCCAGGGCAGATCGCTGCGCACGTCGAGATCGACGCCGGCGGCCCGCGCGGCCGGTCCGACGAGGCCCAGCCGGGCCGCATCCTGCCGGGAAACTGTTCCGGTCCCTTCGAATCGCGACATGACCGACGGTGTCTCCCAGAGCAGGTCCACGGCGTTCTGCACGGCTTCGAAGGTTTTGTCCAAACGGATCAGAAGGTTGTCCACGGTCGGCGCGGTCGGATCGAATCGCACCCCGCCGGGATGAACGAAGTTGCGGCCGAAACGGTTGCCGCACAGAAGGGCGGTAATATTCAGAAAGTCACCCCGCAGCCGCCCGCCGTAGGAGGCGGTCGGCAAAAAACCGACATCGCCGGCCAACGCGCCAAGATCGCCGGTGTGGTTCGCCAAGCGCTCCAATTCCAGAGCGATCGCGCGAAGCGCCTGGGCTCGCGGCGAAGGTGCGATATCACCCAGCGCCTCCACGATCGAGGCGTAAGCGGTGGCGTGCCCGATGGTCGTATCGCCGGCCAGCGTCTCCATGTAGTGGACGCTCCGCGAATTCGGTCCGCCGATGAGGGCTCGCTCGATGCCTCGGTGCTGATAACCCAGCTCAATCTCCAAGTGCAGGACATTCTCACCATGGCACTGGAAACGGAAGTGGCCGGGCTCGATGATGCCGGCGTGCACGGGGCCGACCGCGACCTCGTGGATCTCCTCGCCCTCCACGCGGAAGTAGTTGGTCACGCAAGGCTCGATCGGCATCGCCTTGTCCCGGCCCCACGCATCGCGACCGGGTACGTAGGAGGCATGGAACCGGATGGGTTTGAGCCACGGATGACCCTCGGGCACGATGCCCCACTGCTCCGCAATCTCCCGCTCGAACCAGTGGACCTGGGGGACCTCGGGCGTCAGAGCCGGATACCGGTCGTGGACCCGCATTCGGCACAGTTCCAGCCTCCCTTGGCTGTCATGCGCCAGCACGGCCAGGATCATGATTTGATCGCCGTCCGGCATGCCGAAGAGGGAGGAGATCCGCCTGCCCCGGCGGACCCGCTCCAGAACCAGGCTGCGAAAGTCCGCCACGGCGAGTTCCGGGACGTCCTTCAAAGGCAGCGCCTGGCCGTTATGGATTTGAGGCAGTATGATCATCTTCCCACTCCTCCCAGCAACTGCGCGGCCTCGTGCAGCCGGTCCGCCAGCGGGCCGGGCAGATACACGCCCAGCAGCAGCGCCAGCACCGCAAACACCATGGGCGGCAGCACGGCGGTGAGCGGCTCGCGGACCCGGTTGACCTCGGACTTTCCGAGAGCCATTCGCAGCACGATTCCCGTCATGCCGACGAACGCCAGCAGCAGGAACAGCACGTAAAGCACCGCGGTCGCCCACCGGCCCTGCGCCAGCACCGCCCGCAGGATCGTGAATTCGCTGATGAACGTCCCGAAGGGAGGCGATCCTGTCACCGCGAGGAATCCCGTGATCCACAAGGCCCCGGAAATCGGCAAAGCGTCACAGACTCCCTGAATCTTCATCGTGTCCTTGGTATGGAAGCGGGACAGGATATTGCCCGCCGTCAGGAAGAGCATCGCCTTGACGATGGAGTGATTGACCGCGTGCAGGAACGAGCCGAACAGTCCCAAGCCACCGAGGCCAACTCCCAGAGCGAGAATGCCCATGTGCTCCACGCTGGAATATGCCAGCATCCGTTTGTAGTCGGCTTGTCTGAGGATGAACGCCCCGGCCAGTCCCATCGAGAGAAGACCGAACAAAATCAATAGATCACCGCCGAAAGAGGCCATGCCCGCCGCTGTACAAATCTGTTGCACGCGGAGGATGCCGAGAAAGGCGCAGTTGAGCAAGGCCCCGGAGAGCATGGCCGAGACCGGCGACGGTGCTTCGCTGTGGGCGTCGGGCAGCCACGTGTGCAGGGGCGCCAGGCCCATCTTCGTGCCATAGCCGACGAGCATGAAGATAAAGGCCGTGCTGAGCCATTTGTGGTTCAGGGTGCCGGCCCGCTCCAGCAGGGCGGCCAGGGTCAGATCGTGGGAGCCATCCTGAATCGTCATGCGGAGGAAGAAGATCCCCAGTAAGGCCACGGCGATGCCGACAGAGCACAGAATCAGGTACTTCCACGCCGCCTCGAGCGACCGGCGGTTCTGGTGGTAGTAGATCAATGGGGCGCTGGCCAGCGTCGTCGCCTCAATCGCCACCCACTGCAGGGCCAGGTGCCGGCTCAGGATTGCCAGGCTCATGGCCGCCAGCAACAGGAGGAGGCCGCCGGTGAAGACGGATTCCGGCTCGTTCTTGAAAAGGCTGCCGTCCTCGAAATCCATTTGCCCCGCGACCGGCTCCCGGGCCACGTACCCGATGCCGTACACAGTGGCCCCGAGGAAGAGCAGGCTCGTCAGTACGAGAAAGATGGCGCTGAGCGAGTCCATACCGATCCAGTGGTCCAGCGGCGGCGCTTGGATCGTCAGGACCGCGGTGATCGACAGTGCCAGGTGCAATGCGGCCACCGTGCCCCAGAGCAAGCGTCGCCAGCGGTGCGGACGGATGAAGTACGACGCCGTCCCGGCCGCGGCGGGCAACAGGATCGTCAGCAGCAGGAGCATCATGCGTTCTCCTCCGCCGCGTCCAGCACCGGGGTTGATTTCGACAGATCGGACAGCTCGGTCAGCTTGTCCGCGTCGAGATGCTCGAACTCACGATCCAGGTGGAACAGCAGGTTGCCCATGAGGAACACGCCCACGAAGACGTCCAGCAGAATGCCGAGTTCCACGATGAACGGGAAGTCCAGGCTCATGCTGACGCCGACGCCATAGACGCCGTTCTCCATGACCAGATAGGCCAGGGATTGCATGATGGCCTTGCGCCGGGTCACCATGAGGAACAGGCCCGCGAGAATCGCGAAAAAGGAGCTGATCAGCAGCACCTGGGGAACCTGGGCTTGGGTCAGTTGCAGGCGGTCGGCGATCCAGACAGCCAGACCGAGCAGGGCCGTACCGCAGAGCAGCGAGGGGCCGAAACCGACGAACGGCTCGATTTCCTTGCGAATCCCCGAAAGCCGCAGGCACGCGCTCATGAGCCATGGCAGCAGGATGCCCTTGGAGATGATCGTGCTCAGCCCCAGAACCCCAACGCCGAATCCGATCTTCCCCATCGACCGGACAAGCGGAAGCACGCCCAGCAGAACGCCTTGGATCGCCACCACGCGGATGGCGACGTGCAGGCGGCTGGAGCCCAGCAGCCATAGACACGAGAGGATGAGCAGGACGGAGATGATAGTCATGATTTGCTAACCCATCAATCGAACGATCAAGGCGATCAGGCTCAGCAGGGCCGAGCCGATCAGGACCTTCGGAATCTGTTGCAGCCGCAGCCGGGCCAGGATCGACTCCACGACTCCCACCAGGATCATCACGAAGACCATGCCCAGCAAAAAGATCGGTGCCTGCCACCAGGGCGTCAAGGAGTGCATGGGGACGACCAGGTTTACCACCAGGGCGGCGAAGATCCACATCTTCAGCGAAGCCGCGTACAGGATGAATGCGAGGTCCGGCCCACCATAGTCGAGCACCATGACTTCGTGAATCATCGTCAGCTCCAGGTGCGTATTGGGATCGTCGACCGGGATGCGCGAGTTCTCCGTCAGCAGCAGGATGAACCACGAGCAGCCGACCAGGGTCAGGAGCACGCCGGAGGTCTGCCAGGTCTCGAATGAAATCTCCGAGACCATTTTCGACAGTCCCGAAAAGCCGAAATGGAGCACCAGGACCAGCATCCCGAGGAAGAACGATGGTTCCGCCAACGCCGCGAATTGGACCTCGCGGCTGGCGCCCATGCCTTCGAAGCTGGACCCAGTGTCGAGGGCCGCCAGCACGGTGGCGAAACGGGCCAGGCCCAGGAGATAGGCCAGGAGGATGATGTCCCCGACAAACGTCACAGGGGCCCGCAATTCACCCCAGGGGAGGATTGTCGTAGCCAGTGCCATGCACGCCAGCACCACGGATGGTCCCATGCGGATTACCGCGCTCGTCGAGCGGCTGTAGACCGAGGCCTTCTGCAGCAGCTTGAACAGGTCGTAGTAGAGCTGCCATACGGAGGGCCCCTGCCTGCCGGCGAAGAAGGCCTTCACACGGTTGATGATGCCGAGCATGAGCGGTGAGAGAACCCAGGCGGTTAATGGGAGTGTCCATCGCAGCGCGTTCATTATCGGCTCCCCGCCTTCCAGATGAGCAGCAGCACCAGGACTATCGCAATATAGAGCAGGTACTCATGAATGCGCCCATGCTGCATCCGGCGCACCGGGGACAGCGCCCGGTCGATCAGCCGAAACAGCGGGACGAACAAGTGCTCGCGGGCCGCATCGGGCGTCTGCGTCTCGAACGTTGCCCGTTGCGGGAAGAAGCCTTCCGGGGCGGTGCCCTGCTTGCGCGTCCCGAGGAAGATCTTGAACAAATCCGTCAGGGGTTGGGCGAAGGATGACGCTGTGTACTGCATCCGGGCCGTTGGGCGGGCATAGCCACAGTCCCACGTCCCCGTCGCCGTCTCTTCCCTCCCGCGCGGCAGGTAGCGACGGATCAGATACAGACAGATTGCCAACAGGAGCAGCACGGTCGATATCTGGACGACGCCCATCAGACTTGCCATTGCGGTTGTGACGGACGCGTTCGCAGTGACGCCGTAGGGCGTTTCTTCATATGCCCTTGCGGGCACACCGGGCTCCCAAACGCGACTCGTCGCGTTTGGGGACCCGCTACAAACGACCTGGACGGCGGGCAGCACTAGCTTGACCGCCGCCGGCGCCAGCAGGCCGATGCCGAGACAGGCGGCGGCGAGGACCGCCATGGGCCAACGCATCGCGGCGCTGACTTCCTCTGCATGGGTCGCATGAGAGCTGCGTGGCTCACCGAGAAATACGACGCCGAACGCCTTGGCAAAGCAGGCCGCGGCCAAACCCCCGATCATCGCCAGGCCGCCGCCGATGGCGATAGCCAAGATGACCGTCCCGGGTGCATCAGCCCGCACGCCGCTGAAGCCGGCGAGATAAATGAGGAACTCGCTGATGAATCCATTGAACGGAGGCAGTCCGGAGATCGCCGCCGAAGCAATCACGAACGTCACGGCGGTCCCACGCATCGACTTGATCAGCCCGCCGAGGTGGTCGATGTCCCGCGTCCCGGTGCTGTGAACCACCGCGCCGGCCCCGAGGAATAGCAGGCTCTTGAATACCGCGTGGTTCAGCACGTGGAGGATACCGCCGCCGAATCCAAGCACCACCAACACCGGCTGATTCCAAGCCAGTCCCAGGAGTCCCGCCCCGATGCCCAAGGCGATGATGCCGATATTCTCGACGCTGTGGTAGGCCAGGAGCCGCTTGAGATCGTGCTGGGCCAGAGCGAACGCCACGCCGAGAATGCCGGAGATCAGACCGATGATCACCAGCGTCCAGCCCCAGGCGGCGGATGGGTGGCCCAGCATCGTCAGGATCCGCAGCAGACCGTAGACGCCTGTCTTGATCATCACGCCGGACATCAGAGCCGAGACATGGCTTGGAGCCGCCGGATGGGCCTCCGGCAGCCAGACGTGCAGAGGGATGAAGCCGGCCTTTGTGCCAAATCCGATCACGGCCAGGACAAAGAGGATGCCGGCCATCGTCGGGGATAAAGCGGCCCGCGCCATCAAGCTGAAATCCAGAGAGTTGGCCTGCTTGCCCAACAGGGCGAACAACACGAGCAATGCTCCTGTCCCGAGGTGGGAGGCGACCAGGTATGTCCAGCCCGCCTCGCGCACATGGGCATGCTCGTCGTCGAAGACGACCAGGAAGAACGAGCTGATCGCCATGACCTCCCAGAGGACCAGAAACAGCAGGCCATTGCGGGCTGCCAGCAGCAGGAGCATGCTGGCCGTCAGCACATTGTAGAAGAACGACACCGATCCGAGCGGCTTCTTCTCGTGGGCCAGATACTGGCAGCCGTACAGTGCCGCCAGAGGGGACACGAGCAGGATCGGCAGGCAGAAGAAGGCGGAAAGGCCGTCCAAGCCGAAGGTGAGCGACCCGCCGGGCATGTTCCAGGCGATTTGCAGCGACGGGGGGACACTGCCGACCAAGGCTCGAATCACCGGGACCGCCGCGATGCCGCAACCCAGCCAGACACCGAAGGCGGCGACCCATGGTGCGATTCTGGGGCGGCGGATCGCAAGAGCGAAGGCCCCCAGCACAAGCGGAATGAGACAACCCAGGATGAATACTTCCATGCCGCGGTCTTTCATGAATCTCGCTGCAGACGGGCTTCCGTCTGGGCGAGAGTCCCTAAAATCGTCTCTCGTGGGGCTTGGCTTAAGACCGCTTGCTTGAATTCCGGGTCGTGCAGACAGAAAGACAACCGCGCCAGGATGCGCAGATGTGTGCGGACATTGGGTGACACAAGCAGGAACAAAGCGTACACGGGCCGGCCATCCAGGGCGCCGTAGTCGATCGGCGTCTCCAGGAACGACAACGAAAGGATCGGCTGACTGATGTAGCCGACCAGCGACCCGCGGGCATGGGGGATCGCGATGTGGTCTCCAATGCCCGTGGACGCCAGTTCTTCCCGTGCGACGAACATCTGAAACAGGGGATCCGAGACGCTCTCATCCACCCCTTTGATCATGTTCAACGCGTTGCGGAGCACGTCTTTCTTCGTTGCGCCGCTGATTCGATAGAAGATCCCGCCCTTGGTGAGTGTTTCGAGCAGGGAGAGATCCTCGTTGCCCTCGGTCTCGTCCGCCGCATCAGACAGGGGACGACGCCCCTCCCGGATCACGAGATTGTTGACCTCGGACCGTTCCAGAAAGTGCTGTCCCCCCAAGCGGTGGGACGGCAACCGGCCGTCCTGAATCCAGCGATAGACGGTCTTCTGCGAAATTCCCAGTATGTCAGCGGCCTCACGAACCGAAAGCATGATACAGGTCTCCGTAGAATGACTCTCAGAGGCGAGTCATGTCAATAGTGTACCAACCCTTCGCACGGATGGCAAGAGCCCTGACAAAATTTTCCGTATGAGGTACACCAGGTTCCCAGGTAGTGACTATTGCCGGACGGCATTCAATCGCGTGCCCGTTGCGGGCGTCTGGAATGTGAATGAGACTACCTGGTTGAGGAGGTGACCGGTTGTCCCAATGGTCGGAGATGAGTCTGCTCTGCCCAGGATCGCACGGCAATCGCCGCCGCGACGAAAAGCATGGCGGCCATGGCAAGAACGACGCCCAGTTTCCAGCCGAGATGCCCGTTCATCATGATCCTGCCCCTTCCCGCACGTGCGCGTCCCGACAAGTCGCGGCTCCGCGCACCTATACGACCCCCCGGAGCGGTGTTTTCGTCAGGGCCCACGTGGCCGCGCCGGCGAGACAGGTCGTGAGAATGATGGCGACGGCATAGTGGCTGTCGGCGAGAAATGAATGCCTCAGGCCGTAGATGACCAGCGGGTGGATGAGATAGATCCCGAATGTCAGCGGCGCCACCGCGCTGATGAAGGCATTGCTTCTCACCGGCCCAAGGTATGCCAGGCATACCAGCACTACGGCCAGGCTGTAAGGAACGGCCATCGAACGGAAACCGAGCGAGGTCAAAAGCGCGGACACCCCGACCGTTGCCCCGGCGATCATCAACAGGAGCCAGACTCGCCCCTGACGAGAGGGGACCGCCAGGGACCGTCCCACGGCCAGCCCGAAGGGAATGGTGGCCAGCCCGAACTCCCACTGGGGCAGTGGTGGCGTCAGCGCACGTCCGGCCATGTGTGCCGTGCACGCCGCTAACGTGACGACACCCACCACGGTGGCCGCGACCACGACCGCCACATGGTCTACGGCCGAGATCCGCCGGTTGAGAGCATGGAGCAGCAGTCCCAGGACGAAGGCATAGGGCAGGTACCACAGATGGACCCACGTTCCGATAAACAGGGTCTGCACGGACAGGACCTCATCAAGCGAATGCCAGTCGGCGGTGGCCGCCGCTTTGGCCAGCCTGCACGACCCGTACACGAGCGACCAGAACAGCCAAGGTTTCAGGAGCCGATGCCAGCGCCGGCTCACGAACTGGGCGGTAGTCCGCGCGGGGCTTTGCCTGGTGACCAGAGAAAAGAAAATCAGCAGGAACACGGGCAGGCCCGCATAGCCGATCCCCCGGTGCGGCGCCCCTTCCGTATGAAACCAGATGATCCCCGCCGCGGCCAGGATTCGCAGCAGGTCGATGCCGGCCACCCGCTCCAGTGGCACAGACAGCAGCGCCGGCCCGGGCTCGGCCCGGTGGCGAACCCAACCTCTTAGGACCTCGGGAACACCCAACGACCCCGCCCCAGGCCCGAAGGGCCGCTGTGCGGCCGGGCTGCGCGTCGGGAACGAATCGGACGGCTCGACTGCCGTGGCCGACTTTGCGTGCTTCATCACCCTGAACTCCTGGCCCCATAAACTCGCCGCCCCCAGGCCTGAAGGGCCGCTGCACGTCGGGGGCGGAGTGCGAAAAACAGGCGCGTACGACCCTGTGCGCGCCGAGCCTCCCTGCTACCACCCAACATATATATATTATACCACACGCCCCGCCGTGCGGCAACGGAGAAGATGCGGTCACTCGTTTCGACGGGAGGTTGACTTCGAGACCAGGGACTGATAATATGACCGCCTTGATGCAGCTATAGCCCTATCAGAAAGGAGTGGTGTCCGATGTCCCGATCTGTGACCCGCCGTGCGTTTCTGGGCCATGCCGCCGTGACCGGCTCCGGCCTCATCATCCTGTCCAATCCGCGCTCCGTCCGGGCCTTTGCGGCGAATGAGAAGCTCAATGTCGCGGGGATTGGCGTCGCCGGACGCGGGGGTGACGACGTCCGGGGCGTCGCGAGCGAGAATCTCGTCGCCCTGTGCGACGTCGATGACCTCCACGCGGCCAAGACCTTCCAGCAGTTCCCGAATGCCAAGCGGTACAAGGACTTCCGCAGGATGCTCGACGAGATCCACAACCAGATCGACGCGGTGGTCGTGGGCACGCCGGACCATACGCACGCTCCGCCGGCTGTGATGGCCATGAAGCTGGGCAAGCACTGCTACTGTGAGAAGCCGCTCGCCCACACGGTGTACGAAGCCCGCGTCATGGCCGAAGTCGCCAAAGAGAAGAAGCTTGTCACGCAGATGGGGACACAAATCCACGCGGACGACAATTATCGCCGCGTCGTGGAACTGGTGCAGACGGGGGCCATCGGTCCCATTGGCGAGGTCCACGTCTGGCTCGGTGCCGATTTCAAAGGCCCCGCTACGCCGAGGGATATGTTCCAACCCGACCTTCCCAAGGAGCAGCCCGTGCCGGCGACGCTCGATTGGGACCTGTGGCTGGGCCCGGCGGCGTATCGCCCCTATAGTCCGGCGTACGTGCCGGGCCGGTGGCGCGGCTGGTGGAACTTCGCCAATGGCACGCTGGGCGATTTCTTCTGTCATTACGTCGACTTGGCCTTCTGGGCGCTGAAGCTGCGCTATCCGACCACCATCGAGGCCGAGGGGCCGGTCCATCCCGAGAGTGCCGCCAGGTGGACGATTGCCCGGCAGGAGTACCCCGCCCGCGGCGACCTGCCTCCGGTGAAGCTCACTTGGTACAACGGCGGCGGCTATCCGCCGTTCCTCAAGGAGAGGAATATCCCCACCGAGAAGTGGAACAGCGCGGTCCTGTTCATCGGGTCCAAGGGGATGCTGATGGCCGATTACAACAAGCATCAACTGCTGCCGGAAGAGCAGTTCAAGGATTTCAAGCGGCCCGAACCTTTCATCCCGACGTCCATCGGCCATCATCAGGAGTGGATCAAGGCCTGCAAGACCGGCGGCCCAACCACCTGCAACTTCGATTACTCCGGCGCTCTGGCGGAAGCGGCGCTGTTGTGCAACGTCGCCTTGCGCACGGGCAAGAAGCTCACGTGGGACCCCAAGAGTCTCAAGGCGACGAACTGCCCGCAGGCAGATGCGTTCCTCCGGCGCGAGTACCGCAAAGGCTGGACGCTCTGAATCTATGATTTATGAATTATGATTCCTGATTGAAAGGTCCGGCGCCGGGGCTCGTCTGTAGTACCGCGTTTACGCGATCCTAACGGTTGTAGGGGCGACGCATGCGTCGCCCGTACTTGGGGCGGCCCGGAGGGTCATTCCGGCAGGATGATGTCCGATGGGGCTTGGCCGGTGGCGGGGCGCGTGAATTTCTCGCCATAGGCGGTAAAGCCGGGAACAAAGCCG
>Ga0153915_10004458_pt1 | contig 12892 bp, 11 predicted proteins | sample Opewatmetagenome_2_FD_107003 | JGI IMG/M metagenome (GOLD analysis project Ga0153915, IMG submission 107003) | Freshwater wetland microbial communities from Ohio, USA - Open water 3 Core 3 Depth 3 metaG | ecosystem: Environmental > Aquatic > Freshwater > Wetlands | place: USA: Ohio, Lake Erie... | reverse complement strand
TTGCCGTGCTCGTAGACACGGCCGTCACCGTGGGCGCCACCAATGCCAAGTCCAGCCTTGCCGATCGTGGGAAATACGGCGTAGCCGTAGCTCTTGCCGAAGAACGACGCGCTCTGACCCGCATTCTGGAACAGAGTGACTGTGTCGCTGTACTTGTCGGCGAGCACCGGTCCCGCTATCAGCAGCGCCGCCAACGCGAGCGCGAATTTCATCGTGTGCGATGTCGAGCTGTTTGAAATCATAGCCCCTGTCCTTTTTCCGAGTCGAAGGTTACAAGCGATCTGTTGAGCCCGCGTCCACGCTGGGCGATGCGGCCAACCGCATCGCCCAGCGTCAGGTGTCGCGCCGATTCCCCGCCCGCTTCCTACTTCTTGGCGGCCACTGCAGCGACTGCGATCGCCCTGCGCACCATGACCATCGCGTCGTCGGTCGCTTTCTTGACGCAGACCGGCCCCTCTGACTTGGTCAGCGGGTAGAGCGTATCGAGCTCATCGCAAGCGGACTTCGCCGTTTCCTTCACTCGTTTCTCGAGCTCCGCCGCTCCGGCCTGTGTCTTGAGATCGAGATCGGCATAGCTGACCGTGCGTTTGAGCGTGAGCTCCTCGATCGGAACGCCACTCGAAGTGCGGCCGATCACCTTTGCCTGGCGGACGGCCTCGACCGTGACGCCTTCGGGTTGTTGAGCAACGGCCATCGTCGTGACCATTGCGGCCGCAGCCGCAGCAACTGCGAGTCGGATCACGTCCGACGCAATGATGTTTCTCTTCATGCTCGCTCTCCTTCGCCTCGTGTGAACTACAACGAAAAACTCTAGCGCTGCAGCATCGCCGGGGGAATTCGCAATTGTCGAGACATTCTTGCGTAGATCACGCAACCTCGAGCTCGCGCGCCGCGATCTTAAGGCGAGCGTTGTCGCGCTCGCGGCAACATGCCGCGAAGGACGTCGTCGCGGTCTACAAAATGATGCTTGAGTGCAGCGAGCGCATGCAGGATGGCAAGCACGAGAATCGTGTAGCCAAGGACTTCGTGCGCTTCCTCGAAGAAACTTTCGTGACGCTCGGCGGGCCCGCCCTCGTGCTCGTCCTCCAGCGCGGAAGCGGCAGCCGGCGCGTCCCCCGTCGATGCATATCGAGGCAGCGACACGACGCCGAAGAAATTCACGGAGGCCCCTTCGGCCGATGCAGCGAGCCACCCGGTGACCGGCAGAGCGAAAAGCAGCGCGTAGAACGCTATATGAATGAGCCGGGCTATGCCGCGCTCGACGGGTCTCATCGTCGGTGGTAATGCCGGTGCAGGCCTCGCAATGCGCAGAAAGATGCGCAGGATTGCGAGGACGAGCACCAGCACGCCGAGCGAGCCGTGCCACATGAACACGGCCTCTTCGGGCTTCTCCGGATCGACGTCGCCCACGAGACCGGTCAGCAGCAGCACCACCACCAAGGCGACCGTCAGCCAGTGAATCGTCTGGCTCAATCCGTCATAGCGGGTCGCAGCTTCTTCCGATCTCATGGCAGGGAAACCTTCGCATATCGGACCCCTGCCGCCAATCGGGGAAAGTACGTGCAAACGCGCTGCCGTTACCTGCTCGATTCGATCACTGATGTCTGCGTGACCCGCGCAAGCATTTTGCGGATGGCATTGACCACAATCCCTGGCTCATCTCGCTGCACGAAGTGGCCACTTGCAGGCGCGAATGACTGCGTCGCACAGGACGAGAGTCGCAGAAAACTCCGCTGCAGCGCGTCCCAGCGCTCCTGCAGCGCTGCTCGCTGCAGGATCGGTAGGACCGGCTGATTCAGGAACGTGCCGGCTGTGATGATGTGCAGCGGCAGATCGCCGAGCGACACAACACTTCGCGCCTGCTCGATGCTCGAAGCGAAGTCGATGCGCTCGACTGTCGATTGCGAGTCTCTCCAGCCCGATGTCCAGAAGGCACGCGTGTCCCGCAGCGCCGCGGGCTCCGATGCCCGCGGCGGAGGAAACAACGGACCGAAGACGTCGAATTGATCCTCGTGCATCGAGTCCACGAGCACGAGACCGGCAACGTCGGTACGGTGTCGATGAGCGTACAGGCGCATCAGCAATCCGCCGAATGAATGACCCACGAGAATGCAAGGCGGACGCACGTTCGCGATGCGGAGCAGGCGATTGAGATCAGCGACCAGGTCGAAGGCGGTACGTGGGCCCGGCGCCGGTTCGCTCGAGCCCCGTCCGGCGCGGTCATAGCGGCAGACACGTGTATTGTCCTCGACGCCTCTTTGCACCGCAGTCCACTCACGGCTCTCAGCGCCGAGTCCGGTCTCGAGCACGACCGCAGGAGCTCCCGCACCACCGTCGGAAAACGCAAGACATCGCCCGCCGATGTCGATCATCTCGACCGCATCGGCCGGCATCGTTGCGGCGGCGATCGAGCTCGCCGACCGATTGAGATTCGTCATCGATTCGTCCTCCTGCCATTGGGAAGGCCAGTCTGACGAATCTGTAATCGAATGGAATTGCATAAACCCGTTGGTCTGATATACGGAAATGCATGAGCGACACGGATCCCGGGTGGAACCTCTACCGAACGTTTCTGGCGGTGGTTCGCGACGGCAGCTTTTCCGCCGCTGCGCGGCGGATTGGGGTAACGCAGCCGACCGCGGGGCGGCATATCGAGGCGCTGGAGACCGTCATCGGCACGCGGCTATTCACGCGCTCACCCCGGGGACTCATGCCGACCGAGGCCGCGCTCGCGCTCGTTCCACACGCCGAGGCCATGGCCGCTGCGGCCGCTGCGCTGGCCCGCACCTCCTCGGGAGAGGCGCGCGCAGAACGTGGAACCGTGCGCGTGACGGCCGCGGAATTGGTGGGCTGCGAGGTCCTGCCGACGATTCTCGCGGAATTCGGGTTTCGCTACCCCGGGATCGCCCTGGAGCTGACACTCTCCAACCGCAACCTGGACTTGCTCCGGCGCGACGCGGACATCGCGATTCGCATGGTGCGGCCAACGCAACAGTCTCTCGTCGCGCGGCGCATCGGATCGGTGGAAGTGGGACTCTTCGTCCATCGACGGTATGCCGAGGTCTACGGCGTTCCGAAGAGCGCCGCTGATCTTCCGCGGCATCGCCTCATTGGCTTCGACCGCGACCCGCACGCGATCCAGTCCGCCGGCGGACGGGCGGCTGAACTGCGCCGCGAACAATTCCGCTTCCGCAGCGACAGCGGGCCCGCGCAAGTCGCAGCCCTGCGCGCCGGAGTCGGGATCGGCGGCTGTCACGTCCTGATCGCCCGCCGCGATCCGGACCTGCTGCGCGTTCTCGAGCGCGCATTCACCTTCCGCAGGGAAATGTGGCTGGCGATGCATCGGGATGTCAAAGCGACACGGCGCGTCCGCCTGCTCTTCGATCATCTCGGCGAGGCATTGACCGCATACGTGCGAGGCTCGCCTGTTGGCTGAACGGCGCGCCGGAATGTCGAATCGGTCAAGACATTTCCGTTACCGCGAGCGAAAATAGCGCTGTCAACCTGAACGAGGCTGCCCATGAGAATTTTTACACTGGCGATCGTCGTGGCGTTGTTCGCTGGCTGGGTGGGTGAGGCATTCGCCGATCCGCCTTCGTGGGCTCCCGCGCACGGCTGGCGGAAGAAGCATGATCCGTACTACGTCGGTTATTCGGGAACGAAGTGGGAGCACGACTACGATGTCAGCTCCGGGCGCTGCAATCGCGAGGAAATCGGAGCAGTGCTCGGCGGGGTCGTGGGCGGCGTCATCGGTTCGCAGGTCGGCTCGCGCGACAATCGCACGGTCGCGACGATCATCGGCGCCGCGGTTGGTGCGTTGCTCGGTGCGAAGATCGGACGCGACATGGATGACGGCGACCGCGCCTGCTTTGGGCACGCGCTCGAGATCGGATCCGCCGGGCGGCGCGTGGTCTGGGACAATCCGTCGTCGGGCGTGCACTACGTGCTGGTTCCGGGCGCTGGAACTCGCTCGCGGGAGACCGTCTGCCGCGACTTCACGCTCTACGCTTCGCGCGAGGAGAATCGCTGGAGCCGCAAGGGCAGGGCCTGTCAGTCCGATCCAGGCGTCTGGAAGATCATGTAACTGCCCGGCCGAGCTTACGACGTGACGATCAGTCAGCAGGACAGGGCCCGCAGATTTCGCGAGCTGCATGCCAGGGCGTCGCCGTTTGTGATCGCGAACGCCTGGGATGGCGGCTCGGTGCGCATTCTCGGCGCACTCGGCTTCGAAGCGATCGCCACCTCGAGCGGCGCATCCGCCGGCGTGCTCGGCAGGGTCGATGGCAAAGTCTCGCGCGACGAAGCTCTCGCGCAGGCGCGTGTCATCGTCGCCGCCACCGACCTTCCGGTGTCGGTCGATCTCGAAAAAGGATTTGGCGATTCACCCGCGGTCGTCGCCGAGACCATTCGCCTCGCGGCGGAGTCGGGACTCGTCGGTGGGTCGATAGAGGACGCGAGCGGCGATCCGGCGCAGCCCATCTACGAGTATGCCCAGGCAGCGGAGCGCGTTGCAGCGGCCGCGGCGGCAGCGCGCGCCTTGCCGTTTCCCTTCACGCTCACGGCCCGCTCGGAAAACTATCTGCGCGGCCGCCCCGACCTCGAGGACACGATTCGACGCTTGCAGGCTTTCGAGCGGGCGGGGGCCGACGTGCTGTTTGCGCCGGGATTGCCGGACCTTGCCGCGGTGCGGGCCGTTTGCGCGGCGGTTACGAAGCCGGTGAACTTCATGGTTGGCATCAAGGGCAAGTCGTTCACCGTCGATGAGCTCGCCGCGGCCGGTGTCAGGCGCATCAGCCTGGCAACTTCGCTCTATCGGGCGGCGATGACGGGTCTGTACCGCGCCGCGCGCGAGGTGAAGGAAAAAGGAACCTTCGGCTACCTCGAGGATTCGCTGACGACGCCGCAGTGGAACGAATTCATGCAGAAGTCGCGCTGAGACCGGCGTTCGCCAGCATGCGGCAGGCGTAAACCGGGCCCGTAGCGAAATCCCGGTCGGCCTCGAAGCGCACGACGACCGCTTGCTTGCCCTCGGTGAGCGCGACGGGAATCGCGTAATCCTGCTCGAAGAAGCGCTCGCCGCGCTCCCCGTCGAGACGCTGAGTCGCAATCGCGACACCGCCCACGAGGACGCGGAACCGGCGATTGCGTTCATCGCCGCGATACGTCGCTTGCAGCGTCATCGGCCCGTGAGCGCACTTCATGCGAAACTCGAACCACCCCCCCTTGCGTGCCAGACGCGAGTCCCGCCCGCGATAGAGGAGGGTTTCGCTCGGCCCGGTGAGTCCGTGCGCTTGCTCGCCGTCGGCCTTGCCGAGATACACGATGTCTACGGCGCGCGCATTGAGCTCGCCGATGCGCGCTTGTTCGGCGGCGAAGGATCGTTCCTCGGCTCCCCACTGCGCCTCGGTGTAGTGGCGGAAGTACACTGCGGTGCGGCGGTCGTATTGCCGGAAGAAGGGCTTGAGCCTCAGGTTGCGAGGCCGGCTGCTCGCGGCCATGTCGAATTCTGCGGCGCTCCCCGCGATTGCCTGCATTGCCGCCACGCGATCCTCGCCCACGACTCCCGGTGCGGGTCCGGAGAATGCGACGTCGGCCGGCCCGAGGTCCGCCGCGAGCACGAGCGGGCCGTAGAGGAATGCCACGAGATCCGGATCGTCCCGCATCGGCTCGGTTCGCAGGCGCATCGGCAGGGTGAGCCGCACGGTATCGCCGGTCTTCCAGCGACGGCGCAGGACGGCGTAGCGATCCTTCTGTATGACCGAGGCCGGCTTGCCGTTCAAGGACACGCTGGCGCCGCTGCACCAGCCGGGAATGCGAAGCGCGACGGCGAAGTCCCGCGGCGCTGCCAACTCCGCGATCTCGAGCGTGATCTCCTCGGACAACGGGTAGTCGGTCCGCAGCGCAATCCTCGCCCCTTGCTCCGCCCAGCGAAGCTCGGAGGGAATGTAGAGATTCACGTAGAGCTGTCCGGCGCTCTGCCAGTAGATCGAGTCACCATGCTTCGAGTGACTCTCGAGGCCGGTGCCCACGCAGCACCAGAAGTCGTTCGTCCGCGTCGAGAACTCGCGCCGCGCTCCTGACAGGAGCGGCATCATGTACGTGAACATGCCGCTCTCGGGATCGTGGTGCGCGAGGATGTGGTTGAAGTGCGCGCGCTCGTAGTAATCGAAATATGAGGCGTCGGGCCGCCACGCGTACAGGTGCCGCGTGAGCTTCAGCATGTTGTGCGTGTTGCAGGTCTCGCAGGTCTGCTCGGTCACGTATTTCGCGAGCGGCAGCTCGAAGTTCTCGCGATCGGAGTTGCCGCCGATCACGTACGTCCGGTTGGACGTGACCGTCCGCCAGAAGAATTCCGCCGATGCCGCGTGCGTTCGCGTCTGCGTGAGCTCGTAGAGGCGTGCCTCTGCGATGAGCTTCGGAATCTGGGTGTTCGAGTGAATCCCGTCGAGCTCGTCGCGTCCGGCGGCGAGCGGATCGAGAATCCGGCGATGGCAGAGCCGCTCGGCGAGCTTCAGCCAGCGCACATCGCCGGTGCGTGCGTAAAGCTCCGCGAAACACTCGGTAACGCCGCCGAACTCGGTGTCGAGCACCTGCTGTACTTGCGCGTCGGTGAGGCGCGCGAACACGCGATCGAGATATCCGCACATGCCGAGAGCGACGTTGCGTGCCTCGGAGTTTGCGCAATAGCGCTCCGCGTCCAGAAGTCCCGCGAGCAGCTTGTGGACCGTATAGAGCGGTGACCACACGCCGTTGAGATTGAACGGGGCGCTGCGGATGTCACCGCGTACGAGCTCCGCGAAGATGGCTTTGCCGTTCTCGACCTTGTCACCGTTCCTGCGAGTGAAGCCCGACACGTAGCCGTCGTCGCTCGCCGCCTGACAAGCGGCGAGTTCGTCCACGATGTATTCGACTCGCCGCTGGCATTCGATATCGCCGATCTGCGCATGCATCAGGGAGCAGGCGCTCAGGTAGTGACCGAGCGTATGGCCGCCGAGCGACTCGCTTTCCCAGCCGCCGTAGATTTTGCCTTTGGGCGCGAGGCTCGCGTTCATCCGAAAGTTGTGCAGCAGCCGGTCGGGCTCGAGCTCAAGGATGTACCTGCGATTCGCTTCGACCGCGGCGAGAAAGGGCGAGGGGGTCAGCCGCACAGCGTCGAGCGGCAGCGGCGTCGCGCGGATGATCGCGCGCGCCGGTCGCTGCTCGCCGGCGACGGAAAACTCCGGCGGCCACGGCAGAAGCAATGCTGGCGCGCTTGCTATCGCGCGCAGCACGCGCCGGCGAGCTCGAAAGCTGCGCGCCCGCACGAGGCGTCAAGCCGAGGGCTTGACGTTGGCGTTCATGCGAAAGAGATTGCCCCGGTCGTATTTGTTCTTCAGCTCAACCAGCCGGTCGTAGTTCGCGCCGTAGTTTGCGCGAATGCGCCGCTCCGGGTCATCGGGCGCCAGCTCGTTGACGTAGAAGCCGCTCGTCATCGGCTCCATCGCCTTCCAGGTGTCGCGCGCCCACTGCATGCTCACTTCGCGATCCTCGGTCTTGTCCCAGAGGCCGACGATCGCGAGGCTGAAGGTCGCTTCACGATGCAGGAACGCGGTTGCGTCCGGCTTGACGCGCGAGATGGCGCCGCCGGCGTGCGCGAAGAAGGCCACGTTGTTGAGATTCTTTGCATGGCCGACCGCTTCGAGGAGCGCATCGATCGCCGCCGGTTCGATGCGCTTCACGAAGCCGGACTTGATGTAGTAGCCGCGGCCTATGGGGAAGTTGTCGTCGCCGCTGCGCTGAATCTCGACGTAGGGCTGCATCCGCAGCCCGTCGACGAGCGGCTTGCGGAACTTGCGCAGGGGCTCGAGCGCGCGATCGCCGGCCTCCTGGGACCCCGCAAAGCAGACGTCGAAGACCAGGGCACGTTTGCCGTCCCGGCCGGAGACAATCCCCGCGTCCGAGTAGAGCGCATCGGGCGCCGTCGTGATGAAGTCGGCGAAGAAGTTCAGCACTTCACGGGCCTGCTCGAGCGGATAAACGAGCGGGCCGCCGTAAATGAGCGGACCGAACTTGTGCATCCGGTACTCGAACGAGGTGACGATGCCGAAATTGCCGCCGCCGCCTCTCAAGCCCCAAAGCAAGTCCGCATTTTCCTTCTCGTTCACCCTCACGAACTGGCCGGCGGCGGTGACGACTTCCGCTGCGTACATGTTGTCGCAGGCGAGGCCGTACTTGCGGCCAATGCGGCCGAAGCCGCCGCCGAGCGTGAGCCCCGCCGCGCCCGTATGCGATACGGTTCCGGCGGTGGTGGCGAGACCGAAAGCCTGGGCTTCGCGGTCGAACTGGCCGAGCAACACGCCGGGCTCGAGCCGTCCGGTCATCGCGAGTGGATCGACGTGCACGCTCTTCATCGGCGCGAGGTCGATCATGAGGCCGCCTTCGCACACGGATTGACCGGAGAGGCTGTGACCTCCGCCGCGGACTGCAACCAGCAAGCCCTGGCTGCGGCCGAAGTTCACCGCTTGAATCACGTCGGCGGCGCCGGCGCAGCGTGCGATGAGTGCCGGCCGTCGATCGAAGGCGCCATTCCAGACGCGGCGCGCGGCGTCGTAACCTTCCTGCCCCGGCAGCAGGACCTCGCCGCGCATGGCTGCGCGCAGCTCGTCGATCTCACTCGCCTTGAGGATCAGCTGGCGCCCGCCGGGACCGAGGGCAGGGGTGTCGGCGGTTGCCCGGGCTCCTCGCCAGGGAACGGTTGTGGCCGCGACAGCGGCCAGGGCGGATGCGCAGAAGGCTCTTCTTTTCATTGTCGATCTCCCTGGGCACCGTCGGTGCGTGTTACAAGAATACTGCGATAAGGGTTCTCGCATCCATGGTCCTCGCCGCCAGCGTCGTCATCCTGCTGCTCGCCCTGTACGCGCTTCTGCGTGCAATGGATGTCCGCCTCGTCCTGTTCCTGGCGGGTCTGGCGCTGGCGCTCCTCGTGTTGAAGCCACTCGTCGTCTTCGACACCTTTCTGTCCGAGATGGGCAACGGCAAGACCATCGGACCGATCTGTTCGGCGATGGGCTACGCGTGGGTGCTGCGTGCCACGGGATGCGACCAGGCAATGGTCCGCCTGCTGCTCGCGCCGGCACGTGGTGTCCGCTGGCTGCTGATTCCCTTCGGTTGCGCGGTCGGCTTCATCACCAACATGGCGATCACGAGCCAGACAGCGACGGCGGCGGCGGTCGGTCCGATTCTCGTGCCGCTCATGCTCGCGGCGGGCTATCCGCCAATCGTCGCGGCCGCGACGCTGGTGCTTGGCTCATCGGGTGGCGGCAGTCTCCTCAATCCCGGCGACGCCGACCTCGTCGCCATTCACGAGTCGAGCCAGGCGCCGATGCATGCAGCCCTGCGGGCCATGTCCGCACCCCTCGTCGCCGGCTTTGCGACAGCGGTCGTTGTGTTCGCTGTCTGGTCGTGGCGCCGTCACGATGGCGCCGCCAGTGTGGCGACCGAGGAGAAGAAACCTCCGCAGCTGCTCAAGGCGCTGTTGCCGCCGCTGCCGATTCTGCTCATCTTTCTGATGCTTCCCGGCGTGTTCTTTCCGACGCTGCCGCCACCGTTCGAGAAGGGCCTGCCCGTGTCGCACGCAATGATCGCGGGGACGATGATCGTGCTCTTCGTGCACCGGCGCGACGTCTCCCAGCAGGTGAAGTCGTTCTTCGAGGGCATGGGCTATGCGTACGTGCACGTGATCTCGCTCATTGTCACTTCGAGCTGCTTCATCGCCGGCCTGAGCGCGACCGGAATGACCGAGAAACTCGTACACGTCGTATCGGGCACCGGCGTCGCCGGCAAGGTCGCCGCGGGATTCTTTCCGGGCCTGCTCGCCGTGATTTCCGGAAGCGGTCTTGGACCGAGCGTCGCGTTCGCCAAGGCTGTCCTGCCGCCGCTCAGCGGGAATCTGCCGCTCGCGCTCGATCTCGGGAGCCTCGCGGCGATCGCGGCGAGCTTCGGCCGCACGATGTCACCGGTGTCCGCCGTCGTGATCTTCTCCGCAACGCTGACGGGCGTATCGACCTGGCAGCTCATTCACCGCGTCGCGCCCGTACTCCTGATCGGCTACGTCGCCGTGCTCGCAGTCGTCGTCGCCCGCGGTTAATCGCGGCCGGCGAGGGTGCGGGCGATCGGCACCCGCGTTGACAGGCGGGTGCCCGCTTCATCGGCAAGTTGCGCGCTGTGTACGAACGGATTGATGAAGGATTGCGCGCCATCGAGCACGCGCTTCGCGAGCGTGCCGCCGGCGACCTGGTAGACAGGCGTCGGAAAGAGCGCTTGCGTCACGATGCCCGCGAATTGCCGCGGATCGGCGCCAGCCGCGTACACCAGCCGCATCGTGTCCCACAGTGCGGCGACGGCCGTGCCCACCAGCACGTTTCCGGCAAGCTTCACCACATTGGCGGTCGAGGGATCCTTGCCGACGACTTCGACGCGGCCAAGCTCCCCGAGCACGGGGCCTGCCTCGCGAATCGCAGCTTCCGGGCCCGCAACGGCAAGCACGAGTCGTCCCGTCTGTGCGGCTTCCGGGGTTCCGAACACGGGCGCGGAGATGTACTGCTCGTTCGCGGCGGCGTGGGTTTCGGTGAGTTTGATCGCCAGGCGATCGCTCACCGTGCTCATGCCGATGTGAATGAGGCCACTGAGCCCTTCGCAAAGGAACTGACCCTGCGGCCACAGGACTTCCTCGAGCGCCGCGTCGTCGGACAGCATGGTGATGAGAACGTCCGCATGACAGGCCTGCCGTGCGGTCTCGACGACGAAAGCACCTTCGCGCGCGAGCGGCTCAGTGCGCGCGCGTGTCCGGTTGTGCACCAGCAGATAGTGGCGGGCGCGAAGCAGGCGTCGCGCCATCGGCAGCCCCATGCTGCCGAGCCCTATGAATCCGATTCGCACACACGTTCCCCATCGGAGGAGGCGCCGATCATATTAGCACTTGCCGGCCGGCTGTCGGGCCGACCGTTTGCGGGTGTCGTCAGTGCGGTTCCTGGCCGGGCTTCTGATCTTCCATGGGAAAGGTCTTGAGCTCCGAGCCCGTCGGCGCCTGTTCCTGGGCCGCCTGCGGCGAATTGGCATCCTTCGCGGGCGCGTTCGTGCCGCTCACGCGGCCGAGCGCGGCGAGGAATCGCTGCCCCGATTCCGGCGGCATCGGTGCGCTGGGGGAAAAGATGTCCGTGACCGTGACTCCACGCTTCTGGTAGTAGGCCGCGTTCGCCTTGCGATCGATGGTAAGGGCCGATCCGTCCACGGCGAGGCCGGCAAACAGGCCCTTGGTACGCGAGTACGAATAGACTTCGGCGCGGAAGTTGATGTCCGTCGCGCCGGATGCCTGGCGGCCCACCGGTCCGGCGGCAACCGAAGCATCGGCGCCCAGTGTCACCTTGCCGTCGCTGATGCCGTCGACGCTCGCCTTCGTCGTGAAGACGAGAATGATGTCGATCTTCTGCACGCCCACCTGCCAGCCGAAGCTGCCGCCGGTGAGTGACACGAACGCCGGATTGCTCCACCGCCCTGTTGCGTCACGCACGACGAGCAGTCCCTGCCCGCGGCGCGCGCCCGCGACGAAGCCGGCTTTCCAGACGTCCGGAATGACGGCAATGCCGTAGGCACGCGCGAGCAGCCAGTCGGGAGCGAACTGGTCCGGCATGCTCTGCATCTCTTCGAGCACCTGGGTCGCGGTGAGCACGCGCGCTTCTTCGCGATTGCCGGCAAGCGCGGCGCCGCCGAACAAGGCTGCTGAGACGGCGAGTGCGGCGACGACGCTCGATCGACGGGCGATGCAATGCATGACGATACCTCGGACTTTGGGACGCATCGGAAGACCGCGCGCAAGTGTAATTGTTCCGCTCGCAGACCGCGACGCCGGCCGCCATAATTGCCGGCAGCCGATGTGGTAAGAGCTACAAGCGGGAGCCGCAATGCCGATCGTGAAACGCCGTCGCCTCGCAGCCTGCGTTGCGTGTCTCATCTCCGCGGCCGCCGCGCCGCCGAGTCACGCCGCGTGGTACAGCCGCGTCGACGACGGAATCATGGGCACGCGCATCAGCATGGAGCTCTGGGCCGACGATCCGGCGCTCGCGAATCGGGCAATCGAAGCCGTGCTCGCGGAAATGCGGCGTGTCGATGAGCTCATGAGTACCTACAAGCCGACGAGCGAGCTTTCGAAGGTGAACGCCGAGGCCGCGGCCCACCCGGTGGCGGTGACGCCCGAGCTCTTCAAGCTGCTCGAGACCTCGCTCGAGTACTCCGAAATCACCGAGGGCGCCTTCGATATCACCTACGCGAGCGTCGGTTACCTGTACGACTTTCGCCAGCACGTGCATCCGACCGAGCAAGCCATCGAGCAGGCGCTGCCCGCCATCAACTACCATCACGTGCTGCTCGATCGCGAGCACACGACAGTGCGGTTCTCACAGCCCGGCGTGCGGATCGACCTCGGCGGCATCGCCAAGGGCCACTCGGTGGATCGTGCGATCGAGATTCTCAAGTCGATGGGCATCGGCCACGCCGTCGTCAGCGCGGGCGGCGACAGCCGGGTCATCGGCGATCGATTCGGCAAGCCCTGGATTGTCGGCATCCGCAATCCGCGCTCGGTGGATCCGGAAGCGGTCATCACGCGCATTCCGCTCGAAGACGCGGCGATATCGACGTCGGGCGACTACGAGCGTTTCTTCGACGAGGGTGGCGTGCGCTATCACCACATCATCGATCCGAAGACCGGGCATTCCGCGAGCAAGGTGCTGAGCGCGACCATCATCGGGCCGACGGCGACGCGCACCGATGGCCTCTCGAAGACCGCGTTCGTGCTCGGACCCGACGAGGCGCTGCGCATCATCAACAAGCTGGATGACGTCGACGCGGTGCTCGTGAC
>Ga0153915_10004457_pt1 | contig 12899 bp, 10 predicted proteins | sample Opewatmetagenome_2_FD_107003 | JGI IMG/M metagenome (GOLD analysis project Ga0153915, IMG submission 107003) | Freshwater wetland microbial communities from Ohio, USA - Open water 3 Core 3 Depth 3 metaG | ecosystem: Environmental > Aquatic > Freshwater > Wetlands | place: USA: Ohio, Lake Erie... | reverse complement strand
GCGCGCCCCGGCATGCCTCGATGCCGGGATTTCGACTCCCGATCACCTGTCCTCCGGCTTCCCGGTCGCAAGCGGTCCGAGCGAGCGCGCCGGCCCGATGCGCCGAGCCTCGATCTGGAGGTAATTCGTCACCCAGGTACTGCCGCCATCAGTGGAGCGATCGGCGGTCCAGGAGAAGTGATCCGGCAGTATGTCGTAGTACCGGATGCGCCAGCGCGAGGCCTTGACGGTCATGGCCCCGAAGGTCTGCTCGATGTGCATCTCCGCGCCAACCTTGCGCCCGGTACCGACGTTCTGCAACCCCGTCCCGCCCTCGGTCGAGACCAGATCCCACTGGTCCAGCACGGCGTTGTAGGAGCGCAGGGTGTTGGTCACGTACAGCGTACGGCCGCTGTCGCCCACGACGCGGTACTCATCCAGGATCTGCGCCCCGTCCGCCAGGCGCACGGCGCTCCAGAAGCCCCTGCCCTCGCCGTATTCGCGGCTCAGCGCAGTGAATTCCCAGTCTCCCAGCAGGTAGTCGAAGTCGCTTTGGTGAGCGTCGTAGGAGGCCTTGATCTGCTCGGGGGTCCGTCGCACGGGGGATTGCGCCGGGAGAGGCGCGATGACGGCTGCCAGAGCAACGAGCAGGGCTCCCGCGCAGAGTGGAGGTGAGCAGGGATGCATGTCGGCCTCACTGTTCGAAGCAGGGGTATGCGGACTGGACCTCGCAGCGCCTCAGATGTACTTGAGCCACCAGTCGCGTCTCCTGGCCTTGAGATCGGCGAACCACCGGCAGGGGAAATAGAGCAGCACGATCGCCACGGCCCACACACCGTACAGCAGGCCGAGATTCCAGGTGTATCCATCCGGCGCCGGCGGGTTGCCCATGGGGTGGTTGGCGAACAGCCAGGGACTGACCTCACCCAGGCGGACCAGCGAGACTGCCAGGGCCAGCACATGGATCAGCGGGATGTGCAGGAGGTAGTAGAAGAACGGGACCCGGCCGAACAGGGAAAGCCATCGGGCCAGCGGGCCGCGCGCGGACTCGAGCAGAGGGATCAGGGCGATGGTCGGCCCCAGGGTCATGAGCAGGAACAGGAATGAGGCCGGGTACTTGTTGGTGTTGAGAAACGCGAGCAGAGCCGGCATCGGAGGCGGGCCGTTCGGTCCCTGCCGGTTCCACGGCCGAGGGTCCCCGTAGAGGTTGAAGCCTCGCAGTACCAGGAATAGCGCGATGGCGCCGAGACCCATCCCGAGACAGATGCGGTTCCGGCGGGTAGGCTCCAGAGCGATCACCCATCCGAACGCGTACCCCGCCGCCATTACCCCGATCCACGGGACGATCGAATAGAGCACCATCAGATTGGGGCCGTTGGGACCGAACTGGACCGGCCCCGCGAAGAACCCCACGTAGAGGATCTTCCACAGCCCGGAGACGGGGCTTTCCGGCAGCGACTGGATCAGCGCGCCCAGATGGGAGTCCATCAGGTTGTGGCCCGCGATGACTGCCAGACCGATAGCGCCCACCGCCGGTAGCGGCAACCGCACCAGTCCTGCCAGCAGGATCATGCACCAGCCGATCACCCAGATAACGCCGGCCAGCTCATACTGCGCGAACTGGAAATTGAAAGTCCACGCTACGCGAATCACCGTCAGCTCGAGTAGAACGAGCCACGCGCCGCGGATCAGGAGGAAGCGAGAGAGGTCGGTATGCCGGCGGCCGTGGAAGTACGCGCTGGTGCCGGCCAGGAAGATGAACGCCGGGGCGCAGAAATGTGTCACCCACCGGGTAAAGAAGATCCCCGGTGTCGGTCCCCCGGCGGGGAGCCCGGAGTAGACCCGGACGTGGTCGATCGCCATGAGGACCATGACCGCGCCGCGGATCAGATCGATGGACGCGACGCGCGGCTGCGCTGTGGCGGCCTGGGCCGCCTGTGGGGCCGACAGGGTGGCAGTCATGACAGAGAACGTGTGCCATCCCGCCCACCCGATCAATGCCGCCGTGGCAAACGGCGCGGGAAGCGCGCCAGACGGCGCGGAGGCTGCGGCGAGCGGCGAGCGGGTCGAAGGTGGGAGGGCAGAATGACGGGACGTTGGGACGACCGCACGGGAGGGAAGGGCGGATGCGCTCCAACCCCATGGCTGCAGTCCCTGCCTCTCCGCCCTCCCGCCCTACCGCCGGCCCGGAGGGCGAAGCAGCGCCTTCACCTCGGCGAGCCGGCGTCGGCTCACGGGAAGTTCGGTGCCGTCCCGCAGGATCACAACGGCTTCACGCTCCGACGGACCCGTCCGCCACTCGCGTACCTGCGCGAGGCGAACGATCGCCGATCGGTGGATCCGCGCGAACTGTGCCGGATCGAGCCGCGCCTCGAGCGCGGACAGCGACTCACGTACACGGTAGTGCCGATTGCCTGCGTGGATACCGGCGTGATAGTCCTCCGCTTCGATCCAGTCGATCTCTTCCGCGTCGATGAGCAGTTCCCCGGTCTGGGTGGGGACGGCGATCTGCGTGCCGCCTCCACCCTTCCGCTCCGTGCCGGGGACGCGCTCAGCGAGCGCGACATCGGTCTTGAGGAGCGCGGACAGGCGGCTCGCCAGCGCCACGGCGTCGGTGACCCGCATCCGCTCCCGGACCCGGGCGATCGTGGCCCGGAAGCGCGTCTCCGAGAGCGGCTTCACCAGATAGTCGAGCGCCTGCGCCTCGAACGCCCGGACGGCGAATTCGTCGTGCGCGGTCACGAAGACGGTCATCGGCATCCGCTCGACGCCATGCGTCCGGATCACGCCGAATCCGTTGAGGCCGGGCATCTGGATGTCGAGAAAGATCAGGTCCGGCGCGAGGGTCGCCAGACCCCGGAGCGCCTCCCGCCCGTCCCGGCACTCGCCCACGACCACGATGTCGGGGTAGGGGGCGAGCAGCTGACGGATCCCTCGCCGGGCGAGGGGCTCATCATCCACGACCAGGGCGCGGATCTCATCCATGTCCAGGCTCCTGGGCGTGATAGGGCAGCCGAACGGTCGCGGCGGCACCACCCTCGGACGTGCGGACCAGCTCCAGCCGTGCCCGCTCACCGTACAGCGTCGCCAGCCGCTCGCGGGTGTTCCCGAGCCCGACACCCTCCCCCGGCTCCGCGGCCGTGCCGTCGGGGCCGGGACCGTCGTCGACGACCCGTAGCACGAGCTCGTCTCCCTCCCGCCGGGCTTCGATCCTTAGCAGCGTCGCCGTCACCCGCTTGGCAAGCCCGTGACGCAGGGCATTCTCCACCAGCGGCTGGAGCAGGAACTCCGGCACCAGGGCGGACAGGAGGGCCGGGTCGATGTCGAACACCGGCTGCAGCCGGTCGGAAAAGCGGATCTGCTCGATGCCCAGGAACTGGCGCACGAAGTCCAGCTCATCCGCGAGCGTCACTTCCCGTGGGCGGTCTGAGCGCATCACCCGGCGGAGCATCTCGCTCAGCTGTTCCAGGATCCGGAGGGCAGTGGCGGTGTCCCGGTCACGGACGACCACCGAGATGGCGTTGAGACTGTTGAACAGGAAGTGCGGCTGCATCTGCATGCGGAGCGCGCCGAGCCGGGCCTCCGCAAGCTGGGCGGAGAGGCGGGCCGCCTGCGTCTCCCGCTCCCGGGCCTCCAGGAAGTAGGCGGTGGCGTGCTGCACTCCGAGTACCGCGAAGTACACCGCGACCCCGAAGGGCAGGGAAATGAAGAACCAGCCGATTGCCCCCTTGAGCGAGGGTGGCTCGGCGTCCGGCAGGATCGCGGATCTGAGCAGGACTCCCGCTCCCGCCCAGGCCGCACAGAGCAGTATCGCGGCGATCAGATGCACGGGGATCCGCGGCGCGATCCTGCCGCGGACGAGTGGAAAGCGACGGGCGACCCAGAACACCGCCGGGGTAAGGAAGGCGTACAGGAGCCAGTCGCCACCTTCCCATACCAGCGACTGCCACGTGGCGGGCTGCCAGTTCCCGAGGCGGCCCTGCACGTACGCCTGAAATGCCGCGAGGATGGCGGGACCGATCCACGCGGCCGATACGAACGCCCAGACGGGTGGCGTTCTGCGGGTGGGGGGCGACATGAGCGGGGAAGTTATCTCCCCCGCCGTGAGGTGTAAGGTGGTGGCGCCGCGGTCACGCTGCGGATGCGCGCGACCTGAGCGAAGGAGCGCCGCGAGCGCTATGGCCTCGTGGGGGTCATCGTCCGTCCGGCGTGATGAGCGCCAGCCGGGCCCTTGGATAGTCCAGCACCACCGTCGCGTAGCGCCACGCGGACCCACCGAGCGCGCCCTCGACCGCACGGTCGGTCCATTGGGACATCCGCCGGAAGCTCGCGTCTGGACGCTCGGTGAACCAGACCGGGCCAATCCGCTGTCCGGCAACCTCGATCAGCGGCACCCGGATCATGCGGCTGCCCCGGCCCCGCTCGGCGTTTGAGAGGATAGGCCAATCGGGGTGGCGCTCATGCCATTGCTCGAAACGTGCGTGAATGATGAAGCTGGTGGCGTGGTCGTCCCGCTCTCCCGGATTCACCATCTGACGCGCGCTGTCCGTCAGTGTCGTGGTAGCGCCCGAGTCAAACAGGAAGTCCACCGAATCCCCATCGACCACGGCGGTGATGCGGGGAAAGTGCATGGTCCGATGCCCGGCTGAATCCACCTGGAAGCCCAGTGGCGCCCAACATCCGGCTGGAATGGACGAGACCGCGTCGGTTCCGAAGTACAAGAGGCGCCGCCCCGGATAGTCCAGGGCCCACACTCGGTCGGCGAACCATTGCGGTCCGAGCATGCCGTCCACCCGGACGGACTCTCGGGCGAACTCCTGCCACATCAGGCCGGCCTCCCCCTCTGCCGGTAGCGCCAGCAGGCGAATGGTGCGGCGGTGGTCCCGGCCGTCGGTGACGAATCGCTCGTCACTGGGGATCGGGGGGAACGACTCGTCCCCGATGTCTCTGCGGATGCGCACCCAGGGGATGGTATTGCCATCGACCACCTTCGGCTCCGGCGTTCCCCCCAAGCGGCCAACTCCGTCGGGCGCGAGCATGTTGAACCCGCCGCCGGTGTCGAGGTAGAAGCGGGCTTCACCGCTGTCGCGCAGGCGCCACCGCGCGAAGAACCGCCCGCCGACGAAATCGGTAGGCACGACTTGGCCTTGCGGCACCGGTCCGCAGGGGATGCGGGGGCCTGGGGGCTGCACCGGGAACAGCAGAGCGGTGGCGGCGAGAAGTACGAGCGACATTGGCCTGCTCCGAGGCGATCCGAGGCGCGGCCAGTATGGTCCGAGACCGCGCGTCACGCCAGAGCCACTTCGAGCCGTGGCGAACGGGCCATTGAGGGATGGGTCAGAACCCGAGTACTACGACAGGGCGGGAGCGCTCGTTTCGGTGCCCACACGGCAAGGCAGCCCCGCGAGCGGGGGGTGGGACTCGGCGCGGCGAAGGCTCCTGCCCGAAACCGCCGCCGCAGGACTCCATCGCCGACTGGCGGTCCCCCTGGCCGGGGGACCGCCGTGTCAGAGCCTCTCCGTCCCTCCTCATCCTTGCGCTCAACATCGCTGAATCGATCGGAGACCGCGTCCTAGGAAATCCGCACGATCATCGCCACCGACGGCACGCCGGCCCCGTTGACCAGGAACAGCATGTAATGACCGGGAGGAGCCTGCCGGCCATCGCTCGGTGCCGTGACCGACAGACTCGAGCCGCCACTCGCCGAGAAACTCAGGTTGTTCATCCGCTGGTTCTGGTTGAACGAGTGAGTGACGGACGCGAGCCGGATCCAGGTGACCTTGGTGATACTGGCCGCATCCGGCGTCTGCACCGTGAAGCTCTGGCCGTAGGCGACACTGGTGGGGGCGCCGGTAATGACTGGCCTCGTGGCGGGCGTGCCGTCGGGCCTGAACAGATATGGCGGAGAGAAGATCTCGGCCGTGTAGTCGTCGGTCAGCCCGCTGGCCGCCGGCTGGCCGCTTCCGACGGAGAGCACCCGGGCATCCGGCAGCAGCAGCGCGGTCGAGTGGTACAGCCGCTGGTGGGTCATCCGGGCCAGCGAGGTCCACTGCTCGGTGGCGGGATCCCACAGTTCGGCGGCCAGGACGCGGCTGTCCGTGGGGGCCGTGTTGAAGCCGGTGGCGTTGGTGCCGCCGGTGACCAGGACCTTTCCATCGGCGAGCAGGGTAGCGTTGAGCTGACGGCGACCGATCGCCATCGAGCCGACGCTGCGCCAGGCGGCCCCGGCCCCGGCGTTGAGGTCGATCACCTCGGCGGTCCGGGTCGGCGTGTTGTTCCCGCCCACCAGCAGGATCTTGCCCGCGTCGTACATCACCGCCGTGCCATAGTCCCGGCCACCGAAGATGCTCGACGGCCCCACCGCCACACTCCCGGTCCCGCCAGTGCTCAGATAGCGGGTCGACTGATTGGGGCCCGCGGCGAACACCCGGCCGTCCGGCGCCACGAACATCATCGAGTAGTAAGGGAGCGATACCGAGGCCGTGGTCAGCGCCCGCCAGGTGTTGTCAGCCTGCCAGACCTCGGGGATGACGTTGAGCGCTGCCGCCGTATCGCCTCCGCTGACCGTCAGAAGCTCCCCGTTCGCCAGCGTCGTGTTGGTCGGATACCAGCGCCCGTTCCGCATGTCGGCTCCACGGCTCCAGGTACCGGTGGCGAAATCGTACAGGTATGTCGTCCGGAGACCGAAGTTGTCCGTTCCGCTGTGGCCACCCGCGACCAACAGCCGGCCATCGGGCAGCAGCGCATGGCCGCTGCAGAAGAAGTCGGCCGGCCGGTTGGTGCTGCCGAACGCGGTCGGATTGGCCGGGTCCCAGAGGACCGGATCGTGGTCCATGCGCCCGAAGGTCATCACCCGTCCGTTGGGCAGCAGATGGGCGTGGATGGCCACCGCCGGCCAGGCGATGGGCGCGTCCCACGCGCCGGCGACCGCCTCCGCGGCGGCGCCCTCAAAACTGACCACCACGCCTCGGGGCTGGTCCAGCACAATGGTGCATGAGCCAGCGCCGCCGCCGACCCCTGTGCCGTTGACATCGCAGCCGGACCCCGCCCAGGCCTTCAGATAGCTCCCGCTTGCCGCCGTCGCGTTCAGCTGGACCGACTGCCCGGTGGGGAAGGTCGCGCTGCACCCGGTACTGCCCGCAGTTCCGGCGGTGATCGTGCAGTTGATCCCGGAGGGAACCGATTGCACCGAGCCACTGCCGCCCGCCCCGCCCGAGATCGTCAGAGTGAAGCGATCGGCCGGCGGTGTGAAAGTCACCTTCACTACGATGTTCGAGTCTACCGGCAGCTGACAGCTCAGCGGATTGTCGGAGCTGACGCTGCACCCGGACCACTCCTTGAGGACGGCGCCGGTCGCCGGCGTCGCGGTGAGGATGACTACCGCCCCTGCCTTGTACTTCTGAGTGCAGGTTCCGCTGAGGGCCACCTTGCCGGCGGTCACTGAGAAACTGCAGCTGATGCCACCACGGTTCGACGTGACCGTGCCGTTGGCCGTGCTTCCGCCATCCGCGAGGGTCAGTTGGTAGTGGCTGGGTCCACCACGGGCGGCCGCGGTGGTGAGCTCGGTAGTTTCGTCGGCGCAGGCGTACAGCAGCAGACTGGCACCGGCGAGCAAAACCGATGCGACGACTGCCAGGCCCACGGAACGGGAACGTGGCATGGGTACCTCGGCGGACGCGGTGTGGAAGACCGGAAGAGGGATCAGGATCCGGAGCAGGGCGAATCCCGCACGGTCCATGCCCCTCCGGCTGTGGCCAGGAGGGGAACTGCTCGAGTTTGATGGAAGTCGAGGGACGACACCGGCTTCCCGGTGCCGAGGAAGGGCGATCGTCCGTCCGGTGGTGGGGGTGGGCGACGGGAGGTATCTACGGTTCTTGTAGCGGAGCCGCCACGCGCCCCGCTATCTCGTCCTGCCGCGCGCCCGAGCCATCGACCTGCCGTGCCGGTCCGGCGCCGGGGTCGCGGCCGTCAAGCACAGCCGCTGCCAGCATAGCAGCGGCCGCGGGCGTGCACGCCAGGAACAACTCGGGCTCGATCAGCTCCAGCTCCATCAGCAGAAACCGCCCGTCGGCGACGCAGCCGTCTACCCTGGCATACGCGGACCGACCGGGTGCCGGGTCCAGCGCGGCCTCGGCCGCGGCGATGAGCCAGGGTTCAGGCTCGGCCCGTTCCCGCGAGCCTCCGAACTGCGTCTGCACCCGGAAGTCATCCTGCTTCGGTCGCTTGATTACGGCGTGACTGAACCGGTGACCCAGGAAGATCAGGGACCATTCGCCCGCTGTCTCTATCTCCCGCAGGAACGGCTGCACCATCACGTCACCCGACGCGACCATCCGGCCGAATCTCTCCTCCTCCATCGCACCCGCGCGAAGCGATGTTCGCCACGTTTCATGGGCGGAAGCGGAGACCACGGGTTTCACCACGACGTCTTCCCAGCCCGCCTGTGCCAGGACGGTCCGGAGCCCGCGTGAGTCACCGCGCTTCACCCAGCTCGTCGGGATCACGCCGATTCCTGCTCCGGCGACCTCCTTGAGGTACTCTTTCCGGGCGTTCCATCGGATGAGAGGCGCGGGGTTCACCAGCGGTACGCCACGCCGTTCGAGCCGGGTGGTCCAGTCGAGAAACTCCGCCAGCCTGAGATGGTAGTCCCAGGTCGAGCGCACGAGCACCGCGTCGAAGGCCCCCCAGTCGGTCCGCGGATCGTCCCAGGGCACCGCCCGGGCGTGGACCCCGAACCGCGCGAAGGCAGGAACCAGGAGGGCGTCATCCGGAGTGAGCTCCGCCCCCTTGGCGTAGGTGGCAAGGGCTACCTCGCGTCGGATGGTCACCGCGCGGTTCCGACTGCCGCGGCGCGGGCCGCCACCGCCTCGCTAATCGGGATCGCCGCTGCGTCGGTCACGTTAACCCTCGTGCTTCCAGTAAAGTGGCGCAGTCGCGCCGAGCGAGCCTTCCACCGGGCAGCCCTCCTGTCGCCAGTACTCCAGGCCGCCGATCATCTCCTTCACCTGGAAGCCCAGCTGGGCCAGCTTGGCCGCCGCCTTGGTGGCGGAATTGCACCCTGGTCCCCAGCAGTAGGTGACGAGCATCGCGCTCGAGTCGAACTGAGACCGGGTCTCCGGCCGGATCTGGCGATGCGGCAGGTTGATCGCGCCGGGGATATGACACTTCGCAAAGTCCGCCGGTGAACGTACATCCAGCAGGATCAGGTCGCCGGTGCCTCGGGTCAGGTCGTGCACGACATCCGAAACGTCGGTTTCCACGGCCAGGCGCGACAGGAAGTGGCTGGCGGCGGTTCCCGGCTCGGCGGCCGGATACTCCCGCACGGCCGAGAAGGTGGCCGCTGGTTTGCCTGCGGTAGGAGTCGACATCATTCCCTCCGGTGCTGGTCGGTGATTCCGCCTGTCCCATGGCTCCACCAAGATGTCGGTGGATTGGCATCTCCAAAAGTGCCATTAAGCGCAGTGTGATGATACCACTTCTGCCGGACAGATCTCCTCTGTCCCCCCTCCTCATTCCTTACTCCTCACTCCTCCCTCCTCCCTCCTCCCTCCTCACTCCTCACTCCTCACTCCTTACTCCTTACTCCTCACTCCTTACTCCTTACTCCTCACTCCTGTCCCGTCGCCGCTCACCCCCCGTTGTCGAGCAGTCGCGCCAGGCGCCGTATCCCTACCTCGATCCGGTCTGGTGCCTCCCCCGCGTAGGTGAGCAGCAGGCCCGGACCGGCCGGGCGACCCAGGTAGTAGCGCGACAGCGGCGGCAGATCCATCCCGGCATCGGCCGCTCGACGGGACACGGCGGCATCGTTCACCCCTCGTTGCAGCCACACGATGGCATGCAGCCCGGTGTCCACCGGACCAAGGCGGACCCGGTCACCCAAGTGCTTCCCAACCGCGGTGAGGAGCGCATCCCGGCGCTCGGCATAGAGCTGCCGGACACGCCGGAGGTGGGTGGCGAAATGGCCTTCGGCAAGCAAATCTGCCAGGGCGTACTGGGTGAGCGTCGACAGGCTTCCACTCGTCGCGCCGATGGCATTCGAAAAGGACTCGATCAGCGCTTCCGGCAGGACCAGGAAGGCGATCCTGATGCCCGGGAAGAGCATCTTGTTGAACGTGCCGGCATACAGCACCCTGCCATTCTCGTCCAGCCCGTGGAGAGCCGTGAGGGGGTGCCCGGCGTAGCGAAACTCGCTGTCGTAGTCGTCCTCGAAGATCCAGCTTCGCTCACGGCGGGCCCAGCCGATCAGCTGCAGCCGGCGGGGGAGGGAGAGGGTGACGCCCAGGGGGAACTGGTGCGATGGGGTGACGTAGGCCAGCCGCGCCGCCGGCGCTTCGGCCATCGCGCGGTCCAGCACCATCCCCTCATTGTCCACTGGCACCGGCACCAGTCGGCCACCCGCGCCCTGCAAGGCTGCCCGGCCGCCCAGGTAGCCCGGCTCCTCGAACCACACCGCTTCGCTGTCGTCGAGCAGCAGACGGGCCGCCACATCCAGTGCCTGCTGAGTGCTGCTGAGCGCCAGCACCTGCCGCCAGTCGCAGTGCACACCGCGCGCGGCCGCGATGTGAGCGGCGATCGCTTCGCGCAGCGCCCTGATCCCCGCGGGGGCGGCGAGCGCCAGGGCGTCCTTGCCGAGTCGCCGGGCGCGCCGCGAGAGCAGCCGGTTCCAGATGTCGACCGGAAACAGGTCGAGCGCCGGCACGCATGAGGAGAACCAGAGGGGCGCCGAGAGCGAGACCTGCCGGCCTGCCGCGTCCAACGCCCGTCCCCGACGCGAGAGGTTCGCTTCGGCACCGGGGGCCTTCTCCGTGGCACGCGTGCGGGACGCCGCGCGCCCTCGCACAGGCGGCACCCCGGGCAGCACCGCCGCGACATAGGTCCCCGATCCAACCCGGCGCACGATGAACCCCTCGGCCCAGAGCTGCGCGTACGCCGCTTCGACAGTGGTACGGGAGGCGCTGATATCCACCGCCAGGCTCCGGGCGGAAGGCAGTCGCTGCCCGGCGCCGAGGCTGCCGCTCAGGATGAGTTGCCTGATGCGACGGTAGACCTGCGCATACAGGGGGACGGCCTCCTCCGTCGTTTTCGAGCGAAGCGGAGAGATGAGCAGGCCGGCAGGGCCCTTCATCGGAGTGCGGCGATCACCTCCTGCGCCGCGCGTTCACCGGAAGCGAGAGCGCCGGCCACGGTGGCCGCCTCGCCCTCGTCATCCGTCGCTTCTCCCGCGAAGAACAGCGTCCCCGCCACGGGCTCGGCGAGCGACCGCCGGGCGGCCATGCCACCGACGGCGACATAGCTGTACGCCCCGCGGGCAAAGGAATCCCGCTGCCAGTTGTGCACCCACGCCTGTTGCAGCATCCGGGAGACAGGCGTCCCCTCGCCCAGCAGCGACCGCAGGCTCCACACCGCCGCATCCACGATCCGATCATCCGCCTCGAGCGACAGCCGGGCCGCATGCGGGCCTCCCTGCCACGCCGTCAGAACCGGAGCTCTCGCCGGCAGCGCCGTCCAGAAGGTGGGGAACGGCGGGCCACTGCGATGGAAGAATCCAGCGTCTCGATACTCGCCGCCATGCATCGTCTCCCAGAAGGGCTCCCGGAATCTCATGACGACCTTGAGCACCGGTCCCATCACCAGACCCTTGAGAGCGGCCTGCTTCATGGAAAGAGGCGGCTCGAACGCAACCCCGGTCGGATCTCTGGGCTCCTGGAGCACGCCGAGCGGAAGGGTGATCACCGCTGCACGCGCGAATAAGGTCGTGGGTCCCGCGCCGACCTCGACCGACCCCGGGGCCCAGCGCACGCTCCGAACCGGGCTGTTCAGCCGAACCTCGACCCGGGTCGAGTTCAAGACGCGGGAGAGATGCCCGAGCAGCGCCGCGTAGCCGCCCAGCGGCCGTCCCTGCGGCGATTCCACGCTGGCATCCCCGGACCACTCACGGACGATCGCCCGCAGGCTGGCCCTGGCCGGGTCGGCGGCATCGAATCCCTCGACCAGTCGGCGCGCCCACTGGGCAACCGGGCCGAGCTCAGCATCGCCCCGGAAGCGTTCGAGGTACTCGCCCACCGGGAGGTCGTCCTCGTTCACGCCCTCCGCCTGCTCGACCAGCGACTCGAGCCCACCGAAGCGGTCGTCGAGCGGTGTGAGGCTACCTCCCTCTCCCATCCAGTGTTCTCCGTCCGTCTCGACGAATGCCGAGCCAGCCTTGGCCAGCAGGTCCATGGTTACCCGAGGAGTGCCGTGGACGAACTCGGCCCCCAGGTCCATGCCGTCCACGGGCAGAATCCGGCCACCGAGCCTGTCGCGCGCCTCCAGGATTGTCACCGACAGGCCGGCGGCCCCGAGCACCCGGGCAGCGCTCAGCCCTGCCGCGCCGGCTCCGATGACCGCTACGTCAGACTTCAACGCGCCTTCCTTCCCGCACGCGTGCGGCGGTAGTAGGCCGCGGCCTTGGCCCGGCTGCCGCAGCCGGCCATGCTGCACCAGCGTCGGCGGCCGTTCCTGGTCGTGTCATAGAAGAAGAGGATGCAGCGTGGATTCTCGCATCGCCGGAGGAGAGAGGAGTCACCCTGCTCCAGCAGCCACGCGGCGGACTCCGCTACCGGCACGAGCAGGTGCGCGGCGGACTCGGCGTCGGATACGAGGGTGCTGCTGAAGCCTTTGCCCTTCCGTGTCAGTTGACGGTAGGCTGGGCGTCCGGCAAGGACCCGGTTGATCGCCGCGACCTGGTCGTCCGTGGCGCCCTTCCCTTCGCTCAGCCGCTGCACCATCTGGCGAAGGCTCGAGCGAAGGGTAAGGGCCTGGCGGAAGGCCGCCGCGGCCTCGGGCTTGTCTCCCCAGCGCTCACGCGCCGCCGCCACCGCGGGCTCGGCCAGTACCCTGGCCTGCTGGAGCCAGTCCATCAGGTCGCCGAAATCGCGGAG